>MPLY02033037.1_pt1 | contig 15414 bp, 5 predicted proteins | sample 1617301 | NCBI WGS metagenome assembly MPLY02 (sample SAMN05944805, study PRJNA350692) | marine metagenome | biome: marine; feature: ODZ; material: water; isolation source: 140 m water sample filtered on 0.2 um supor filter | place: Pacific Ocean | collected 2012-04-08 | depth 140m m
AGCCCCAGGATGTGATGAGCCGACATCGAGGTGCCAAACCTCCCCGTCGATGTGAACTCTTGGGGGAGATAAGCCTGTTATCCCCGGAGTACCTTTTATCCATTGAGTGATGGCCCTTCCATACGGAACCACCAGATCACTAAGTCCTGCTTTCGCACCTGCTCGGTCCGTCGACCTCGCAGTTAAGCCTTCTTATGCCTTTGCGCTCTACGCACGATTACCGACCGTGCTGAGGGAACCATTGGGTTCCTCCGTTACTTTTTAGGAGGAGACCGCCCCAGTCAAACTACCCACCTAGCACTGTTTCCTGCCCTGATTCAAGGGTCAGGATTAGAATTCTCGCAAAACAAGGGTGGTATTTCAAGGTTGGCTCCACCCCGACTGGCGCCGGAGCTTCAAAGCCTCCCACCTATCCTACACATGCAGAACCAGAATCCAATACTAAGCTGTAGTAAAGGTTCACGGGGTCTTTTCGTCCTGCTGCGGGTAGCCGGCATCTTCACCGACACTTCAATTTCGCTGGGGTCATGGTTGAGACAGTGCCCAATTCGTTACACCATTCGTGCAGGTCGGAACTTACCCGACAAGGAATTTCGCTACCTTAGGACCGTTATAGTTACGGCCGCCGTTCACCGGGGCTTCATTTCAGAGCTTCTCTCGACGAATCGAGATAACCCCTCTACTTAACCTTCCGGCACCGGGCAGGTGTCAGTCCCTATATTTCGTCTTGCGACTTAGCAGAGACCTGTGTTTTTGGTAAACAGTCGCTCAACCCTGGTTTCTGCGACCTCTTTGGGCTCCAGCCGCGAAGGCCTTTACCTACTTGAGGCGCCCCTTCTCCCGAAGTTACGGGGCCAATTTGCCGAGTTCCTTTACCACGATTAACCCAAGCACCTTAGAATACTCTTCTCGCCTACGTGTGTCCGTTTACGGTACGGTCACCCAAAAATCTCACTTAGAGGATTTTCTAGGCAGCATGATTAGGATCAGTTTGTGGGCTAGGCCCTCCTATTCGTGTCTCAGGATGGTTCCGGTGGATTTGCCTGCCAGAACTCCCTACACACTTAAACCCGGACAATCAAAACCGGGCTGATCTTTCACTTCTGCGTCCCCCCATCGTTCAAACGATGATTGGGTGGTACAGGAATATTCACCTGTTATCCATCGCCTACGCCTTTCGGCCTCGGCTTAGGGACCGACTAACCCTGAGCAGAGTTACTTTACTCAGGAAACCTTAGGCTTTTGGTGTCCCAGAATTTCACTGGAATTATCGCTACTCATGCCAGCATACTCACTTCCATTTCCTCCATCCCGACTCCCGTCTAGGACTTCACAGGTAGATGGAACGCTCCCCTACCTCCCGACACAAATGTGCCGGGACCAGAGCTTCGGTACTGAGTTTAACAGTCCCGGAGATTATCGGCGCAAGATTCCTTAACTAGTGAGCTATTACGCTTTCTTTAAAGGATGGCTGCTTCTAAGCCAACCTCCTAGCTGTCTGTGCAATCTTACATCCTTAGTCACTTAACTCAGATTTTGGGACCTTAGCTGTTGGTCTGGGTTGTTTCCCTCTCGGCCACGAAGCTTATCCCCCGTGGCCTCACTGCCGGGGATCGTAACCTCGGTATTCGGAGTTTGGTTGGGTTTGGTAACCTTGTAGGGCCCCTAGTCCATCCAGTGCTCTACCCCCGAGGCACTTCCACGACGCTGCCCCTAAAGGCATTTCGGGGAGAACCAGAAATCGCCGAGTTTGATTGGTCTTTCACCCCTATCCACAGCTCATCCCCAAGGTTTTCAACCCTTGTGGGTTCGGTCCTCCACAACATGTTACTGTCGCTTCAACCTGGCCATGGATAGATCACTCGGCTTCGGGTCTGCCGCATGTTACTGAATCGCCCTATTCAGACTCGCTTTCGCTTCGGCTCCTCCCATAAAGGGATTAACCTTGCAACATACGAGCAACTCGCTGGCTCATTATGCAAAAGGCACGCCGTCATCCCGATAAATCGGAACTCCGACTGCTTGTAGGCATACGGTTTCAGGTTCTATTTCACTCTCCGTTAGGAGTACTTTTCACCTTTCCCTCACGGTACTAGTTCACTATCGGTTACATGGGAGTATTTAGCCTTGCCAGATGGTCCTGGCAGCTTCACACGGAATTTCACGTGTACCGTGCTACTCGAGAACAGTTCCCAGGGAGACCATCAGTTTTTGTTTACAGGACTATCACCTTCTATGGCCGGCCTTTCCATGCCGTTCAACTAACATCAGGTTTTTTGACTCCCCGAGTCTTCCGTAACAGACTCCGGAACTGCCTCACAACACTCCAATCACAACGTCTACGGACTTTAACATGATCGAAGTTTTGGCTCTTTCCTGTTCGCTCGCCGCTACTGAGGAAATCACGATTGTTTTCTTTTCCTAGGGTTACTTAGATGTGTCAATTCACCCCGTTAGCTCAACCCAGCCTATGTGTTCAACTGGGAGTGTCTCGGCATAACCCGAGACAGGTTGCCCCATTCGGAAATCCTCGGATCTAAGGTTGTTTGCACCTTCCCGAGGCTTATCGCAGCTTATCACGTCCTTCATCGCCTCCATGTACCAAGGCATCCACCGTACGCCCTTAGTATCTTTACCAAAGACTTCAGTATTCTTTGCAAACGTGTCGATGCTTTGCTAACCAATTGTCAAAAAACAATTATGAGACAATGAAATCATCTCAATAATTCTTGTGGAGCTGACCGGGATCGAACCGGCGACCTCAGGCTTGCAAAGCCCGCGCTCTCCCATCTGAGCTACAGCCCCAGTCTCACAATATCAAGTTCGATCAACTCTTTTCAAATAGCTGTGGGCCTGGGAAGACTCGAACTTCCGACCTCACGCTTATCAGGCGTGCGCTCTAACCACCTGAGCTACAAGCCCAAAAAAATAAAAGGTATGCGCAGGGAGAGAATGACAAGTTCGACCATATCCCAATCCCGAAATCTCGGGATGGGATTACTCCTTAGAAAGGAGGTGTTCCAGCCGCACCTTCCGGTACGGCTACCTTGTTACGACTTCGCCCCAGTTACCAGTCTTACCTTAACAGGCTCCATCCCGAAGGTTAGGCCACCTGCTTTGGGCACTACCGGCTTCCATGGCGTGACGGGCGGTGTGTACAAGACCCGGGAACGTATTCACCGCGTCGTGCTGATACGCGATTACTAGCGATTCCGACTTCATGAAGTCGAGTTGCAGACTCCAATCCGAACTGGGGCCGGTTTTGTGGGATTGGCTTCACCTTGCGGTTTCGCGACCCATTGTACCGGCCATTGTAACACGTGTGTAGCCCTGGACATAAGGGACATACGGACTTGACGTCATCCCCACCTTCCTCCTGGTTATCCCAGACAGTCTCATTAGAGTCCCCGGCCGAACCGCTGGCAACTAATGATAGGGGTTGCGCTCGTTGCGGGACTTAACCCAACATCTCACGACACGAGCTGACGACAGCCATGCACCACCTGTGACAGTGTCTTTGAGCAAGCTCGCAGAGGTCCTGAGTTTCCTCAGGATTTCACTGACATGTCAAGTCCAGGTAAGGTTCTTCGCGTTGCATCGAATTAAACCACATGTTCCACCGCTTGTGCGGGTCCCCGTCAATTCCTTTGAGTTTCAGCCTTGCGGCCGTAGTCCCCAGGCGGAGCACTTAACGCGTTAGCTACGACAGTGAAAGGGTCGAATCTCCCACCACCAAGTGCTCATCGTTTACAGCGTGGACTACCAGGGTATCTAATCCTGTTCGCTACCCACGCTTTCGTACCTCAGCGTCAGTATTGGCCCAGAAAGCTGCCTTCGCCGTCGATGTTCCTCCCGATATCTACGCATTTCACCGCTACACCGGGAATTCCGCTTTCCTCTACCAAACTCTATCCTGACAGTTCACTGACCAGTTCTCCGGTTAAGCCGAAGGATTTCAATCAATGCTTATCAGGACGCCTACGTACCCTTTACGCCCAGTGATTCCGGACAACGCTAGCACCCCTCGTATTACCGCGGCTGCTGGCACGAAGTTAGCCGGTGCTTTCTTGTGAGGTACCGTCATGCCTCTAAACTATTTGAATAGAAGCCATTCTTCCCTCACGACAGACCTTTACACTCCGAAAAGCTTCATCGGTCACGCGGCGTTGCTGCGTCAGGGTTTCCCCCATTGCGCAAGATTCCCCACTGCTGCCTCCCGTAGGAGTCTGGGCCGTATCTCAATCCCAGTGTGGCTGATCATCCTCTCAGACCAGCTACCGATCATAGCCTTGGTAAGCTTTTACCTCACCAACAAGCTAATCGGACATAGGCCCATCTTGAAGTACGAGCCGAAGCCCGCTTTAACAACTGTACCCCTTAGGGTCCGCTGCATTATCCGGTATTAGCATCGCTTTCGCGAAGTTATCCCAGTCTCCAGGGCAGGTTACCTATGCATTACTCACCCGTCCGCCAGTTTAATAGTTCCCCGAAGGGAACGTTCTCCTTGACTTGCATGTGTTAGGCACGCCGCCAGCGTTAGTCCTGAGCCAGGATCAAACTCTCCGTTGTTAGGGTTGTTTGTTTTTTATTGTAACACTCTTGTCGAGGTTAATTCCTGCCATTGCTCATCACCATACGCATACCAATTGTCAAAAAACGAAAATGAAAAATAATAAGCTGAAGAAGATTGCTTTAGACCAAACCTCTAGAGCAAACAAAGTTAGCCTCATATTTACCTCGGGGACAAACTATTTTTTCGAGGAAAACCCTACCGGACAATAAGACTTACAGGCTCGGGAAAATCAAGGAAAAGTCCAGGCCCATACTTTTCCTGCACCCTTTTGGTATATCTTATCTCACGCTCTCGGTTGGCAAACTCAATTCCCTTCATTGATCCCCAGATGCTGCCGCCGTAGAGCCCAACCAAGGCAATTCGAGGAAACCACTTAGTGATAACCGTCGGTCCTCCAGTAAAGAACTGAATAGCCAACCCTGTAGTGGAAGCGAAGGTGCCCACGGCGGGGATCCAGTCTTGAAGATAAACACGACCGCCACCTGGGAAAATACCAAACAGCCCTGTTTTGACGGGATCCCGGTTTGGGAGTTTTTCCACGTTGTCGCAGGCTTTCATGAGAACCGTCAGGTTACGGCGGTGTTCTTTCGATTTAAATATTCGCCGTGCTTGATCGAATCTTCCCTTAGCTTCATCAAACTTCAGATCATTGAATTTTGCATATCCATCCAGTGTGATGAGATAGGGATCCTTTGTGGAGCCTACCATGGTATAAACGGTATCGTAGTCACCTTGCATGAGATTAAGATAAATAAGTCGGTATTTAGTCGCCCGGAATTCAGAACTGTTGGGCTGGACTTCATTCTGAGATTTACTATAGTAATCTGTGGCAAGTTCGTATTTCCCCTGTTCTTCATAGCTACGAGCAATTTTGTAATAGACATTCGGCGTCAGCGGATCGTCTGGATAGAGGAACAGATACCTGAAGCATGCCACAACACACCTTTCGTAATGCCCCTGCTCAAAGAGAAAATCGCAAAAACTTGAGAGCTCCTCTTTCTGGTACGAAGTGTATTCCTTCCACTGCTCTTCCAGATCGGCCACAGTTCCGTAGGTTGTCTGCGCAGACAAAGGTGACAATGCCACCACCCACATAATAAGGATAAAGAAAAATCTCTTCAACATGGGAATTACTTCAACAGTGTTACTTTTCTTGTTTCCAAGAATTCATCGGCCACAAACTTAACGTAGTAAATGCCGGTTGAAACAGGCGTTCCTTTGTCATTTAACCCAGCCCAATTTACAGAATGGGTTCCGGCCGGAAGATTGTCTCGTAGCAAAAGAGCAACTTCCCTCCCCAACATGTCGTAAACGGCCAGTCGGACTTCAGACTCGCCGGGCAAGTCAAATCTGAATGTAGTAGTGGGATTGAACGGGTTTGGGAAATTCTGATGCAATGCAAACTGTGCTGGAACCAGTTCGCTTTGCTCATGAACGGCGAGCCAGTTCACTTCATAGTTGACCGGATGTTGCTCATCGGGATAACCGCAAAGAACATTTTCTCCACCAACATCTGAGAGGATGGCATCTTCGGTAGAGTCGAGATGGAATGACAACCGGGACGGCACTCTTTTTGCCATATCAAACATGACCTCCACAAGCACCTTTTCTGAGTTTGGCTCAGTTTGTCCTCCTTCAATATTTAAGCCGAAGACAGTGGTTGATCCATCGGCATGTTCTATTCCCCATACTTCCCAGTCGGCAACTTTGTTGCCAGTGCGAGCCCAGCTGAAACGTAACGCACCGTTAGAATTATCACGCAGTGTAAATTGAAATCCTCTGAGTGCCTCATTGTCATATACCAAAATTGGCACCAGGACCGAAGTATCCGTTCCCGCTACGGATGAGGAAAAACTTAGACATCCACACTGTCCGGTGGCTACTGTATCATTAAACGTGGCACTGGTTGAGTCGAGATCAACATACCGGGCAGTTTCGTTGGGACAGTCAATCTCCGCTGATAATACGGAGATAAGAATGACAAAGGGAAAAAGGTTCTTCATGGAGATATCATCGTTAATGAGGGAATCTACACACCATCGCCTGTATAATGAAAAAGGGAGCGGATTTACTTCAAAAGGGTCATTTTCCGGATGCGTTGGTCATTGTCGGCCCTGACAGAAAGCAGGTAGATGCCCGCCGCCACGTGATGGCCGTGCATATCGGTACCGTCCCAATTGAGTTGATGGAAGCCGCCATTCATCCATTGGGAAGCTAATATTTTCACTTCTCTCCCGGTTACATCATATACAGCGGCAGTGACAAAACGTTCATCCGGAAAGCTGAGTTCAACTGTCGTTGCAGGATTGAATGGGTTGGGATAGTTACCTGATACAGAAAATTTTATTGGTAACTCATCAGGCACATCAGCTATGGACATTGCAGGATCAAATATCATTCCTGTGCGAAGTGGTCCACCCCTGTACATCCGCCAGCGGGTGCCGATGCCGCCTGTTGTCTTCACATCTATAATAGCAAGCTGTGTGGATGCCGCCGCGGCAATCTCCGGATCGCTGTCGCCATCCAGATCACCTACCGTAAAAGAACTCTCCACCGACCCTTTTAGATTAATGGGAAAATTGGGTGCGACCGTACCATCAAGATTGATGGCAAAAAGCATCCCCTCCGTCAGAGAAACAATCACCTCAGCTATGCCGTTATTATCCAAGTCAAATGCAACAGGTGAACTTTTCAAAGCCGTGGTGCCGCCCAGATCGACAGGCCAGCCCGACATCTCTGACAACTGATTCTCGGAATAGCGGACTCCGTAGAGCTTTCCATCATTGGCACCAAAAATAATCTCATGGGTACCGTCACCGTCCAAATCGTCAACCATGGGTGAACTTTGAATATGTCCTTCCACGGCATAGGTGGCGAGGGCCTGCCCTTGCCAGTCTATAATATGGAGCTTGTCATCATCAGAGCCTATGATGATTTCCAGCATTCCGTCACCGCTCAAATCGGCTAAAGCAGGATCCGTGGAAACCTTGTTACCCGTACTATAGGGAAATCCCCCGGGAATGGAACCGTCAGCAGTGAACAGATAAACATGATCACTCCATGTCCCAATCACAATGTCAAACTGGTTGTCTCCATCCACATCACCCACTGCCGGAGCGGAAAATATGGATTCATTTATTGGAATGGGAAATGAACCGTAATCGGTGCCATCGTGATTGATGACGTAAAGATACTTCTCAAAAATAGTGAAAATGATTTCCAGATCACCGTTTCGATCCAGGTCGGCCAAAACCGGCGGTGAAACGATCATCCCGTTGGCAGAGTATTCTGCTTCCTTCACGCCGTCATGGCCTAATATATAAAGTGTGTTATCCATGGAGCCGAAAACTACTTCCAACTGACCGTCCCCGTCTATATCGCCAATAGCGGGCGTGGAGCGGACATTCCGGCCCGCTTCAAAGGACCATTTAAGATTGCCATCGACATCAAGCACGTAGAGATTGTGGTCATCCGATCCCATGAGAACTTCCTGTGTCCCATCACCATCAAGATCGATGATAGTAGGTGACGTCCTGATAATATTGTCAGCTGTAAACGGGAAGCCGGCCTGGTTCAGGCTTACAGCTACTGAAAAATTCTTTGTGTCCTGGTAAATGTTGCTACCCGATCCCTCAGCAACAACTTTCATGGAAAATGGAATCTCATTTGGCACCATGTCTACATCAACCTGGAACTGGAATCGGTCAGCCACATTTACGCCACTGCTGCCCGAGCCAATATCAGGAAACACCGCCTCACTATCGATCATTGTGACCGCCCAGTGATCTGAGGACAGTGTTGCTGTAATATTCTTTGCATCCGCCCACCCTTCTTCATTCACAAGAACAACTCTCATCAGTGCAATCTCACCGGGATTTAGTACACCGTCATCATCATTCACCGGCAGCGCAGAATAGGAAGCGACCTTAAGCTGCGGTAGCGATCCGCTGGCGATAGCGCGAAAAACATTAAGACGCCCCGAACCGATCTTACCTAAATAAGATGAATTGTTATCATCAATATTATCGGTGCCACGGAGGAGCATCTGTTTAATTTTCTCAGCCGATTCATCGGGGTAATAAGACCAGACGAGACCCAGAGCCCCAGCTACCAAGGGTGTTGCCATAGATGTGCCGCTCCATGAGGAATAATTATCATCATAGACTGCACTGAGAATACTGGAACCGGGAGCGATGATGTCTACCCATGTACCGTAATTGGAAAAACTGCTTTTGGTATCACTGGAGTTTGATGAGGCGACAGAAAGTACACTACTATAGGCGGCTGGATAGCTCTCTTCTTCGCTTTCTTCATTGCCGGCAGCTGCCACTACAATAGCACCGTAATTATCCCTGATATTATTATATAGTGCACGTTCTGAATTGGATGAACCACCCCCTCCCCAGCTGAGGTTAATAATATGTGCACCGGCCTTTGCCGCATATAGAACACCACTGGAACCCCCGCTATCAAAGGTTGTGTCGGACGGATTTTCATCATACTGGATTTTTACTGGCATATGCTTGATGTTAAATCCCACGCTGGCCATACCTAAACTGTTATCAGTTGTGGCCGCCACTATACCCGCAACATGGGTACCATGAGGATTCCCGTTTGTAGGACCGGGATCAGGAGGTGCCATGGGATTGTTATCTGGATCATTACCGGCTGTAGTCCCCGACACATCCCATCCGATAAGGTCATCAACATAGCCATTCCCATCATCATCAACTGAATTCAAATCTCCTGAATCCAGCTGCCACTGACCATTAACTAATTCAATGGTCTTACCATCACCGTCAACATCTTCACCAAAGTTATTCCACAAACTGTAAACCAGGTCACGATGATCCCAATCACAACCGCTGTCCACTACTCCTACAACAATAGTAGGATCACCCGGAAAGCTGCCACCTTCAATGTCCCACAGGTCCCACGCCTCAGGAGCCTGGATAGTGCGCAAATACCACTGGCTGCTGTAGCGAGGATCATTAGGAGTATAATGGAATCGGTAATCAGGAACATATTCCGCAAATTTTATGGCCGCCTGGTTAGACAATTCATCCCGAACAGCAGCCATATCAACATTTTCATCATCAAATCTGATATCATAATACTGGCTTAACAATATATCACCATCTCTATCCTTTTCTGTAGCTTCAGGAAGCCACTGGCTGATTTTTACTTTGCCTTTTCGTGAAAGAAAATCATCAATCGTCTCGATACCTGTTTTTCCATTTACAAGGCTTGTCTGGTCAATATCTACACTTTCTTCAATATAAATTCTCACTTTATTTTCAATATACCGTAAAGATTTTGGTTGGGCTGTACCAGCAGTCAGCCACCCGAGGAGTATAAAGAGAAATCTTTTCAAGAAAACTTTTACCTCACTAGGAGGAGTTTTTTCGTTGCAACAAATCCAGGTGCTTCCATCCTATAAAAGTAGACGCCGGACGCAAGGTTACTGCCGTTGAGGAAGTAGGTGTAGTTTCCCGGTACCAGAAATTTGTCATGGAGGCGTTTCACTTCTCTGCCTGTAATGTCAAATAGCTTCAGCACCACTCGTCCTTCTTCCGCTACATCAAACTTGATCAGCGTTTCAGGATTGAAGGGATTTGGCATATTCTGATTGAGCGCAAACGTTTCTGGCAAACCAATATTATCCCGAACACCGGCTCCTTCAATGTCAATGGCGGCACGAATAAGAAGATCACCTTCATAACCAAGGTCGGATAGAGGACCCCAGCCATCAACGTCAGTGTAGAAGTAGCTGCGATCTCTTGATTCACTGTCGGTATCAATACTAAGAGGTGGTGAATCGGCCGTTTCACCCCAGGCTACATAAAAATCACCTTCCAGAATGATAAGTCCCGCTCCAGAAATATCTTTCACATTCCATCCCTGGCTCACCGTTGGAAAGATCAGCGTCGCACCGACATTGCTTCCCGGCAAATCATCCGTACCATCATCATCAAAGATTGCCAGATAAGTATTTCCACCAGATTCCCTGGAATGGTATTTAAGGGTGGTAAGGGTGATGGGGAAAATATTTGAACTGAACCTGACAGCGTACCATCCATTCTCACCAAGCTGGGTGGCACCGGTCTCTGATGTGCCGTCATCATAGGCTACTTCCCTAACTGTCTCCGATGTTGGCCGGATAGTAACTGTAGATGAAAAGCTACTTTCCACTTCATCAGTTTCTCCAGAGTTATAGACTGATGTAACACCGTAAGTGTAGTCCACCGCTATGAGAACCAATGAATCCGTGAAACTGGTTTTTGTCAAATACTTACCGTCCGGCAGTGGCTCTGTAAAAGTTTCTCCCGGACCGTGACGGTAGACATTGTAAACAGCCTTCTGTCCGCCTTGAGTAGAAACCTCAACCCGGATCCCCCACTCCCCATCCGGAAGATTATTGCTTTCAGCAACTTTTTGCCAGCGTTGCCAGCTCCCGTCTCCAAGTTTTGTCCATGAATGTCTGCTGGGAATTGCATCAAAGTCGAGTCCAGCATGCAAAAGAGTGTCAATTTCCTGAGCAATAAGGAAGTCGCCTTCAAATTCCCAATCCACTTCCACTTCGTTCCACACTCCGGGTGATCTATCCATGGTTGTTTCATAACTCGGCTCTGCTGCCGGTTCGCCACCCCTCACTTCATAACCATAGACCGTAACCATATTAACGCTGTCAGCACCGACAACTTTTACTTTCTTCACCGTGGCCGTAGAGCCAAAAGGCATCCCGAATACATTGCCACAGATACCAGATCCGGAAGTCATGAAAATAGCATCTTCAAAAGTTCCGTCATCATAAGCCACCTCACCATCAAGGTCACCACTGGGAACTTCCTCCCAGGAAAGTTCCACCGCTCCACCGCCTGTGGTGGCAGTTAGTCCTGTTGGGGCTGGTGCAGTTTCTTTAAGAGATTTTTTCCAGACATGGAGATCATCAATATACAGGCCCATGCTTGTGTTGCCTGTATCCCCATCATGATTGTCATCAGATATGAATTCCCACGCTATTCGAACTCTTTTACCTGCCCATTGGGACAAATCAAGTTCAACATTCGTATCTTGATTAAAGGGGCTTCCCGGACCGTAAATCTCCCAGCCGAAAGTACCGGGACGACCATCGGCGCCATAATCATAAGTAACGGCATAAGAAGGAGCGCTAAGTTCAACTCCGGCCCACCATGACTTTGAATCATTATAACCGTTAAACTCATTTGCATTCCAATGAGAACTGTGTGCCGGCTTAAGTACTACCTTGTCATCCGCATTATCATAGAGCAATGTGTCACTACTGTTGGAAATCAAAACTTCATCTACATAAAAACCAGATCTATATAAAGTATTGTCATCCACAGTGCTCCAACCTGGATCGGAGGCAAAAACAAACCTTACCCGAACAGTGTCACCTGAAAATTCACTAAGATCAAATTCGGCATCGGTCCAGTCGTCAATCTTGTCAGTCCACCCAGGGGTGTTGCATTGATTCAAATTGTGTTTAAAGCCAAAACAGCTACTACAGTTATAACTGGGTGATCCTTCTATAGCAGTCCACGACATTCCCTTGTCCTTTGAAACCTGAACGTTAGCCGCATCCCAGCCATCTATTAAATCGCAGCCGCCCTCTAGGTAAGGCAAGCCAGTAGATGAAGCATTTGACTCAAGCCGATAAAGCAACTTGAATGTGAGTTTATAATCACTGCTTGTTATTGGGACATCCGGCGAATCAAGATATTCAACCCACTCGTTTGAATATCCGCGAATCGAATTATCCATATCTTTTACCCAAAGTCTGTAATAGTCTTCAAGTTGCCCAGAGGAGTCATTAGCTGCATCAATCATTTCGGCCCAGACCGCAAAAGAAAAATGGAGTTCCTCCAGTTCTGCATCAATTGCAGGCAAATTTATATCGGGACTTGACAAGGTATCACTTTCATCCAACCCAACCGCATGATGAAAACTGTGAGTAGGACTGTTAGCTGTCTCGGTAGTGATTTCCCAGCTACCCTGAGTTTCCCAGTCACTAACCCCCGACTCAAGGTCGTCATAGTAAATTGTGGCTGTATCGGGCAATACAACCGATTTCGTACTGTGTATCTGGGTCGTTCCTGAAACATTCCGAAAGGAAGACAGACGTTTTTCTCCGCCTTTGATTGCTTTTTTTTCACTACCATAGGCTGTTACAGCCATCAGCAGAAAAACAGGCAAAAGTCTCAATAACAAACTTTTCATAGAATCTCCAATATTATAGACCCTCTTCAGCCAATACTTTATCTGAATTTAGACTACTTAAGCAGGATCATTTTCTTCGTCTCCGTTACGCCTAACGACTGAAGACGATAGACATAAATACCTGCCGAATTGCTGGCGCCGTTCCACGAAACAGTGTGATGACCGGCATCTAACGGCCCCTCCTGCAGGGTTGCCACTTTGTTTCCCAACAGGTCGTAAACCACCAGTGAAACCTCGGCTTTCTCGGGGAGGGTGAATTCGATGACCGTAGCAGGGTTAAACGGATTGGGATAGTTCTGCACCAGATCAATACGGTCCGGTATAAAACCTGAATTTTCTACAGCTAGGGGCTTTAGTGTCACTTTGGCAAAGTAGACCCGGTTCTTGAAATCAGCCTGTGACGGTAACTCTCCCTCGGAAGGCGTGACTGTCTGAATATTGTAGTCCGGACTTTCAAACATGAGATAAGCTTCATGATCGGTGGCTATGGATGCCAGCTGCGGATAAACCTCATCAAGCTCCCTGTCCCGGGTGTCTGTAACATTGACCGAGGATTCCCAGGTCTTCCCGCCATCGATAGAGCGCTGAATAAAGACGTCATAATTAAAATAGGTTTCAGTGGTGTCTGAAACGGCCATGTAGCTCACATACATGACGTTAGGGTCATCTTTACTGATGGCAGCGGACGGATAGATCCTGTGCCAGTTATTGTCCCAGAAAAAAGAAACCTGGGTGGAGTTGACAAAATAGACCTTCCAGCTATCAGGATCAGAAGGATCAGTGGAATAAAAATGGTAAATACCGCAAGACTCATCTATACCGGGATAGACACCTGAGTCGGTGCTCGGTATAACTGTTGAAAAAATATGCAGACCGCCACTAGGGTCGGTTTTTGCTTCTACTTCGTAGGAAATAAACGGACTGTCAAACAACAGTGTGTCACGGTTTGCTATCATCAAGCCATCACTGAAAAAGCGGTCCTTCAAAATATCACGGGGGACAAAGTAATAATCAGTTCCATCCAGTCCTGTTCCACCCTCGCCGCTCCAATTTGCACCGTAATCAGTTGTTTTTCGTATCATGAAGGTGTGAGATGAATCGGGTGATTGGCCCTTGAAATAGCTTGAAACTGCAGCATAGCCAGTTCCGCTTTCGTTAATATCTATAACCACATTTGAGGTGAATCCACCAGGCATGAAATCAGCTTCATCAAAGAGCAATGTCGGATCGTCAAAAGTAAAGTAACCGGACATGTTTTTATTGGAGTGATAAAGCCATCTGTTGCTTGAAGATTCCTGTTGGGAATTTGACCACTGGCTATAAGCCGCATTCAGTACCGGCGTGGTGCCATCATGGGCCAGGGAAACAGAACCGACCCAGTTGTCTGGCGGGTCGCACGGTGAAGAACTGCAACCGTTGTTGAGATCTACTGGAGGTGAAAAAAAAGAACCGCCTCCGTAATAAAATTCATCCCAACTGTAGACTGGTCGGCCACCATACAGACCACCTCCACTGCCGGTCTGGGTGTATTCGTTCCAAACAATGTAAGGGTAATCATTACCGGCCACAGCACTGGGATAGCGACCCATTTTCTCGGCCGGTTCAATGATGTTCAAATCTGAGTAAGAAGTAAACAACTCGCCATCCTCAGACCATGCTGCCCCCATATAGCCCGAATTTATGGGGTAATTGAAGTTCCACTGCCGGTAAGCCATGATAAAGCCATTATCCGGATGATATGACAGCGGTGTGGTGTTACCAGTCACCATACCGTACCCGTTCCGGGAAGAATCTACCAGAACAATGGAAACAGAAGATGAAGAACGGTAGTGCCTGGGTAAAGGAGAGTTTGACCCTGTATTAATAAATGTCGGTTGCCCCTCCAACCACAACTTCATAGCCGGTGACTCTACCTGCAGATGCATACGTTTCGGTGCCGGCCTTTCCGCCAATAGTGTGACGGAAAAACAGACAAAAAGAATAAAGAAATATTTTCTAAAAAATAATCCCTTCATGTGCCTAATCTTAATTCTTTGAAACCAAACGTGTTGTGACAGAGATCACCGCTTGTTTAGAACGCGGTCGATAAGTCCGTATTTTTTTGCTTCCTCTGCTGTCATGAAGAAATCCCTATCCGTGTCGTCAGTAATCTTCTTGATGGTCTGACCTGTCTGAACCGCCAGTATCTTGTTCAGCCGCTCCTTCATGGCCAGAAGTTCCTGGGCATGGATCTGGATATCACTGGCAGTTCCCTGCATGCCGGCCCACGGTTGATGGACCATAACCCGGGAATTAGGAAGCGCCGACCGCTTACCCTTCTTCCCTCCTGACAACAGTACCGCTCCCATACTGGATGCTTGTCCCATACAGATCGTGGCCACATCAGGCTTGATGTAGTTCATGGTATCCAAAATTCCCAGACCGGCAGTGACAGAGCCACCAGGAGAGTTAATATAAATTGAGACCTCCTTATCAGGACTCTCAGCTTCTAGGAAAAGCAATTGGGCAATAGTGAGGGACGCTACGGTGTCATCCACAGGAGTGCCGATAAATACAATCCGTTCCTTCAGCAGGCGTGAATAGATGTCGTATGCACGCTC
>MPLY02004669.1_pt1 | contig 15286 bp, 9 predicted proteins | sample 1617301 | NCBI WGS metagenome assembly MPLY02 (sample SAMN05944805, study PRJNA350692) | marine metagenome | biome: marine; feature: ODZ; material: water; isolation source: 140 m water sample filtered on 0.2 um supor filter | place: Pacific Ocean | collected 2012-04-08 | depth 140m m
GAAGAAGCGCAAGAATTAGCTCACAGCACTAATAATATGCCAGAAGTCTGTGGAAGAATTTGTCCGCAAGATCTTTTGTGTGAGGGAAATTGTGTCATTGAACAGTCTGGACATGGAACAGTTACAATAGGATCTGTTGAAAAATATGTAGCTGATATTGCATGGGAAAAAGAATGGATTAAACCAATTAAAGTTTTAAAAAATATAGATCAATCTGTCGGTATTATTGGAGCTGGTCCCGCAGGAATAACGTGTGCAGAGGAACTCAGAAAATTAGGCTACAAAGTTACTATATACGATAGATATGATCGACCAGGTGGGCTATTAATTTATGGGATACCTAATTTTAAATTAGAAAAATTTGTTGTTGAAAGAAGAACAAATCTTTTAAAACTCGGGGGAATCAATTTTCAACAAAATATTGAAGTTGGTAAAACTATATCACTTGATGAGCTTAAAATAAAACATGATGCAATTCTGATTGCCGCAGGAGTTTATAAACCTAGAGAAGCAGATTTACCTGGCAATGATTTAAAAAATATTTTTTCAGCTTTAAAGTTTCTGACGGCATCAAATCGAAAAGGATTAGGAGATAAAGTAATAGATTTTGACAATGGAATTCTTAACGCTGAAAAAAAAGACGTTATAGTAATCGGAGGTGGCGATACCGCGATGGATTGTGTGAGGACTGCTGTGAGACAGAATGCTAAATCAGTAAAATGTTTGTATAGACGAGACAAAGAAAATATGCCGGGTTCAGCAAGAGAAGTTTGTAATGCTGAAGAAGAAGGTGTTGAATTTATTTGGCTTTCAAATTTAAAAAAGTTTATTGGTACAGAAAAAATTTCGTCAGTTCTTATAGAAAAAATGAAACTTGGTCAACCTGATTCATCGGGGAGAAAAAAACCAGAGTCAATTCCAAATTCTCAATTTGAAATCAAAGCCGATATGGTTATCAAAGCCCTAGGTTTTGATCCAGAAAATTTACCAAAATTATTTAACTGCCCCGATCTGTTAGTTTCTAAATGGGGTACAATAAAAATCAATTTAAAAACTATGGAAACAAGTCTCCCTGGTGTTTTTGCTGCGGGAGATATAGTAAGGGGCGCATCTCTGGTAGTTTGGGCGATTAAAGATGGCAGAGATGCAGCGGCTGCAATTAACAAATATCTAGAACTCAAGCAAAAAAATAAAACAAAAGCTACATAAAATGAATCTGTATAACAAGAATTTAAAAAAGTTGATTGAAGGAAATGTTTACAATCCTGGTTTTGAACATGATGCTTGTGGAGTTGGTTTGGTTGTATCAACAGAAGGCAAGAAATCAAGAAAAGTAGTTGAATTTGGAATAGAGGCCTTAAAAGCTGTTTGGCATCGTGGAGCTGTAGATGCTGACGGCAAAACAGGAGACGGAGCTGGCATTCATATAGAAATCTCAGATGATTTTTTTAAAGAAAGGATCGAAAATGCGGGTCGCAGACATGAAAAGGGTACAATTTGTGTTGGTATGATTTTTTTGCCAAGAAACGACTATGCTTCTCAAGAAAAATGTAAAACTTTAATCGAAAATGAACTTCTGAATAAAAATTATTATATATACAGATGGAGGCAGGTTCCGGTTAATACTAGTGTACTTGGTGTTAAGGCGGAGAATAATAGACCCGAAATTGTTCAGGTAATTTTTAAGTCAAATATTGAAAATTTAATAGATGAAGATCTTGAAAGAGATTTATTTGTTATAAGAAAAAGAATTGAAAAACAGTCTAGTATTTTGAAACTAAAAGATTTTTACATTTGCTCTTTCAGTTGTAGATCAATTATTTATAAAGGAATGTTTTTAGCAGAAAGTTTATCGGAATTTTATCCAGATTTGATGGATAAAAGATTTATTTCAAGATTTGCAATTTTTCACCAGAGATATTCTACCAATACTTTTCCAAGCTGGAATTTAGCTCAACCTTTCAGAATGTTGGCTCATAATGGAGAAATTAATACACTTAAAGGAAATATTAATTGGATGAAAATTCATGAACAAGATATGAGCAGTAAATTTTTTAATGATATTGAATCATTGAAACCAGTTATTGCGGAAGGCAATTCAGATTCGGCAGCTCTAGACAATGTATTTGAGTTACTAGTTAGATCGGGAAAATCAGCTTTATTAACAAAACTTATGTTAATTCCTGACGCATGGTCTAAAAGAAGAAAAACTGTTTCAAAAACCCATCAGCAATTATTTAACTTTTTAAACAGCACTATCGAACCATGGGATGGGCCCGCAGCAATTTCAGCAACAGATGGTAAATGGATTATTGCCGCAGAAGACAGAAATGGACTTCGCCCTTTAAGATATACTGTATCCTCTGACAAGTTTTTATTTGCCGGATCAGAAACAGGAATGGTTTCAATTCCACAAGAAAAAATTATTTCCAAAGGAAGATTGGGACCGGGTCAAATTATTGCAGTCGATTTAGATAAAGGCAAAGTTTATGATAGCAAAAGTATTAAAAATAAAGTTTCAAAAATTTACAAAAAATATAACAAACAAATAATAGATTTAGATAAGAAATTTTGTGTTTCAAAAGAAAAGTTTGTTTACTCAAGCAATGAACTGAGACGAAGACAATATTTAGCTGGAATAAGCATTGAAGATCTAGAGCTTATTCTGCATCCAATGGTTGAAGATTCAAAAGAAGCTGTTGGGTCAATGGGTGACGATACACCTATAGCAGTATTATCAGATAGATACAGACCTTTATCACATTTTTTTAGACAAAACTTTAGCCAGGTAACAAATCCTCCAATTGATTCTTTAAGAGAAAACGAAGTTATGAGTTTAAGAACTCGTTTTGGAAATTTAGGTAACATTCTTGATTTTGAAAATTTAACAGAAGATGATATTTATGTTTTAGAGAGTCCAATTTTATCTAATGCTCAGTCAGAAAAATTTATTGATTTTTTTAAAAAAAGTGTAAAAATTTTAGATTGCACATTTAACATTCAAAGCGATCTAAAAGAAAGGTTAGATCAATTACGGCTTGAAGCCGAAATCGCAGTCCGTGAAGGCTTAAAACATTTGATTTTGAGCGATAAAAAAATCGGTGAAAAAGAAGCTCCAATACCGATGGTATTAGCGATAGGCGCGATAAACTCAAGACTTATTGAATTAGGCATTCGTAGCTTTGCTTCAATTAATGTTCAAACAGGAGAAGCTTTAGATACTCATTCTTTTGCTGTTTTACTGGGAACTGGGGCCACTACTATTAATCCATATATCGCTATTGATTCAATACACCAAAGACATGAAAAAAAATTATTTGAAAATCTTAGTTTTGAAGAATGCGTCCATCGATACGTAAAGTCTGTGGATAATGGTTTGTTAAAAATTATGTCTAAAATGGGCATTTCGGTTTTAAGCGCTTATAGAGGAGGATGTAATTTCGAAGCGATTGGATTGAGCAGATCAGTTGTTGCAGAGTATTTTCCAGGGATGATATCTCGAATTTCCGGCATCGGATATTTTGGAATTGAAAAAAAAATAAAAAAGTTACACAAAAAAACTTTCCAAAGAAACATATCAATACTTCCGATTGGAGGGATATATAAATATAGAAAAAACGGTGAAACTCATCAATTTCAAGGACAGTTGATTCATACTTTACAACATGCGATAACCACAAATTCATACGCAACTTACGAAAAGTATACTGAAGGCATTTATAATTTACCCCCAATTAATTTGAGGGATTTGTTAGAATTTAAAAAATTAAAAAATTCTATAAATATTGAAGAAGTTGAATCTGTAGCTAATCTAAGAAAAAGATTTGGAAGCGGAAGTATGTCCCATGGAGCTCTATCCTCGGAGGCTCACGAAACCTTGGCAATTGGTATGAACAGAATAGGCGCAGCATCTTGTAGTGGAGAAGGAGGAGAAGATTCCAAAAGATTTGCAAAGATGAAAAATGGCGATAGCTCTAATTCAAAAATAAAACAAATTGCTTCGGCAAGATTTGGAGTAACTATTGAATATTTAAACAATTGTGGTGAAATAGAAATAAAAATAGCCCAAGGAGCTAAACCAGGAGAGGGAGGTCAATTACCTGGATTTAAAGTATCAAAAGAAATTGCAAGATTACGACACTCTACTCCTGGAGTAACTTTAATATCACCACCACCTCATCATGATATCTATTCAATTGAGGATTTAGCTCAACTTATTTACGATCTTAAACAATCAAATCCAAACGCCAGAGTAGGTGTTAAGTTAGTGGCATCAACAGGAGTTGGAACTATTGCAGCAGGCGTGGCAAAAGCTAAGGCTGATGTGATTTTAATTTCAGGACATTCAGGTGGTACTGGTGCCAGTCCACAAACTAGCGTGAAATATGTTGGAATACCTTGGGAGATGGGACTCACTGAAGTAAATCAAGTTTTAACTTTAAATGGACTTAGGCATAAAGTTACTTTGAGAACTGACGGTGGAATAAAAACTGGAAAGGATATAGTTATCGCTGCAATGATGGGGGCAGAAGAATTTGGGATTGGAACTACTTCCTTGATAGCAATGGGGTGTCTAATGGTTCGTCAATGTCACTCAAATACTTGTCCTGTGGGAGTTTGTACACAAGATGAAAGTTTAAGAAAAAAATTTACAGGAACCCCGGAAAAAGTCGTGAATTTGTTCACTTTCATTGCTCAAGAAGTTAGAGAAATTTTAGCAGATCTTGGTTTTAAAACTTTAAACGAAATTATTGGTAGAAATGATCTTTTAAAACAAGTGAGCAGAGGTTCATCAAGTTTGGATGATCTAGATTTGAGTCCATTGTTAATTCAGGCAGATCCTGGAGAAAATGGAAGATATTGCAAAACTAATTCAATTAATGAAGTTCCATCTTCCTTAGATGAAAAAATTTATGATGATATAAAATATTCTTTTGATCAAAACAAAAAAATTGAAGCAAATTATGAGATCAAAAACATACATAGAGCCGTTGGAACTCGATTGTCACATTATATTTACAAAAGATTCGGAAAAGAAAAAATTGAAAAAAATTCTATTAAAATAAATTTGTCAGGATCGGCTGGCCAATCATTGGGAGCTTTTGGTATTCAGGGTTTAATGTTAAATGTTACTGGAGACGCGAATGATTATGTTGGGAAAGGACTTTCGGGAGCAACCATTGTAGTAAAACCTTCTTCAAAAAATAATTTGATCAGTAATGAGAATACTATTATTGGCAATACGGTTCTTTATGGCGCAACTTCGGGAAAGCTTTTTGCATCAGGACAATCAGGAGAAAGATTTGCTGTTAGAAATTCTGGTGCAAAAGCTGTGATAGAAGGTTGCGACTCGAACGGTTGTGAATATATGACAGGAGGTGTAGTTGTTATTTTGGGTAACGTAGGTGATAATTTTGCGGCTGGTATGACCGGAGGCATGGCATTCGTATACGATCCGAATCAAGAATTTGAAAATTACGTAAATCCAAGCTCAGTGATTTGGCAGACAGTCGAGACTAATTATTGGAAAAGCTACCTAAAAGATTTGATCAGTGAACATTTTGAAAAAACTCAATCAAAAGTGGCCAAGAAAGTGTTAGAAAACTTTGATGTTGAGCAGAAAAATTTTGTTCAGGTTTGCTCAAAAGAAATGTTAGACAAATTGTTAAACCCTATATCCTTAAAAACAAAGATTCCAAAAGCCATTTAATAAAAAATAACCTAGGAACGATAAGAAATCATATTATTTAATTCTTTACATATTTTCTTTAAATCGCCTTTTCTGGATAAGCTGTGATCGCCATATTTAATTTTAATTAATTTTTTTCTCGATTTTTTAAAAATTTTAAAAATTTTTTTAGAAAATTTTAATGGCACAACCTCATCATTTAGTCCGTGAAATAAAGTTATTGGTATTTTCATATAAATTTCTAAATTCAGTATTTTGTTCTTTCTTCCATCTATAATCAGTTGTTTAGTTAGGGGGTAAGTAAAATCACCATGTTCAAGGTGATAAATTTTTTTAGTCATAATTATTTTTTTTATTTTTTTGTTAAATTTTTTCCACATTAATTCTTCTAGAAACTCTGGAGCAGAAGATATACCAAGAAAACCTCTAATTTGTTTCTTAAAATCTGAAAATAAATTAAGCGCTATCCAACTACCCATACTTGAACCTACAAAAATTAAATTATTGTTTTTTTTGATTGTTGCTTTAATTATTTGTTTTGCGTCATTTGACCATTTAGAAATATTTCCACTTGTAAATTTACCCTTAGATTTTCCATGTCCCGAATATTCGAATTTAAGAAAGTTTAATTTCCGTTTTGTGCAAAATTTCTGAATGGCAACAGGTTTTTTTCCTATCATATCACTCATAAACCCATGGAAAAAAACTACTGTAATTTGGCTTTTTTTATTTAAAAATAAATATTTTATTTTTCTTTTGCTAGGAAGTAAAAAAAATTTAGATTTTTTGTAGCTCATTTGACATATTATAATATTTTATAATTATGAAAATTAAAATGAAAGTTTTGCAAGTCATACCCAGATTAGGTTATGGGGGAGCTGAAACAGGGTGCTATGATTTGGCACATTTTTTAGCTGAAGAAAATTGTAAATCTTTTATTGTCACAAGTGGCGGAGAATTGCTTAAATATATTAAAAAAAAAAGTGTAAAAGTATTCAGATTACCAGTTCATTCAAAAAATCCCGTTTTAATTTTTTTTAACTCACTAATAATTTCATTAATAATAATTCTTTATAACATAAATATTGTTCATGCCAGAAGTCGTGCTCCAGCATGGTCTTGTTTTATAGCCACAAAACTTACAATGAGAAAGTTCGTAACTACATTTCATGGAACATATAATTTTAACAACAAATTTAAGAAGTTTTATAATTCTGTGATGGTAAGATCTCATCTGGCTATTGCTGGCTCCAATTTTATTTTTTCTCATATTAAATCATACTATGGAAACTTTTTTAGAGATGGCAGAAGAAAACTTTTGGTAATTTTTCGAGGTATTAATACAAATTATTTTCACTCCAATAGGATTCCAATTTCAAAAATTGATAACTTCTCTAATAAATACAATATAGATCGAAACAAATTTATTATTTTAATGCCGGGTAGATTAACCAATTGGAAAGGTCAAAAATTGTTTATAGAATCTCTCAAGTTGGTTTTGATTCATGAGAATTCAAATATGCAGCCCTTTCAAGCAATTATTCTTGGAGACGAACAAGGGAGAAGTGTATATAAGAAACAGCTTATTGATTTAGTGCAACAATACAGACTAGGTAGATTTGTTAAGTTTATTAATCGTTGTGATGAAATGCCCGTTGCATATAGTATTTCTAATTTAGTCTGCTCGTGCTCAATCGAACCCGAAACATTTGGGCGCGTTGCTGTTGAAGCTCAATCAATGGAAGTTCCAATCATTGCAAGCGATATAGGAGGCTCAACAGAGACGATAATTAAAGACAAAACAGGTTTTTTATTTAAAAGAGGTGATGTAAATAATTTGGCCAATACCATACTTATGGTTATGCAAAAAGATTATAATTCGTTGAAATCTATCGGATTGGAAGGTAGAAAAAATGTATTAAAAAAATTTGATGTTAATAAAATGTGTAGTACTACCTTTGCTGAATATAAAAAATTGATAGAGCTATCCTAAGATATGCCAGATATTAAATTACCAAATGGTAATAAAATTCCGTTTATTAAATATATTGATGGTTTTGAAATAGCAAAAAAAATTAGTAAAACATTGGCTAAAGAAGCCTGTATTATGAGTGTTAACGGAGAGCTCAAGGATTTAAGTTTTTCTATCGATAAAAATGCCCAGGTTAAGATAATTACTTTTAGGGATAAAGAAGGACTTGAAGTAGTTAGGCATGATGCAGCCCATATTTTAGCAATGGCAGTACAGGAATTATTTCCAAAAACTCAAGTAACGATTGGTCCGGTCATCGAAAATGGTTTTTATTATGATTTTTCTAGAAAAGAACCATTCACAAACGACGATCTTAAGAAAATAGAAAATAAAATGGGAGAAATAGTTGATCGTGACGAACCAACAAAAAGAGAGGTGTGGAAAAGAGATGAAGCAATCGACCATTTCAAAAGAATAGGCGAACATTACAAAGCCAAAATAGTAGAAGATATTCCCAAAAACGAAGAAGTTTCTATTTATCATCATGGTAAATGGCATGACTTGTGTAAGGGCCCGCACCTATCTTCTACAGGAAAGATTGGTAAGGCCTTTAAACTTACAAAAGTGTCAGGGGCATACTGGAGGGGTGATTCAAATAATGAAATGTTACAAAGAATATACGGAACTTGCTGGTCGAACAAAAAAGAACTTGATGAATATCTTTTAAAAATAGCAGAAGCTGAAAAAAGAGATCATAGAAAATTAGGCAAAGAGATGGATTTATTTCATTTTAGAGAAGAAAGTCCTGGAGCAGTGTTTTGGCATCATAAAGGGTGGACCCTATTTCAAAATCTTATTGATTACATGAGATTAAAACAAAGAAAAGCAGGTTATAAAGAAATTAATACTCCAGAAATGCTGGATAAAACTCTATGGGAACAGTCTGGTCATTGGGAAAAATTTGGTGAACATATGTTTACTTCTGAAACTCCCGATGAAAAAATTTTTGCGATTAAACCAATGAATTGCCCAGGATGTGTGCAAGTATTTAATCAAGGACTTAAAAGTTATAGAGATCTTCCCCTTAAACTTTCCGAATTTGGAAAAGTTCACAGATACGAACCGTCAGGAGCTCTACATGGATTGTTAAGAGTTAGAGCCTTTACGCAAGATGATGCTCACATTTTTTGTACAGAAGATCAAATTACAAATGAATGTTTAAGCGTAACGAATTTGATATTAGAGATTTATAAGGACCTAGGTTTTGAAAATGTATTACTACAATTTTCTGACAGACCAAAAAAAAGAGTAGGTGATGATAAAATTTGGGATAAAGCAGAATCTGCGTTATTAGAAGCAATAAAACAATCGAAATTAAAATATGAAATCAATAAGGGAGAAGGTGCATTTTACGGTCCCAAAATAGATTTTATTCTAAGAGATTCTATTGATCGTGATTGGCAGTGTGGAACATTACAAGTAGATTTAAATCTTCCTTCAAGACTTGGCGCGTCATATATTGATAACACTGGATCAAAAAAGATTCCCGTAATGTTACATAGAGCGTTATTTGGATCCTTAGAAAGATTCATAGGGATTTTAATTGAACATTATGCAGGAAAATTACCTTTTTGGTTAGCTCCTTTAAAGGCAATTGTTCTTCCAATTACATCTGAATATGACAATTATGCAAAAAAGATATTTGAAGAATTTATGAAAGTAGGTATAAACACCGAAATGGATTTAAAAAATCAAAAGATAAATTATAAAATTAGAGAACATTCGTTATCAAAAGTACCGTTGTTACTGATATGTGGAAAAAAAGAGTTTGATGAAAACAGTATTACAATAAGGAGATTAGGATCTGAACAACAAGAAACTCTACCACTTGATAAGGCAATTAAAAAAATATATCAAAAAATGAAATTTCTATAAACTAAGTGCCATTTCCAAAACAACATTATTTTAAGAGAAGAACTAAACCAAAAGGTCCCCGGATAAACAACAGAATCCGCGCATTAGAGGTTCAAGTTATAAGTAGCGATAAGAAAAATCTAGGTACATTACCAACCAGAAAAGCGGTGGAGATGGCACAACAGGAAGGACTGGATTTAATCGAAATTTCTCCAAATGCCAATCCTCCAGTTTGTAGGATAACTGACTTTGGAAAATATAGATACGATTTACAAAAAAAAGCAAGCAAATCTAAGAAAAAACAGAAAGTTGTTAATTTAAAAGAAATTAAACTCAGACCAGTTACCGAAATTCATGATTATAATTTTAAACTTAAAAACGCAAAAAGATTTTTGGAAAAAGGAGATAAAGTTAAATTCACAATACAATTTAAGGGAAGGGAAATGCAACATTCACATCTGGGCAAAGAATTAATAGATCGAATTATTAATGACATGACGGGCGTTGGAAAAGTTGAGATTGAGCCAAAGTTCGAAGGAAGGCAGATTATAACGATAATCCAACCTCTATAATTTTATTGTAAACTAAATATAAAATTTGTATAAACTGCGTTCATTTTATGCCAAAATTAAAAACTAAAAGTTCAGCAAAAAAAAGATTTAGATTAACTGCAAAAGGTAAAGTAAAGATGCCTCAGGCGGGAAAAAGGCATGGCATGATCAAAAGGACAAATTCACAAATAAGAAAGCAGAGAGGCACAACAATTATGACTAAACAAGATTCGAAAATTGTTAAATCATATATGCCTTACAGTTTGCGAGGTTAAAATGGCAAGAACAAAAAGAGGAGTCACAAGTCACGCTAGGCATAAAAAGATTTTAAAACAAGTTAAAGGTCAATACGGCAGAAGAAAAAACACAATTCGCGTTGCAAAACAGGCCTTAGAAAAGGCGATGCAATATGCGTATAGAGATAGAAGAGCGAAAAAAAGAGAATTTAGATCATTATGGATACAGAGAATAAATGCTGGTGTTAGAGCCGAAGGTATAACCTACTCTAAGTTTATAAATGGACTAAATAAGTCAGGAATTAAGCTAGATAGGAAAGTATTGGCTTATATTGCTTATAATAACCCAGAAGTATTTAAATCTATTGTAAAAAAAGTGCAATCCTCCCTTAACTAAGGGATACATTTCTATTATCTTTGTCAAAGCAGAGAATCATAAAAAAGTTTTGATATGAAGAATTTAAATCAAATTGAATCAGAAATATTAAATAAAATAGAAAACGCAAAAAATCGTAATACCCACGATATAATTAAAAGTGAAATTTTTGGCAAAAAGGGAATTATTACAGAGCTTTTTAAAAAAATTGGAAGTCTAGGTCAAAACGAAAGAAAAGAATACGCTTCAAGACTTAATTCTTTGAAATCAAAATTGATAGAAATTCTTGAAAAAAAACTTACTGATTTTGATCATTCAGAAATAAATAAAAAACTGAAAAATGAAAAAATAGATATAACTTTACCAGGAAGAACCTATTTTGCTGGAAAAATTCATCCAGTTTCACAAGTTATAGATGAAGTGACTTCCATTTTTTCAGAAATTGGTTTTTCCGTTGAGGAAGGACCCGACGTAGAAAACGAATATTATAATTTTTCTGCACTCAATACACCCGAGGATCATCCAGCAAAAGATATGCATGATACTTTCTATCTTGAATATTCCAAAGATTTGCTTTTACGGACTCATACATCTCCGGTTCAAATTAGAACGATGTTAAAAGGTAAGCCACCATTTAAAATAATTGCTCCTGGAAGAACCTATAGACACGATAGTGATCAAACACACTCACCCATGTTTCATCAATTGGAGGGTTTACATATAAATAAAAACGTTAATATGGGCCATCTTAAAGGCTGCTTATACTATTTTGTTAAGAAGTTTTTTGAAGTTGAAAAAGTAAAGATAAGGTTTAGACCTAGCCATTTTCCTTTTACTGAGCCTTCAGCAGAAGTAGATATTGGATATAAAATTCAAGATGGAAAAATTAAAATTGGCGAAGGTGACAGGTGGTTAGAAATACTTGGTTGTGGAATGGTACATCCCAACGTCCTAAAAAACGCAAAAGTAAATTCAAAACAGTACCAAGGGTATGCTTTCGGTGTAGGAATTGATCGATTGGCTATGTTGAAATATGGAATCAATGATCTTAGAGCTTTTTTTGAAAGTGATATTAGATGGTTGAAGTTTTACGGATTTGATCCACTTGATGTTCCAACAAATTATAGGGGTTTAAGCAGATGATCACTTCATTATCATGGCTAAAAAATCATCTAACTACTAAAGCAAACTTAAATCAAGTAGCAGAACGTTTAACTGAAATTGGGCTGGAGGTAGAAAATATAAAATCATCAAATGATAATTTAGATAATTTTATTGTTTGTAAAATAGTAAAATCTCAAAAACATCCTAATGCAGACAAACTAAAGCTTTGTGATGTTGATATAGGTTCTGGAAACTTAGTCAAAGTTGTTTGTGGAGCTCAAAATGCTAGAGATGGGCTTTTCGCGGTCTATGCTCCTCTTGGTACAGTTATTCCAAAAACCAATATGAAATTGAAAATAGCTAAAATAAGAGAAATAGAATCTTATGGAATGCTTTGCTCGGGCTACGAACTTGAAGAATCTTCAGATAAAGAAGGAATTGTTGAATTAAATAAAAAAGAAAAAAATATCGGCGAAAAATATTTTAAAAACACTGGGGAAAAAACCATGGATATTGCTATTACTCCGAATAGACCTGACTGTTTGGGCGTTCGAGGTATTGCCAGAGATTTGGCATCCTCTGGTTTAGGTCAGTTAAAAAAACAACCTTCAATTAAAATAAATCAAAAATTCAAAAACCCAATTAAAGTTTCAATAAAAAAAGAAAAAGGTCAGGGCTGTGGTGTTTTTGGAAGCGTATATATTAAAAATGTTCAAAATAAAGAAAGTCCAGATTGGCTTAAAAAAAGAATTACATCTTTAGGCCTAAAACCTATTTCTGCAATTGTAGATGTAACCAATTATGTAATGTTTGATTTAAATAGACCTTTGCATGCTTATGATGCTGATAAGATTGATCAAGAAATTATTGTTAGAAACTCAAAAAAAGGAGAGTCTTTTGAAGCTTTAGATAACAAAAAATATGTACTTCAAAACAATATGTGCACAATAAGTGACAAATCGGGTGTTTTAGGTCTTGGGGGAATTATTGGAGGAACTAGATCCGGCACAGAATTTTCTACAAAAAATGTATTATTGGAATCTGCATACTTTTTTCCATCACCAATCAGAAAAACTGCCAAAGTATTAAATATTGATACTGATGCGAAATATAGGTTTGAAAGAGGCATAGATCCTGATTCTATAAAACTAGGTTTAGAACTAGGAATGTGCATGATACTGGACATGTGCGGCGGCAAGGCAAGCAAGCTTTCAATTGCAGGAAGAATAAAAGATGAAAGAAAAGTAATCGATTTAGAACCTGAAAAGTTTTCAAAAGTTATTGGATTTTCAATTACAAACACAGAAATCAAAAAAATTTTATCCTCGTTAGGATGTTCTTTAAGAATGAGTGGAAAAAAAATGAAGGTTTTGCCACCTACTTGGAGATCAGATATTAAGGAAGACATAGATCTTATAGAGGAGTTAACAAGAATTAAAGGTTACAACAAAGTGCCTTTAATAGACCCAGAAAAAGAAAATATTAAAGACACCTTGAATTATAGACAAAAGCTTTTTCATTTTGCCCAAAGATCAGTAGCTTCAAAGGGTTATACCGAAGCGATTACCTGGTCATTTACAGATTCAAAAACAGATACTTTGTTTTCAGAATTAAAAAGTGAAATTAAATTATCTAATCCAATTTCTTCTGATTTAGATGTTCTAAGATCATCTCTTTATTCAAATTTAATTATTAGTGCTAAAAAAAATATTCATAGAAATTTTGAGGATTTAATGTTGTTTGAAATAGGACCAGTTTTTAAAGGTAGCAAGCCTGGAGAACAATTAGCAATGATTGGTGCAATTAAAACAGGAAAATATTCCAGAAAAAACTGGATAGAAAAAGAAAGAAATTTTGATGTTTTTGATATAAAAAATGATGCTCTAAGAACTTTAAATGAAGTTGGTATTGATAGTTCTAAGATAATAGTGAGCAATAAAACAAAAAAATGGTATCATCCAGGAAGATCTGGTCTCATATCATTGGGTTTATCTAACGGTCCGGAACTAGCATATTTCGGGGAAATTCATCCATCTATTATTAAAAAGTTAGATCTAAGAACTGATAACGTTTTAGGTTTTGAAATCTTTTTGGACAATATACCCGAGTCAAGAAAGAAAATAAGAGAAACAAAACCTCAATTTATTGTTTCTGACTACCAAAAAGTAATTAGAGATTTTGCTTTTGTTATTGATGAAAAATATAGCTCTGGTGAAATCATTGGTTTGGTTAAAAAAATTGATAAAGAATTAATTAAAGATGTAAAAATTTTTGATGTTTATCAAGGTAGTAATATTATTTCTGGAAAAAAATCTATTGCTTTTAATGTAACTTTAGAACCTAAAGACAAAACTTTGAGTGAGAAAGATATCGATCAAATAAGTACGAAAATTATATCAACAGTCCAAGAAACAACAGGCGCAACACTAAGATCCTAATGTCAACGAATGAAGCTATTCGCAATTTTTCAATAATTGCGCACATCGATCATGGCAAGTCTACTTTAGCAGATAGATTGATACATAAATGCGGAGGTCTAACTGATAGAGAAATGAAAGAGCAAGTTCTTGATTCAATGGATATTGAGAGAGAAAGAGGAATTACTATAAAGGCTCAAACTGTACGTTTAAATTATAAGGCTAAAGATGGAAAAGACTATGTTTTAAATATTATTGACACTCCAGGCCATGTAGATTTTAGTTATGAAGTGAGCAGATCATTATCTGCATGTGAGGGATCAATCTTAATTGTTGATAGTTCACAAGGCGTAGAAGCTCAAACTTTAGCAAATGTTTATCAAGCTCTAAACAACAATCATGAAATTATACCAATTTTAAACAAAATTGATTTGCCGGCCTCAGATACGGAAAAAGTTAAAAAACAAATAGAAGATGTAATTGGAATTGATACTAAATATTCGATTAATTGTTCAGGTAAAACCGGTGAAGGAGTTGAAGAGATTTTAGAATCAATAATTAAAATTTTGCCTTCTCCCAAAGGAAATATCAAAGGTCCATTAAAATCACTACTAGTAGATAGTTGGTATGATAGTTATTTAGGAGTTGTTATTTTGGTTAGGGTAATTGACGGAAGTTTAGAAAGAGGAATGCAAGTTAAAATGATGTCAAATAACAACAAATATATTGTAGAAAAAGTCGGTGTATTTACACCCAAACCAAAAAATGTTGATAAGATTTCATCTGGGGACATTGGTTTTATCATTACTGGAATAAAAAATTTGTCTGACACAAAAGTAGGCGATACAATATGTGATCCATCTGATCCCATAGACAGACCTTTGTCGGGATTTAAACCAAGTAAGCCTGTTGTATTTTGTGGCATATTTCCTGTTGATAATTCAGAATATCAAAAATTGAAAGATGGATTGGCAAAATTGAAGTTAAACGATTCAAGTTTTTCTTACGAACCAGAATCTTCAAGTGC
>MPLY02121644.1_pt1 | contig 15270 bp, 16 predicted proteins | sample 1617301 | NCBI WGS metagenome assembly MPLY02 (sample SAMN05944805, study PRJNA350692) | marine metagenome | biome: marine; feature: ODZ; material: water; isolation source: 140 m water sample filtered on 0.2 um supor filter | place: Pacific Ocean | collected 2012-04-08 | depth 140m m
ATTCATCAAACTTAAACCGATCAGTTGTAAAAAAGAGGGTCCTGTTAAACATTGAAATGTCATCATGAACCATAATCCGAATAATTCAATCAGTAAAACCAGGCTAATAAGTATTATTTCAAAAGAGGATTGTTTTAATAATCGAGATGAAAATGGTTTGATAATGGGATTTGTAAATAAAATGATGAATTGATGGATTGGATTACTTGTACTGATAAAACGAGCAGCAATTAATCTAAGAACTAAGACAATGCTGACAAAGTCTATGAAAGTTCTAAACAGAAAAAAGAATAAATTTTCCATCTTGGTGGATTGCTAGTTTTTAGACTCATCGCCCGTCGTTCGAGCCCCTAAATCGATAGATCTTTTAATAGCAGCATCAATGGCTTGTTTCCAAATCGATCTAATATCATTGCCATCCAGTGAATCGAACGCGGCTTCCGTAGTTCCACCTGGGGATGATACTTTCTGCCTGAGAGTTTTAACATCATCAGGACTATTGTGAGCCAGTTCACTGGCCCCAATTGCGGTTTGCATGACTAGTTCTTTGGCAATATTCTCTGGTATTCCAGCAGATATAGCTGAGTCAGTAAGTAATTCCATTATATGGTAAAAGTAGGCTGGACCACTGCCTGAAATAGCTGTAACCGCATGCATCCAATCTTCGTTATCTAACCAGATAGACTTGCCAACAGAGTTGAACAAATAAGTTACCAATCTTTTGTCATCATCTACCAGATTCTTGGCTATGAGTGCCGATACACCTTTGCCAACTAGGCAAGGTTGATTTGGCATCACTCTGCAAATCTTGGATTGCTCTCCAAAACATGTCGTTAATATTTCCAGCGAGATTCCGGCAGCAACCGAAACAATCACAGGATCCTGTTTTTGAGTGATTTGACTTATATTTTTAGCCACGTCTAAAAATATTTGGGGCTTGACCGCCATAAACAAGACATCACAAGTGAGAGCAATTTTATTATTATTGTTCTCAATATTAAGTTGATTATTGAGAATAGACAGGATGTTTCTTCTGTCTTCAGATGGGTCTGAAGCATAGATTGTATTAGGATTGTGCCCATGCAGGATAATCCCTCGGATCATGGCTTCAGCCATCATGCCGCCCCCAATGAAAGCTATCTTTTTATTTTCATGATTCATTGCATAATAAATTTAGTGTTTTTTTATCTTATTCCCTAGATCCAAATAAAGCCGTGCCTATTCTAATCATATTAGAATGATTTTGGATAGCTATTTCAAGATCATCCGACATGCCCATGGACAATGTATCCATCTCAATTCCTTTTTTGATGAGTGCTGCAAATCCACTTCTCATTTTTTGATAGCTCTGATTTCTTTGTTCTTCTGATGCTTTGAAAGAAGTCATACCCATTAGCCCTCTTAATTTTAAATTGGGCAATTCATTTATCTTTAAAGCAAAATCATGTAATTGATCAATTGCAAGACTGTTTCTCGTATCGTTTTCTTCTAATTTAACCTGAATGCAGATATTGAGTGGTGGCATTTCTTTTGGCCTAGACTCGTTAAGTCTATTAGCTATCTTATTCCTTGTTAAGGTATGCACCCAATCAAAGTATTTGGCAATTGCTGTTGTTTTATTAGATTGTATGGAGCCTATAAAATGCCAAATTACATCATGTTCAGATTGTTCTATTTTGGGGATGGCTTCTTGTAAGTAATTTTCTCCAAAATTGGTCAAACCCAAACGATAAGCTTTTCCAATATCTGCTAATGATTTTTTTTTGCTGACTGCTACAACTGTCAATTCAGAATCGCCTCTATGAGCCAAGGCTAATGAAGATCTAATCCTTGCTTGTAATGTTTGATGGTTTTTTTCAATGTCAATCATCTGGGTAAATCATCTGAGCATCAAAAACAGGCCCGTCTACACAAACTCTTTTCATAATCTTGCCTTCAGGAAGAGATACTTTAACAGTGCATCCCGCACACCCACCGGTTGCACAAGCCATAAATTCTTCTAGGGATATCTGACAATCAACACCGTAGGATCTAGCAAGTTTAGCAGTCGATCTCAACATGGGTTCTGGACCACACGCATAAATAGCAAGTCTACTTAGATCTTTTTGATCCAATGTTTTGATCCACTGATCAGCTAGATCTGTTACAAAACTTTTGTGGCAACCTTCCAAGCCACTGAGACTGGCTAAACGACAGGGAATATTTTTTTCTTCCATGTCAATAATAGAGGCCCCATTCTCAATTCCATCAATAGACATTGAGGATTTAATAACAGAAAAAGGAAAGGGAGTTTCTGAGCCAAAAAAAGCAACAGGTGAATGCCCTTGATTGAGACTTTTAAGGTATTCTGCTAGGAAAAGTACCGGTGGAATTCCTACACCTCCGCCTATAAGGACTGGAATTTGATGGGTTGTATCATAACGAAAACCATTGCCAATGGGTCCCATGAGATCTACCTCATCACCAGGTTGTAATTGACTTAAAGCTTTCAATCCTGGACCTACAATTCTGTACAAAAACTCAACCCATTGATTTTCTGCATTAGTTCGAAGATAAGACAACGGTCTCCTCAAGAAGACTTGTTTGCCACAATCAATAAAGGCAAATTCTCCTGGTAAGGCTTTTTGAGATGCTTTAGGGGCTTTAAGAGTTAGGATGTATTGATTTTCTTCAAATTGCTGTTGTCGAACAATTATAGATTTTTCCTCAAAAATAGTTACAGCTTCACGAATCATCATGTTGGAAGCTGTTCTTGCATCATCGACAATAGAGCCATTCTTGTTGCAATGCCATTGGTGACTTGTTCTTTAATTACCGAATGTATGCCATCTGCTACAGCATTGGAAATTTCTACACCTCGATTCATGGGTCCTGGATGCATCACGATAACGTTATCCTTGCATGATAATAATCGTTCTTCGGTTAGTCCGTAGTTTTCAAAGTAATCCTTAGGTCCTATTGCAGCTCTCAGACTCTTGATTCTTTCTGTTTGCACTCTAAGTGCCACCACAACATCGGCATTAGTTAGACCTTCATCAAGATTATTGCTGTGTGAGGCATTGGGGTAGTGTTCCATATTGGGTTTGAATTCATCAGGAGTAATCAATGTTAGCTCTTTAACGGACATAGCAGTCAAGCCTTCCGTTAAGGATCTCGCCACTCTTGAATGCTTAATATCTCCTATAATTGCAACCTTTAACCGATCAAAATTCTTTGTGTGTTTTCTTATTGTCAACAGATCCAATAGGCCCTGTGTGGGATGAGATTCATCAGATTCACCAGCATTAATGATATGTGAACCTGGGTTAGTGCTCTTAATCATTTTTTCGAAAATATTTCTTTCCCTATGTCGAATGACAAAGTAACTGACTCCCATTGCCTCAAGGGTATTGATAGTATCTATGACTGTTTCACCTTTAGCTCTAGCAGAATGTTCTTCATCAATATTGATAACATCAGCCCCAAGTCTTGTAGCAGCAATTTGGAAGGAGCTTCTGGTTCTGGTACTCGGTTCGAAGAATAAATTTGCCAAGATGGTGCCCTGGAGTATTTTTTCTTTCTCAGTTGGGTAATTATTATGAGATAAAAAAGATTCTGCTTTATCAAGAAGCTTTAAAATTATTGCTTGATTAAGTTCTTTTAGATAAAGGAGATGCTTCACTTTTTTAATCCGTTGTTATTGCTATTGGCTCATTGAAATTTTTTTGCTAATGGATTTCTAATTGTAAGAATTGTTCTAGAATTATTTTTGCTGCCATACTGTCTACTTGTCCTTTTTTTATTCTTTTTTTCAGTATTCCTTTGCTGCGTTGATCTTTAAGTACTTGCCTTGCCATGCTTGTGCTATAACTTTCATCGAATAGTATTGTGGGCATTGTATAATGTTTTTCTATCACAGACGCAAAATTTTGGATTTTATCGGCTAACTTAGAAGTTTGTAAATTTTCTCGGCCGGGTGTTCCAATAATGGCTAAATCAGGTTTATAATCATTGATAATTTGGTCCAGCTGACTCCACTGTGGGCATCCATTTTTCATCTCAATGATATTTAGAGCTGTTGCAGTTTGTGTAATACGCTGTGCGATGGCAACCCCCGTTTTTTTTGTTCCATAATCAAAACCAATGAGAACGCTATCGGGTTTTAAATGCATTATTATTTTAGTTGTAAGAAGAGCTTTTATTGGTTAAGCATGACCTATCTGGTCACTGATGTCTGAGGCTTCAATGCCCAATAGGTTAATGGCTTTTTGCCATCGATTTTTATAAGGTACAGTAAACAATATTTCATTATTTGCTGGTGCGTTAATCCATGAACTGGTTTTTAATTCTTGCTCCAATTGCCCAGGTCCCCATCCAGAGTATCCCAGAATAAGCAAAGATTCAGAGGGTCCAAGTCCTGATGATATAGACTTTAATATATCCTTAGAAGTCGTTACGGAAAGACCATTAATGATTGCAGATGTGTTATCCCATGTTCCTTCCTGATGCAAGACAAAGCCTCGTTCCAAACCTACCGGACCTCCTTGAAGAATGGGAAAATTAGCTAATGATTGAGAATTCTCTAGGTCCAATTGATTTAATATATCCGACAAACTTGCCTTCATTGGTCTGTTGATAATGAACCCCAATGATCCAGCCTCATTGTTTTCACAAATATAAGTTACTGTTTGATGAAAATGTGGATCATTCATACTCGGTGATGCAATAAGAAATTGTCCCACTAAATTGGTTTTCAAATTGGATTTATCCACCTGTTAATTGTTCTTCAATGGCATCAAAAAGATCACTGACCACATCATAATCTGCATGTTGTTTTATTTCCCTCATGCCAGTTGGGCAGGTTATATTGATTTCTGTTAGGAAATCACCAATCACATCTATCCCTGCAAAGAAAACGCCACGGGCATTTAACTCTGGACCAATACGATTACAAATATGTTTATCATTCTCACTAAGAGTTTGGGTTTTAGCTTGGGCTCCCGCGTCTAAGTTTCCACGATTATCTATGTCCAAAGGAATACGAGCAAGCAGGATATCTGCATGTTTTCCATTGATTAAATGTATTCTCTTATCCCCATTCTTTATTTCAGGAATGTACAATTGAGCCATCACGGATTCCATGTTTTCTTTGGTGATGGTTTCAAGAATAGAATTGGCATTGAGGTCACCTTCGGTAATCACAAAAATTGATTTACCACCCATGCTATCTAGCGGCTTGACCACAATTTTTTTATGCTGCCCTAAGAAATTTTTTAAGTTCTCAATTGACGACGTTACCAAAGAGGGTGGAGCACACTCTGGGAACTGTGTGATGCTGACTTTCTCATTAAAATTTCTTAAAGACTGAGGACTGTTAATCACGAGGACATTCGATGACTCTGCCAGATCAAGAACATAGGTGGTATAGATATACTCAGTATTAAAAGGTGGGTCTTTTCTCATCAGAACGACATCAAGATCAGCCAATGAAATTCTATTTTTCTCTGATAATTTGAACCAATCGGTTGAACTATCTTTAACAGCTAAATGACAGCCATCACCTATGGCCATACCGTTGTCTATTCTGAGATCCTGTTGTTCAAAATAAATTAAATCATAGGATCGAGATTGGGCTTCCAACAACAGACCAAGCGTTCCGTCTTTTTCTGGAGCAATCCCTGATATCGGATCCATTATGACTGCTAGTTTCCTGTTACTCATAGATTTACATTATTTTTTTATGTCATTCTAAACTAATTACTAAAATCTCCATAAAGATATTGGAGGATACTCAAAGCCATAATGGGTGCAGTCTCTGTTCTCAATAGTCTGGGTCCAGTTTTAATAATTCTATAACCAGATTTTTCTGCCATATTTTTCTCATCACGATTAAAACCTCCTTCTGGACCTATGGCGATTGAAATATTTTTTATTACATTGCCACTAAAGTTTTCTGACCCGGTGGTGTCGAGAAAAAATGATGCTTCCTTTTTATATTCATTCAATAAATCTTCAGATAATTCTCTGGGTTCCAATAGTTTTGGCAAGTGTACCCTTCCTGATTGTTCTGCAGCACTAATGGTTATTTTTTCCCAATGATTCATTTTTTTCTGAGTATTTTTAGCATTTAATTTGACAACCATGTTTTTAGTTAACATAGGCACAATACTATTGACCCCCAATTCAGTTGCTTTTTGCATCACTAGATCCATTCGATGGCTCCTTGAGATTGATTGTAAAAGCGTTATATTGACAGGAGACTCAACATCAGGCTTATGACGATCCAACAATTCTATTTCAACAGATTTTCTTTTTTTGTTACTAATCTTAGCATCCCATTCATAGCCACTTTGATCAAAAACAATGATTTTATCCCCAGTTTTTAAACGCAAGACGCGCGTTAAATGATGAGCCGTATCACCTACTAAGATCATTGTCTCTTGATTTTTTTTAATGAAATCGCACAGAAAGCGTTGTTTTCGATAATGCTTCATCTTTAATAATTTCAATCTGGTTAATATCTATACAGACATTAACATGGTAATGACAACTGTATTTAAAATTTTCCTTTTACTCCTATCAATTGGGAGTATTAGGTTTATCGTAATGCTGGCAGTACTCTTTCTCCAATCATTTTCAGTCCTTTCATAGGCTCATCAAACAATCGGATGACTAGATCAGTGAGACCCGCTTTTTTAAATACCTCAAAGCGTTCTAATTCTCGATCTATATCATTCATATCTCCCGCCGAACTGAGTGCCGCAACCAATTTAGAAACAAGCGTTTCAGGAACATTTTTAATTTCACCGGAACGACTAATATAAGCCTTAATAAATTCATTATTTGCACCAGAGTTCCAGTTATCAATCACGATTTGTGCTTCGTCTTTGCTGAGGAAATGTTGGAGTGAGAAAGGAGGTAGTAATGAGCCACGATAAATCAATTCCCTTCTGGCTTCTTTATAAGATGCTTCTTTATCATCTTTGATGTGCCAAGCCCAAAAGTTTCCCACTCTAAAATCCTCAGTGGGAGTCTCTCTGCGTTCCAGACCAATCTTAATATTATCCATGGCTTCATCTAACATTGGCAGGGCGACGTCACTCATTTGTAAAGCATCAGCACATTGAGCGCCCAACCGCAACATTTGTGGTTCTGTTGAACAGGTATAAATTTTAGGAGGAGGTGACTTGGCCCAGGTAAACCCTTGCATGAAAGGTCTGGGAATGGTGAAAATTTCGCCTTCGTATTTTAGATTGAACTTCTTGCCTGCAGCAAGATGTAAAATCTCAACTGCTTCCCTAACTGCCCTAATTATACGAAAAGGTTTTAGCCCATGGCAGTTCCCTTGGGGACACTTATAGTTCATTGCCCCTAAAACACCACCGCCAGCACCAACAGCAATCATAGCCCTGCCATTGGATAACTCATTGAGAGTCAAGACAGCGTTTGCCATCTTTAACGGGTGCATTTCAAAAGGACTTATAGCCAATGGACCTAAGAGAATTTTACTAGTTTTTTGTATTGCTGGCACTAAACTCAAAAAAGGATCCCAGTTCTGGTGGTAACTTGATGACCAAATAGCCCGCACTCCATATTCTTCTGCAGCTACGGCAAGTTCAGCAAACTCATCAGGATGCAAATCTGGCTCTAAGTTTATTTCTATATCCATAATAATCTACCTCTAAATATTTAAACCTTTGGATGCTTCCAAATGATCTCTTCCCCATTGTCTTGTTTTGCGAAGGTCCTGGCAATGACAAACAAAGCATCTGATAATCTATTTAGGTATTTGAACGACTCTTGATTAATTTCTTTTTCATCTGCAAGTTTGCACAACTCTCTCTCAGCTCGTCGACATATTGCCCTTGCTAGATGGCAATGTGCAGAATGGCTGTTCCCGCCAGGTAGAACAAAATCTTTTAAGGGAGGCAGTGTTTCATTGAGGTCATTAATAAAATTTTCGACAGCCACAACATTGTTTTGATCAATACTTTTAAATTGAGGAGCTGCTATTTCTCCACAAATATTGAAAATATTTTGCTGAACTTCAGCAAGAAACGATTCTATGGTTAAGGGTATTTCAGTGCAAGTGATGACAATACCAATGGCAGCATTTAACTCATCCAGTGTGCCAAAGACTTCAACTTGTTGATTGTATTTTGGAACGCGCTCATTGTTACCAAGATCTGTTAAACCATCGTCGCCTTTTCTGGTAAAAATTTTTGTTAGCCGATTGCCCACACCTGTTCCTTGTAATGCTACGTCCTTATCTTATCTTTTATAATGCAATTGAGGCAAAAAAATTAATACTCAGGCTGATAAACAACTTCTAGGAAAACTTTTCTTTTCGCCGTGTTATAACCATCAGCCAATACGTAGGTCTCATCTGTGATATTTTGGACTACTGTCCTCATTAACCAGGCTTCATTGAAATGATATTGTAAGGTCATATTAGCCAGAGTATAACCATCAAGTTTAACTCCACCAAAATCTGTTCTAGAGCCACTCTCAAAAAGATTCAGATTAACATCCAGCGCACCAAAGGAGCGCCTTAGACCTAGGGAGAGTGTTTTTTTAGCTCTCCTTAAAAGAACTTCACCGGTCGAATTATTTTTTGGATTTTGCAATTTTGTATTGAAAGAAATATTCCAATTATTCACCAGCCATTGGAGACGACTCTCAATACCCCGAGTTCTTGTTTGTTCTATGTTATAGAGTTTGAAGTCAGAATAATCAAAAGCAATGAGATCTTCTATTTGATTGTTAAAAGCTGAGAATTCAATGCTTATATTATTGGTTGGAGTTAGAACAAAACCTAATCCAACATTCTTAGATTCCTCTGGAGTGAGTTCCTGATTTCCACCAAAACCATATAGATCAAAGCCGGAAGGGTTTCTTATGGCTGTTCCAGAATTGATAAAAAGTCTTAACATTGGGTTAATCGTATAGCCATATTCGAGATTCCAAGTTGCTTTATCGTCAATTTCTTCTTTGTTACTTAGTCTGGCTGCCGCAAGAAATCGGTGTCTGCCGAGAGCAATTATATCTTCAAGATACAAGGCTTTTGATTGTTTGTTGGTATCGACTATCAGTCCGTAATTGTTTGCTTCAAATGATTCATCTGCCCAATATGTACCCATTACAATTTGATGATTTTTATTGACTTGAAAATTGTTTTGCCACTCAAAAAATAGTTTTCTACTGTCATTGAAATCAACCAAATCATTTTGATCTAAATCATCCGTCGTGAAGCCAATATTCAAATTTGATGTCCATAGTTCACTCATTGTTTTATTGATATCAATAGAACCTGACAGATTCATAAAATCTTGACTTACAGGGCTTTGAAAGAAGTCTAGATATTCTGTGGTACCTGAACTGAACCAAATATTAGAATGGATGAACCAGTCGTCTTCGGTGAAATTTAAAAAAGCATTAAGGGAATCATTATTATGACCGCTATTAATATCACTTCCCTGTTTTGCAGGAAAGCCATCAGTTCTATATTGATTGAAGTGTAATCCTCCTTGAAGTTTCTCAGCTGTGAATTGACCACTAAGATCCAACATACTGGTTTTGTCTGAACCCATTTTATAACCGATTTGATAACCAGACTGGAATGTTTGATTGGTAATGATATTAATGACTCCACCAATGGCATTTGATCCGTACAAACTGGTTCTTGGGGCTTTGATAATTTCTATTCGGTCAATGATATTTGGATTAATATTCTGAATCGCTGCTATCCCTGTTGCCATGTCATTTATTTTGATGCCATTGACTAGCACTAGTGTGTGATTACTATTTGCACCTTGCATAAAGACTGAAGTTAGTTGACCAGATCCACCATTGGTGGCTATATCAAATCCAGCCATTATCTGGAGTATTTCAGATATATTATTGGCTCCAGACAGGGCAATATCTTCGGCATCAATAATGATGATTGGCACTAAAATATTGTCTTCAGGCAAGCTTGTTTTTGTGGCAGTCACAACGAGATTATCGATAATGATCTCAGTTTCTGAGAAAGAGTGCTGTGCAAAAGTTATCAGAACTACTGCAAACAAATAGATGGCTTTGTTAAATCTCATATTCATTGCCTAAATAAAACTACATTCAAAACCAGTTCTATGGGAGTTACACAAGCAAATAGCGCCTATTTGCACCCACCGTACCAGTTGTTGAGTCGGTCTCCGGGCTGACGAGTGGTATTTTCTTTCCAATATACCTTCCCATATTTCTACAGTGGTTTGAACAGATCAACTGTCCAGCTATTGGATTTTACTCGATCACCGTTGCGGGGGCAGCACTGGAATTTTGTATTCACCAGTTTCCCAATCCAATCATGGTGATTAGAAACTCAGTAGTAAATACTACAACTTTATTTTATGGCAATGTCAAACAATTATGGTTGAAGCCTGGTGATGATCCAATTGTTAGTTGCTTCAACACGGTTATCATGGATAGATAAATCACGTTTAAAATGAAGGCGATCATGCAGCCTATCTTTGCGGTTTTTCCACAATTCAACTTCATCAGTCCAAAAGTGATAGCCTCCCCAATTTGATGGTCGAGGTATTTTTTTACCGATTGTAGACATGGAGTCATCTTCTATTTCAAACTGATCCAGGGTCTCATTGAATTGATGGTCAAGCGCTTGGCGGTCTTTAACAGGACTGCTTTGATTACTTGCCCAAGCCCCTATTTGGCTACCAAGTGGGCGTGACGCAAAGTATTCATCACTCTCCTCATTAGGAGATTGAATAATTTTCCCCTTAATTCTTACTTGATAGCCCAACTTATCCCAATGAAAAACAGCAGAGGATTTTGAGTTATCTTTAATCTCAATGCCTTTAACAGAATTATAATTAGTAAAAAAAACTATATACCCTTGTTCGATATTTATTTCATTACATAAGAGCATCCTGACATTTGGTTCTCCTTTGGAATTGACAGTAGCCAATGCCATTGAATTTGGGTTGGGTTGCAATTCCGATTCAATTGCTTCCTGCAGCCATGATTTTAAAACTGTAAGTGGGTTTTTTATTGAAGATTGATTTATTATCTTAGACATAATGTAATAATCGATTTGATATAATAAGTCTCCACTAAGAATCATACCAGCCTTAAGGAGCCAGCGAAAAAATTCTTCGTAATTTATTATAACTTTTTGAATAACTACCAATGAAGGACTGTAATGTATGACTGATCTTAAAGTACTCAGAGAACAACTCACTGATGTGGACATGCAGATCATTGATCTTATTCATCAACGCCAGTCATTGTCTATAAAGATTGGCTCAATCAAAAGAAAAGCAGGTCAACCAACTCAAGATTTTTTACGAGAAAAACAGGTCTTAGAATTAGCTGCAGATTATGCAGAAAGATTGAATATGCAACCCGATGTTATCGTTGATGTAATGCAACTTTTAATTAAGAGCTCATTGCGAACTCAGGAGAAAGCAAGGGTCCAGGAAGAAGGACAAGGCAGTGGTCAATCGGCATTGGTTATCGGTGGCGCAGGTAGAATGGGTAATTGGTTTGTAGAATTTTTGAAATCTCAAGGTTTTGAGGTATTTATAGCAGATCCCAAAGCCGAATGTGATGAAGTTAAAACTTTTGCATCATGGAAGTCACTGGAAGATAATTTCGATATCACTGTTGTAGCAGCACCTCTCAGAGAATCATTAACAATTTTAAATGAAATCCTTGAAGAAGGTAGAAGTGGACTTATTTTTGATATTGGATCTTTGAAGACACCGTTGAAAAAGACCTTATGGCAAATGTCTAAAAAAGGCATCAAGGTAACATCTATACATCCGATGTTTGGCCCAGATACAGATTTACTGACTGGTAAACACATCATCTTTATGAATGTTGGTTCAACGGAGTCATTGCAAGAAGCACAAAAACTTTTTGAAGCAACAACTGCTCAACAAATAGAAATGTCACTTGAGAATCATGATTATGCCATTTCATACGTTCTCGGGTTATCACATGTGCTTAATATAGCTTTTGCAAAAGCCCTTTATTCTAGTGGAGAGAATAAGGATTTGCTCACTAATTTGTCTAGTACCACATTTAAAGACCAACTAGATGTTGCGAAAAGAGTAACTGATGAAAACCCTCATCTGTATTATGAAATTCAATATTTGAATGAATTTAGTCTAAAAACAATCTCAGAACTCAGTAACGCTATTAAAGAAATTTTTGATTTTATAAGTTCTGGAGATGAAGATAAATTTGTTCAATTGATGGAACAGGGTAGATCTTATTTCTCAGAGAAATAACTATTATGACTGATGTAATTGATCAACAGGGCTATAGGGCTAATGTTGGTATAGTTTTAATTAATAATCGGCAAGAACTATTTTTTGCAAAAAGGAAACACCAGCGTGGTTGGCAATTTCCACAAGGAGGTATCAGGATTGGAGAATCTCTGACATCTGCAATGTATCGAGAGCTGTTGGAAGAAACAGGTCTAACAAAAGACCATGTTGAAGTCATCTATCAATCTAAAGAATGGTATCAATATAAAATTCCTAAAAATTTTTTAAAAAAGCTGAACAATGCTTCACCTCAGGTCGTTGGTCAGAAACAGAAATGGTTTTTAGTCAAACTCAATGGCTCAGATGAATTAGTGGACTTGACCTGTGATTCAAAAAAAAATCAAGAATTTGATGAGTGGAAATGGGTTAATCCTTCAATCCCAGCAAAAGAAGTGGTTTGGTTCAAACAAGACGTCTATGAAAAGGTTTTGAACGAATTCCTAACTTTTCTTTGAAAGTTCATTTTACAACTGCAATCAGATAACATGGATACTATGTCAGTAAAAGCAGACAACAACATAGGCACCGAAGCTATTATATTTACGGATGCTGCTGCCATGAAAGTAGGGTCGTTACTATCTGAAGAGGAAAACCCGAATTTAAATTTAAGAGTGTATGTAACCGGAGGTGGTTGTGCCGGTTTTCAGTACGGATTTTCCTTTGATGAAAGCAAAGAGGAGGATGATACTGAGGTGATAAAGAGAGGGGTGAGACTTGTGGTAGATCCAATGAGTATTCAGTATTTAACCGGGGCCGAAATTGACTTTCAAGAAGATCTTCAAGGTGCTAGGTTTGTCATAAAAAATCCTAATGCTGCAACTACATGCAGTTGTGGTTCTTCTTTTTCATAATCAGAAGATTAATATTTTCTTTTAAGTAGCAAGGAGGGATTTCAGCGGTGACACATCAGACACTCCATAGCACTAAGAATATTCGAAATATTGCTGTGGTAGGCCATGCAGGGTCCGGAAAAACCACACTGATCGAAGCCCTGCTAGAAAAGTCAGGAGCTATTCAATCAGCCGGGAGTGTCGACAAGGGTACCACAGTTTGTGATTTCACAGACCAAGAGAAGCGCCTCCAACACTCACTCGATGTGAGCACATGTTATCTTGAAACCGATGGCACTTTCATCAATCTGCTCGACACTCCTGGATATCCGGATTTCATGGGACGCGCCTTGAGTGTGTTACCCGCTGTCGATACCGCGGCGATTGTTGTCAATGCCCAAACAGGTATCGAACTTATTACTCAACGCATGATGGACTTCAGTGCACAACGCAAACTCTGTCGGCTTATCATTATTAACAAAATCGATGCAGAAAATATAAACCTACAAGACATATTTAAAGAAATTAGAACAACATTTGGCCGACAATGCCTGCCACTAAATCTACCTGCGCAACAAGGAAAAGCCATAGCAGATTGTTTCTTTGAATCCACAGATGAAACACCAGACTTCGCTTCTGTGGAAGCAGCCCATACGGAAATCGTTGACCAAGTCGTGGAGCTAGATGATGAACTTATGGAAGCCTATCTGGAGCAGGATGAGGACATCAATCCGGATCAGCTCCATGATCCGTTTGAGCGTGCCTTGCGGGCCGGCCACTTAATTCCTGTCTGCTTCGTTTCATCTGATACAGGTGTCGGTATTCAACAATTGTTACGTATTTTATCCAAGCTCATGCCAAGTCCGATGGAGGGAAATCCTCCGGAATTCTTTAATGATCAAGGGGAAAAAAAAGCTATCATAATGAGTGCGGGCGACATGGATGGCCATTTTGTAGGCCATGTCTTCAAGGTCAACGTTGATCCTTATATAGGTCGACTCGCGACCTTTCGAGTCCATCAAGGTTCAATTAGCAAGGGTGATCAGGTTTTTATCGGTGATCAACGAAAAACAGTAAGACTTGCTCATTTGTATCAAGCCCAGGGTAAAGATCTTAAAGAAATTTCAACCGCAGTATCAGGGGATCTTTGTTCTGTCTCAAAAATAGAAGACCTTCGTTTCGATACTGTTGTTCATTCCAGTCACGATGAAGATGAACTGCACATGAAGTCTATGCCAATGCCACCACCCATGTATGGCGTGGCCTTGGAACTCATGAAACGGGGTCAGGAAAAAAAGTTGTCAGACGCATTGAATAAGCTGACCACAGAGGATCCAAGCGTGAAGGTAGAATTCAATGCTCAGGTAAATGAGACCGTGCTTCGAGGGATGGGTGAGCTACATCTCCGTGTTGCGCTTGAGTGTATGAGGAAAGAGTTCGGCATCAATATCTCCACTCACCCACCCAAGATAGCTTACTTGGAGACTATAACCTGTCAAGCTGAGGGTCACCATCGACATAAAAAGCAGACAGGCGGTGCAGGACAGTTTGGAGAAGTATTCTTGAGAATTGAACCATTACCACGAGGTAGTGGGTTTGAATTTTCCAATAAAGTTGTTGGTGGCAATATACCGAGGCAGTTCATACCTGCAGTGGAGAAGGGTGTTAAACAAGTGCTCGACGAAGGTGCTATTGCTGGTTATCCGTTGCAGGACGTGAAGGTCATTGTCTACGATGGTAAACACCACCCGGTGGATTCCAAGGAAGTTGCATTCGTCGCCGCGGGTAAACGTGCTTTCTCTGACGCTATTTCCAAAGCAAAACCCATGGTGCTGGAGCCAATTGCTAAAATAGAGGTCACTATCCCTAGTAGCTATGTGGGCGATATCACTGGCCATTTGTCTGGCATTCGAGGTCGAATCGCTGGTAGTGTCGCAATTGCAGGAAATAGGGTGAGAATATCAGCAGAAGTGCCATTGGCGGAGCTCGGAGACTACCAGACCACACTCAAATCACTCACAGGAGGTGAGGGCACTTTCGCTATGGAACTTGATCACTATGAAAAAACCCCGCCGGCTGCACAAAAAGATTTGGAAAAAGCTTTCCGACCTGACATCTCATAGAGAATGCAA
>MPLY02057098.1_pt1 | contig 14925 bp, 11 predicted proteins | sample 1617301 | NCBI WGS metagenome assembly MPLY02 (sample SAMN05944805, study PRJNA350692) | marine metagenome | biome: marine; feature: ODZ; material: water; isolation source: 140 m water sample filtered on 0.2 um supor filter | place: Pacific Ocean | collected 2012-04-08 | depth 140m m
CCGCCGGCTACAGCGTGACCATCTACAGCGGCCACAACGGGACCTGGAAAAGTCATAATGTTCAAGATGGCACGGCCCAAAGTTTCGATAATCTTCCAGGCATTGTCATCGTCTCCTTCCATGAGGTTCACGATATTCAGGCCGGCGCTGAAAAAGCGGCCGTTGCCTGTTAGAACCGCACCGTCAAAGCTGTTATCCGGAATGCAGGCATCAGCCACGGCAGTAAGAAACGGCAGATCCATGGCGTTAGCGGGACCGTGGTTCATACGGAGGACTTTGATCCTCCCTTCAATGGTTGAATCTATCATCTGTCTGTCTCCCTCGTCATTTCAAAACAATTTGATGTGGCTGGACGCCCTCGTATTTTCCGTTATCTCGTCCGGCTTTTCAACGGGTATTTACAGATGATGAATATTCAACAGTCCGCCTTTGTTGCCGCACAACGAATCAAAAATTACGTTCTGGAAACGCCGGTTGAACATTCTCTCTGGCTCAGTGAGGAGACAGGTGCTGACGTCTGGTTCAAGTGTGAAAACCTTCAGCACACCGGCTCCTTCAAGTACCGAGGTGCGATAAACAAACTGCTTTCTCTCTCAGATGCTGAACGGTCCGCTGGTGTGGTGGCTGCCTCCACGGGAAATCACGGTGCTGCTGTGGCTCGGGCCATGTCACTTCTGGATACACCCGGCGTCATCTTTGTGCCGAAAAACGCCTCTCCAACAAAACTGAAAACCATTGAGCAGTTTGGTGCAGAGGTTCGGGTGGCGGGGGACGATTGCGTGGTGGCGGAAGCGGCAGGGCGCCGTCATGCGGAACAGAACGGTATGGCCTATGTTTCGCCTTATAATGATCCTGATATCGTGGCGGGGCAAGGGACAGCAGGAGTGGAACTCGTGAACCAGCTACCGAACATGGAAGCCCTTTATATCTCCCTGGGAGGCGGTGGACTCATCTCTGGAATGGCCGGTGCAGTGAAGGGAGAGAGGAAAGTATCTGTAGTGGCATGCTCTCCTGAGAATTCACCTGTCATGCACAAGTCCGTGGAAGCAGGGAAAATCCTGGACCTGGAATCTAAGTCTACCCTGTCAGACGGCACTGCCGGTGGTGTGGAGGAAGGGGCTATCACTTTTGAGCTTTGCCAAAAACTTGTGGACGATTATGTTCTCATCACGGAGCGTGAGATAGCCGACACGTTTGGGGCATACATGAAAAACCACAATATGATGATCGAAGGGTCCGCTGCTGTGGCTATTGCCGGGTTTCTTAAACAGAAAGACCGGTGGCCCGGTAAACAGGTAGCAATTGTGTTGTGCGGTGCAAACATAAGTAAGGAGACAATGGAGGAACTATTGTGAAAACATACTCTCTGGATCAGATCAAGTCAGCTCTGGAAGGGGTGGACCTTATGCCTCTTATTGAAGAAGGGTTCGTGGCCTACTCTGATGGGCGCTCCGTAGTACCGCCGGTTGGGGAACTGGTGTTCAAGAATCCGCCCGGCGATGTTCATATCAAATACGGTTACATCCAGGGAGACGAATATTACTGCATAAAAATTGCCTCAGGCTTTTATGAAAACGAAAAACTGGGGCTTCCCGGCGGTAGCGGTATGATGTTGCTGTTCAGACAACAGACAGGAGAGTCGGTCTGCGTGCTGCACGATGAGGCGTATCTCACCGATATCCGGACAGCGGTGGCTGGGGTCATTTCGGCCAAGCTGCTTGCACCGGAAGATGTGAGAGCTATCGGCGTTATTGGTACAGGTGTTCAGGCGAGACTTCAGGTGGAACATCTGGACGGTGTAGTCGCCTGCAAGGAAGTGGCGGTGTGGGGGAGAACACCTGAAAAGGTGGCACTTTATGAAAGTGATATGACGTCCAAAGGTTACACTGTTACCGTTTGTGATTCACCAACGGAAGTGGCTCAGCGGAGCAATCTCATCGTTACAACAACGCCGGCCACGGAACCGTTGCTTAGCGCTAATGACATTTCTCCCGGTACACACATTACTGCCATGGGATCCGATACTCACGAAAAGAGGGAGCTGGATGGTGCTATTCTGGCCAGCGCGAATCTTGTGGTGGCGGACAGTATTCCCCAGTGCCGGGAGCGGGGAGAGATTGCCTGGTGTCTCCGGGAAGGATCTGTTTCAGAAGTAGATTTGGTGGAGTTGGGCAACGTAATCAGTGGCAAAGCACCGGGGCGGACTTCCCCTGAGCAGATTACCGTTGCTGATCTCACTGGGGTGGCTGTGCAGGACATCCAAATTGCAACTGTAGTTTATAAGTCTTTGGATAATTGACACCGTGAAAGGAGAATAAGATGAAATTCAAAACATTTGAGTTGGAGCGAAACATGTCCGTCTGGGAAAACGCGGTAGATTACAACCTGTCCGAAAGTGGTGTCCATCCGCTGGCGCTTAAAGATGTTTTAACGCTGGAGGAATTGGAAGAGATTTCCGGTATGGAACTCTATTACACCGAGGCTAACGGTACAGTCCTCCTCCGAGAAACGGTGGCGACCATGTACCCTGGCTCTACGCCCGATCATGTTCTCATCACCAACGGCTCCGCTGAGGCCAACTTTCTTTGCACCATGACACTTCTGGAGCCGGGGGATGAACTGATCTATATGGTACCCAACTACCTTCAGATCGGAACGTTGGCCAGTAGCATTGGCGTGGGAGTGAAAGAGATCCAACTGAGACCGGAACTGAAATGGCAGATGGATCTGGATGAACTGAATTCACTTGTGACGCCCAAGACAAAAATGATTGCTGTCTGCACCCCCAACAATCCTACAGGCGCTATCATGTCTGCAGAGTCTATGGTGGAAGTGCAACGTATTGCCGAGGAGCACGATCTTTATCTACTTTCCGATGAGGTGTACCGGGGTGCCGAACTGTCTGGCGTGGAATCGCCCACTGTCTACTCAGGGCGGAAAAAGGATATTGTTAACTCAGGACTTTCAAAAGCATACCGTCTCCCGGGGCTTAGGCTAGGGTGGTCCGTCACCGATCCCGACACCATTTGGGAACTGTGGAAGCTTCATGATTATACTACCATTTCACTGGGGCTCGTGAGCGACACTGTGGCAAGCAAGGTGCTCCAATCGGAAAGGAGGAAGGAACTTCTGGCCGGGACACACCAGTTTCTTAATACCAACCTTGCCATACTCACGGAATGGATAGAGAGCCAGGACGGCCTGTTTTCATTTACACCGCCGGAAGCGGCGGCCATTGCCTTTCCCAAGTATCACCTGGACATTCCTTCCATTGAACTGATCGAAAAGATCCGAGATGAGAAAAGTGTTCTCATCATGCCAGGGAAATGGTTTGGGGTAGAGCAACATGTTCGCATCGGCTACGGCACACCGCCAGAGCTTCTGAAAAAGGGTCTTGCCCTAATGGGGGAGACTTTTAACAGCATTCGGGAGCCGGTACCGGCGTAAACCTCCCTATTCACCCTTTAATTGTTGCCATCTTTGAGCGGGGGTAAATTCGGCGTCAGCCCCGGTAGCTCAGCCGGATAGAGCAACGGACTTCTAATCCGTAGGCCACAGGTTCGAATCCTGTCCGGGGTACCACTCGAATAGTCAAACTATTCAACACCTAAACCGTGCAGGTGACTGTATGGTAATTACTAATCATGACTTATACAGAAAAACCTAGACTTACATTTTTTCAAATGATCCTTCCTGTCTTGTTTTTGGGAGTATTAATTGTTTTTGGGATGGTCATCCGCCCTAAAATTTGGGGCCAACCTCCTTTTCCTCTGGAAATAGTATTCTTGCTGGCGGCGGTATTTGCTATCGCTGAATTCATGCTACTGGGTTTCCAATGGAATGATATCCAAAATGCCTTTATTCAAAAACTGGCGAAGGGATTCCCGGCCATCCTGATTTTGTTTGCCATCGGTATCATAATCGGTACCTGGATTATCAGCGGCACCATCCCCATGCTGATCTACTACGGAATCCGGTTAATCAATCCCGCCTACATTTATTTGCTGGCCTTTCTTATCCCCATCATTTTTTCCATGCTGACGGGGACATCTTGGGGATCAATAGGTACCATCGGTGTGGTCATCATCGGTGTTGCTGGTGTAATCGAAGCTAATTTGGGAATTACAGCCGGTGCCATCGTAGGTGGGGCGTTTTTTGGGGACAAACTTTCGCCCCTCTCAGATACCACCAACATCGCAGCTATGGCCACCGAAGTAGATCTTTACGACCATATCCGCTCCATGATGTATACTACTATGCCATCGGCCATCTTGGCTTCAGGGATATATTTTATCCTTGGATTTACTCATCCTCCCACCGGAAGTGAATTGGACACCAGTCAAATCGCACCTACCTTGGAAGCGATCGCAGCTATGTTCAATTTTAACATTTTCCTATTGGTTCCGGCTATCATCGTTTTGATCGGCTCCATACGAAAAATGGCTACCCTGCCAACCTTGCTTATTTCTTCTCTATCGGCCTGTCTTTTGGCAGGTATATTCCAACCATATTCATTGGGTGATATCATGACAACCATCCATAGAGGATTCGATTCAGAGATGGCTTATTGGGTGGTAGAAATACCGGGAAATATCAAAGTGTTGTTCACCCGTGGAGGCCTGTATGAGCTAAATGAAGCTATCATATTTTCCATCATGGTATTTGTATTTATCGGCACGATTGACCTTGTTGATGCAATGCCAAAAATTGTGGACCGGGTTTTCACCTTTATCAAATCTAAAGCATCACTAATTGTATCTTCTCTTTTCGCCACTGCGTTCACCAACGCCATCACCTCCAATCAGTCCGCTACCAGTTTCATCATTGGGGATGCTTTCGGAAAGCGTTACGATAAATCAGCTGTTTCACGTAAGGTTTTATCCCGGTCTATCGAAGACTACGGTACCATGTTTGAGAGTCTGATCCCTTGGCATGCTACGACCATTTTCCTGACGGCAACCTTGGGTGTATCTTATGGAGAATACTGGCACTGGCAATTTATCTCCCTAATAAATTTGGTAATGGCGCCAACCTTGGCCATTATAGGAAAAGGGTGTTTTTACAAGGAAGAATAAATACTGTATTATTATACATTCAGCTCTGCATTCAGCGAGCCATCCCACTTTATAGAGGGGATTAAATAAGGTTTTTTAACGTTCGGATAAGATGATCCACATCCGCTTCTGAATTGTATCCCTGAATCGATATCCGGAAGGCTGTATGTCCCTCATGGGCCATGGTGGGTATCTCAATTTGATGATCATTATATAATTGTTCTTTAAAAGCTACAGTGTCATCCATGGGGAATAGGATGGTGGCCATCTGCCCCAGCCAATCATCGGGACAAAGTTGCGGCAGTTCTGTCAATTCGGTGATCCGGTTGCGTGCATCCAATACCATTTCCCCGCAACGTGATCTGACTGAATCCCAATCGTATTGATCTTGGAATTCAATGGATGCCGGAACGGTAAGAAAGGCACTCATATCCTGGGTGCCCTGCCACTGGAAAATATTCACAAAGCGGCTTTCACTATGCAACTGGGTCGATACCTTAAATTCGTCGTATTCTTCTCCCCAGCCCCAGCTAAAGACTAACGGCTGTATTCCATCCTGAAGTTCTTTCCTGACATAAAGAAACGAAACACCTTTCGGGCAGCACAGCCATTTATGGCAAGCACCGGTATAATAATCGGGGTCCATTGCTTTAATGTCTAAAGGAATATGTCCCGGCACGTGGGCCCCATCAATAATAGTTTTTATCCCCCGTACTTTTGCTTCTTTGACAACCTTATCTATAGGGAGAATTAAAGCTGTAGAACTGGTGATATGGCTTAAATAAACATATTTGGTCTGTGGTGTAGCTTTAGACCAAAACCGCTGGCAGAATTCTTCAACTGACGTAATGGGTAAGGGAATTCCACTTTTGATATATTTGAAACCCGATTTTTGAGCATAATAAACCCACGCGCGATCGCAGGCACCATATTCTTGATCAGTGGTGAGTACTTCATCCCTTTCATTCAAGTTTAAACCAGGAATTAGATTACTGACCGCATGAGTGGGGTTTGGGAAATAAACCAGATCATCTTTGTCACAATTGATGTATTCACCTAAGGCTTTTCGAGAATTTTCTATGTTGGTAAATACTTCTTCCGTCTGAAATTTGACGGGGCGGGTTTCCAGCTTTCTTTGCCATTCCTGGTATTCATCAAAGATCGGTTTTGGACAGGCACCGAAGGAACCGTGATTTAAAAAAACAATATCAGGATCCAGGAGAAATTGGGGACGCAACGATTTTGGTGTGTTGTTCATATAAATAATAATAGGCTTCTTTTATCAAACAAAAAACCCTTCGAATTAAGGGGTTTTAGTCTATAATAGCTAATCCCGTACAGTTTTGTATAGGTTATATTCATAGGCATTTTGCAACGCTGTTATTCACTGATTATGGGAATAGTTTGTATGAAAGTAAACCACGTTATGCTTCTCAAGCTTGAAATAGAAGGGAGGGTAGTTAGGATAAAAAAGTGACAAGAGCTTATACAATTGTGGTGGAAATAGCACGTTCCGGAATATGGAATTAACGCGCATTCCCAAGCAAACCATGAACAGCCGTTTGTTTTCGGTGGTTTTTTTGGCGGTTTGCATCTTGTCTGCTTCAGATCGGCCTACTGTTACAGCCCATTGGACTGATAGCCCAATCACTGTAGACGGTGTTCTGGATGAACCCATCTGGCAGACCATTCAACCCATTACTGAATTTGTCCAGCGCTTGCCTCATGATGGGGATACGCCCAGTGAAAAATCGGAAATGCGAATAGCTTACGATAGTAAATACCTCTACATGGGACTCACCTTTCACGATAAGAACCCGGAACTTATCAGATCCTCCATTCTGAGCCGCGGGGGATGGATACACCGGGATGATTTTGTTTGGATCGGCCTGGACACCTACCATGACCGGCGCAATGCCTACTTCTTTGAAATGAATCCTCTGGGTACACAGGATGATGCCCTGATTACCGATGAGAATAAACCAAGTCTGGATGAATGGGCTTGGGACGGTGTTTACATTAGTGAAGGCAGGATTACTGATATTGGATGGATCATGGAACTTGCTATTCCCTGGACGACCCTGCGGTTTCCCGACAAAGAAGATTTGACAATGGGCATTGCCATTATGCGTCAAATCAACCGAAAAAATGAGAGCGTCATCTGGCCCCATATTCCTCTTAATTATAATTCGGGCATTTTTCAAGTTTCTCAATACGCAAACTTGACAGGCCTAGAAAATATCAAGCGTGGTAAGAATATTCAGATAAAACCTTATGGAATTGGAGGAACTCAAAAACAAGAAACTGAAGATGGAAACAGTAGCGAAAGTATCGAAGACGCCGGCTTGGATTTATTCTATGGCTTGAAATCCAACCTCACTCTCAACCTGACTTATAATACAGATTTTGCTCAGGTTGAAGCGGATAATGTCCAGATAAATCTAACCCGATTCAATCTGTTCTATCCGGAAAAACGAGAATTTTTTCTTACCCGAGCAAAATTGTTTGCATTCGGCAATCCCCGCCAGACGGAAATGTTTTTCAGTCGCCGCATCGGCTTGAATCAGGACGTGCTGGGGGGTTCCAGACTTTATGGACAGGTTGGTAAAACGTCCGTCGGTGCGCTAAATATTCATACTAGGGCTGAGAATGGATTGCCGGCCACTGCATACAGTGCAATCCGCTTGCGCTCTGATGTACGGGACCGTACAACAGTAGGTGCAATTATTACAGATTTATCCAGTAGTGGAGGTACAAATTCAGTATTTGGCATCGATGGGCAAATGCGCTTTTGGGGAAGCAGCAGTATCTCAGCCTGGTACAGTGAAGTAAATGATTCCGACCTGGGAAAACCGTCCTCCGCCTCCATGATTCGTGTAGATTTACAGAATGATCGATATTATTTGTCCACGGGTCAGCATCATGTAGGTAGAGATTTTCGGCCGGGACTCGGTTTTGTCCAGCGAGATGATATGATCGGCACTGGGATAATGGCCGGTTTCACACCCAGGGTGGGCGATGGTGATGAATTGATTCGTCAATGGAAGTTTAGCATTTATGCCCGCGACGTAAGGAACCACAGTGGTGTCAAAGAGACTGGCGTATTAAGTGGTGGGATAGAAGCACACCTGGAGTCCAAGGACCGGATCGGTATTAAGGTTATCCAAAATATTGAACGATTGGCAGATCCTTTTTATCTGAAGAATGGAATCGAGATTCCAAACGGTGAATATGAGGACCAAAAGTTTGAATTTTCCGCGCGGTCCAACCAAAGTCGAGGACTTTGGGCTGAGCTCCGCTTTACGCAAGGTAATTATTTTGGGGGAGATCAGACCAGCCTGGTCAGTTCAATTGGTAAACTGTTTTCAAACCATCTTACTTTATACGGATCGGTGAATCGCAACATTATTGATATGCCGGAAGAAGGAGAGTTTACCGCAGCTATTTATGCCGTAACGGCTGAAATGGCACTAAACAGAGAATGGTTCGGTAAGGCTCTGATACAGTACGATAATTTTTCAGACCAGCTTCAGATCTACTGGCGTATCAACTGGATTCATACACCGGGGAGCGATCTTTTTATCGTTTTGAATCAGCGCTACGATTTGAGCGGCGGGGGGAATGATTTAATCCAGCAAGCACAAGTACTGAAATTGACCTATCTGTTTCAGATTTAGGGTTCTGGAAGGAGCATATGGTGTCAAGGAATACCTTGCACCTAGATAAATTTCTGATAAACCCTGTTTCCGAGGGGTTTTTTATTTATACCTCACCCCGTGCTTGATCACCATATCAACGTTTTGTAGATGACTGATGTGCCTCAGCACATCGCCCCGGACAGCGATGATATCTGCATATTTACCGACGGCGATGGTACCTGAATTATCTTCCTGTTCCATGAACTTGGCGGGCCAATAGGTAGCCGCCCGGATGGCTTCCATGGCTGGAACGCCAAAGTGGTTCACCCAAATGTCCAGCTCATTCCAGGTGGACTGGCTATGGAAGAGCATGGGGACGCCGCTGTCAGTGCCGATCATCAGCACTATCCCCGCCTCCCGGAGCTGCTGGAATTTTTTCTTCAATGTAGGCCGTCGAATGGGCGTCAGCTGGTAATAGGGGAGTCTGTCGGGGGTTGCCAGTGATGCTCGGATGTCGTCAATAATGTCCTGCGACAAGCCCTCTTTCCAGGAGGGGTCGTCCAGCATTTCGGGGGAATCCCGCATATACTCATAGTTGAACAGTATGGAGACGGTGGGCGTCCAGTAGAGAGGTCCGAGATTCATCTGCGCCGTCCGCTCCTTAAGCATGGCCATGACATCGGGTGGATATTCGGGGGCGCTGGAGAGGCCCGTATGTTCAAAGTTGTCCACGCCTGCTTTAACACCTCGGCGGATCTCTTCAGGCCGATGGGAATGACCCACCACTTTCAACCCTTTCTTATGAGCTTCGTCCACCACAGCCATCACTTCATCCATGGTCATCTGGTCTTGATCGATTAGCTTGATAACATCCACCCCAGCCTTGGCCAGTTTTCGTATCTTGGCGCGGGCGTCCTTTTCACCTTGCACGCCCCACCTGAACTGTTCGGTGCCGGGGTACGGTTTGTGCTGAATAAAAGGGCCGGAGACATAAAGGGTTGGGCCGGGAATCTTGCCGTCATTTATCGCTTTTTTCACGGCCAGTGCATCGTCCAGCGGTCCACCAAGATCGCGGGCGCTGGTGATACCGGCCAGGAGCAGCTGTTTCGCTGAGGCGGGCATGATCTCATCCCTGAAGCGGCTTGGATATGTCTTGTCCCAATGGTCGTAATCGGCGTGGCCATTGATCATCAAGTGAACATGCATATCCCAAAGGCCAGGCAGGACGCTCATCCCTTCGGTGCTGATGATCTCGGCACCCGCTGGCACAGCCAGAGAGCCTATTTGCCCCACAGCCTTGATCTGCTTTTCCTGGATGAGAATGACGCTGTTTTCTAAAGGATGACCGCCGTACCCATCGATGAGGGTACCGCCTACCAGTGCCTTTACGGTTTGGGCCTGAAGAGCGGTGTGGAGTAGAAGTCCCGAAAAGAGAATCACTATCTTAATAATCTGATTTATCTGTCTGTTCATTGATGTTCCCTTCATCAAACGAAATGTTAGATCTAACCCCGGTGGGGGAAAGTTAACCAACTAACTGTTCCGGCTTGATGGGAAGTTTTCGAACTCTTTTTCCTGTGGCAGCGAAAACAGCATTAGTAACAGCCGGTGCGATAGGCGGCAGGCCGGGTTCACCGACACCACCAGGCGCTTCTGTGCTCTTTACAATGTACACTTTCACTTCAGGCATTTCGTCAATTCTCAAAACATCAAAATCGTCAAAATTGCTCTGGACCACCTCTCCATTTTTGATTGTGATTTCACTTTTTAGCGTTGCTGACAGACCGTAGGTAATGGCGCTTTCCATCTGAGCTTTAACGATAGAGGGATTGACCACCTGCCCACAGTCAACGGCGCAGATGACTTTGTGGACATTTACTGTGCCGTCATCGGCCACAGACAGTTCCGCAACTTGAGCAACATAGGACCCGAAAGAAGCATGGTTGGCAACGCCCTGAAAGTGTCCATCCGGCAGTTTATTCCCCCAGCCGGCTTTTTCCGCAGCCAGGCGTAAGACTCTCGCGTCACGTGGTGAGTTTTTCAGACGATTGAGTCGAAACTTTACCGGATCAACATTGGCTGTATGGGCCATTTCATCCATGAAACATTCATTGGCATAACCGTTCTGCGAATCGTAAACGGAACGCCACCATCCCAAAGGGACCCCGACTTGTATTGACTTATATTCAATCCGCATATGGGGTATTTCATAGGGTATATTCTTGGCTCCTTCCAGAGCCACGTAACTGGCCAGCTTATCTTTGAACGGAAAAGGGTACTGAATAATCTGAGTAAATAAGATAGACGGTGCCACAACTTTATGTTTCCAGGCGTCAAGTTCGCCATCTTTATCAAGACTACCGGACATAATATGCCGGCTGGGCGGTCGGTAATAATCGTGGCGGGTATCGTCTTCTCTCTTCCAGACGAGCTTCACTGGTTTCTTTATGCGGTTCCCCACTTCAAGGGCCTCGCCAATAAAGTCATTAAATGACTTCCTGCCGAAGCCGCCTCCCAGGAAAGAGACATGCATCTGAACCTTTTCTTCCGGTAAGCCCGTAATTTCGGCAGCCTGTTTTATCGCTTGGACGGGAGCCTGGGTGGGAGCCCAAATGCGACACAGATCGGGCTGTATGTCCACTACACAGTTGACCGGCTCCATGGTAGCGTGGGCCTGAAAAGGGACTTCGTACACAGCATTGATAACCTTGCCGGCATTTCTCAGAGCTCTTTCGGGGTTTCCTTCTTTTCTACCGGTAGCCCCCTTCTTACCGGCTGCATGAGTGAGCTGTTTTGTGATTGATTCAGAGTCTAGGTCAGCGGATTTCCCCCGACCCCAGGTAATGTCGAGAAGATCCCTCGCCTGTAGCACAGCCCATGTAGTGGAACCCACAACCGCTACGCCGTTTGACACTTCGAAAATATTCAGGATGCCGTTTATCATCTCCGCCCGGCTGAGATCCATATTTTTTACCGTCCCACCGAAACTGGGCGACCGCACCACCATGGCATAGACCATACCAGCCAGGTCCACATCCATGGCAAATTGAGCGGACCCGTCTACTTTAAGGGGCGTGTCCTTGCGGGGAATATCCGTTCCGATAAGTTTGAATTGGGAAGGATCTTTCAAGGCAACTTTTTTCGGCAGGCGCTCTGTCGATGCCGCCACGGTCAGTTGGCCAAAGGTGAGCTGCCTTGAGGTAGCAGGATGACTTATGGTACTGTTTTTAACAGTACAGTCACTTTTGCTGACTTTCCACTCCCGGGCGGCGGCAGTGAGAAGCATTTCCCTGGCGGTGGCACCGGCCTTGCGAAGTTTTGTCCAACTATTCCGAACAGAGGTACTTCCCCCCGTAAAGCTACCTGTGGTTTCTCTTGTTGCGACGCCTTGTTCGATCTTTACTTTCGACCAGTCTGCATCCATCTCTTCGGCGATAATCATGGGCAGGGATGTCCATACTCCTTGACCCATCTCTGATTTTCCAGCAATTATTGTGATCTGGTTGTCAGGCTGTATCGTGATCCAGGCGTTGGGAACAAAGGGTTTGCCTAGCCCAGCCTCAGCCGCCTCAAGCGGATTGCGTGAGGGAAGGTAGAAACCTATGACAAGTCCCGTTCCAGCTGCGGAGGCGGTCTTAATGAAATCTCTGCGGCTGACTGACGAATTTTCAACCACGGTTCAGCTCCTTTGCCGCCCGGTGTATCGCTCTGCGGACACGCAAGTAAGTGCCGCAACGGCAAATATTATTTTTCATTGCGTTATCTATTGCCTGTTTGCTGGGATTTGGTCTTTGAGATAGAAGAGCCGCCGCAGTCATGATCTGCCCCGACTGACAGTAGCCGCATTGGGGCACATCTTCAGCTATCCACGCTTTTTGTACAGGATGAGAGGCTCCATTTTTTCCCAAACCTTCAATTGTTCGAATCTCTTCATCTTCAACAGTTTCAACAGCCGTAACGCAGGAACGAGTTGCTTCTCCATTAACGTGAACGGTACAGGCACCGCAAAGTCCGCGGCCGCATCCGTATTTTGTGCCGGTCAGTTTGAGCTCGTCGCGGAGAACCCACAAAAGAGGAGTGCTTCCATCTATCTCCAGGTTACGGATTTCGCCGTTTATATTTAATGTGACTGTTGTCATTACATTCGTTAAGGATTGGTTACAGTATGTATTTGAAGAAGAAATTACGGGGCGGAAGACACTTCGCAAACAGTCGATTCCATATTTTCCCTCAATTGACACTCCCGAAAATCAGATATTTCCATAAAGGAGCTATAGTGAGGATGAATTTTTGAGCTGTTTGAATTTCCTTTTTGGATGTTAAATCGGGTAAGTTTGGCACATGCAAAACGGTCTGGAAAAGCATTACAGTGATCAGATATGGTGGTTTAAAACCTATTTTGACTACACCATGGAAAGACAAGGAGTGGAGGATGTCCATCAGCTCCGTGTTTTTATAAAAAGAATCAGGACTGTCCTGTCCCTCACGCAAATATTCAGTGATGAAGTTTTCAAAAAAACCCCCCATTATGAGCTGTTCTCATCCCTTTTCCGTAAAGCCGGGTTTCTCCGGGAAATCCATGTGAATCAAGCTCTCCTGTATGAGGTGGGACCCGGTTTGCTCCCGCTTTACCGGGACTATCTTTCTGAGAGTAAAGATTCAGCTACGGCCGATCTGCTTGCTGAGGGTGCCAACTTTAATTTTTCAGCCTTTGAGGTCTTGAACAAACCCCTACTGGAACGGATGAACACCCTGTCCGATGGACAGGTGGCGAAACAGTCGGTAGCTTACCTTATGGGAAAGTTTAACAAGGTGGGAGCTCTTCTGGATTTGCTTAACGATAATCAGAAAGTGCATAAGATGAGGATTCATCTTCAGAACGTCCGGGCGGCACTAAGACTCATGCATGATCTGAACCCCTCTGTTGAGATCGAGAAACTTCAAAGTGATTCTGAATTGTTAACAGATCTCATTGGTCGGTGGCATGATGTGGCAGTGTTTGTGGGAGCATTGAATCATTACACAACCTCCTCTGATAGAAAAAACAGTGTTGATCAACTGAAAAATGTTATTGATCAATTCAGCGGAGAAAAAGAATCGACTCGGGTCGAAATAGGTAATGCGTTGAAGCAATATCTGGTTAAAGATAAAAAAACTCCCTTGCAAACCTGGGCGAATTCTCCCGTTTTTTATATAAATTGATTTTTGTTGACTTGCTACGGAGGTTTCACCTCACGCGAGAGGGGCAGGGGCTTTTGTAATACATCACTAATAACAAAAAGGAGTAGTATGATGTTAAGACGACTAATAGCATTGTTACTGGTTGTATTCTGGTGCAATGATCTTATTGCACAGGACACTCCTGTGATCATTCGCGTACGTTACATCACAGTTAAGGATGGTATGAGGGACGAGTTCATTAAAGCAGCTGGTGAGAAAACCAAGAAGTTCAACAGCAAGAAAGGTTCACGCAGGTTCTTTACTTGGGAAATCACGGACGGCCCCCGCCAAGGACAGTTCGTCCGAGGACAGAACGGCACCACTTGGTCAGACTTTGACACTCCCCCTCCTCAGAAACAACGCGATTACTGGATGAAAAATGTGAACCCCTATATTGAGGAGACGGGAAACATGCAGACCTGGAGGTATGTCCCTGACCTCAGTTATAACGGTCGTGGCGACAATGCGCCACCAGTCAACTTCGCAAGGCAGCGGTTCTCTCACGTCAAGCCTGGCATGTGGGGGAAATATATGGAGTTGCGCAGGAAGATCAAGGAGGTACACGAAGCCAAGAAGACAGATACCTATTTCAATACCTTCAACCTCGTGAGCGGTGGTTCCAGGGATATGTGGCTCAATTCTACTGGATTCTCCGAATGGGCCGATCTGGAAAGTACCGGTTTCGTCACCATGTACGAAGAGGTTCATGGAAAAGGATCCTGGAATGAATTTAGTCAACTCGTTGAAGAGACGATGGTGGCGAATCCCTGGTCACGCCAGGCGGAGTTTTGGAGATATGTAAAAGAAGCCAGCAGCCCACCCAGATAAATACAGCAATATAAATAGAAAAAAGGGGCGGTTAGACCGCCCCTTTTTATTTTCAAGTAAAAGAACAGATATTAGTTGCCAAGCAGTTCGTTGATCTCCTTAACCTTATTTGTAGCTGAAACAGAGTAGGGGAATTTGTCAAGGGCATTTTCGTAATATTTCAATGCTGTTTCGTATTCCTTTTC
>MPLY02167265.1_pt1 | contig 14714 bp, 8 predicted proteins | sample 1617301 | NCBI WGS metagenome assembly MPLY02 (sample SAMN05944805, study PRJNA350692) | marine metagenome | biome: marine; feature: ODZ; material: water; isolation source: 140 m water sample filtered on 0.2 um supor filter | place: Pacific Ocean | collected 2012-04-08 | depth 140m m
AGGCGCGCCCGCTGTGGGGAATATGCCCCTCGCGCGGCTGAAATGACACGGGCCGCCAGCGAGTCACTGATGCCGAACCGCCTGGCCGACGAGCCGAGTCCCTACCTGCTGCAGCACGCCGCGAATCCCGTGGACTGGTATCCGTGGGGTGACGAGGCGTTCGCGCGAGCCCGGCAGGAGGACAAGCCGATCTTCCTCTCGATCGGCTACTCGACCTGTCACTGGTGCCACGTGATGGAGCGCGAGTCGTTCGAGAATGCCGAGATCGCCGACGTCCTCAACGGCGGGTTCGTGTCGATCAAGGTCGACCGCGAGGAGCGGCCCGATGTCGACCGTGTCTACATGCGATTCGTGCAGGCCACGACGGGTGACGGCGGCTGGCCGATGAGCGTCTGGCTCACGCCGGAGCTGAAGCCGTTCTACGGCGGCACCTACTTTCCGCCCTTCGCGCGATGGGGTCGGCCTGGGTTCGTCGATGTCCTGCGCGACGTGGCGCGAGCGTGGTCGGCCGAACGTGATCGGGTGGGCGAGTCGGCCGACGGCGTCGTGGCGCGGCTCGCGGCCCTGGGCGGGAGCGCGGCCGTGTCGGGCCCCGTGCCCGGTCCCACGCTCCTCGATACGGCGGTCGAGGACTATCAACAGACGTTCGACGTGCGGTGGGGTGGGTTCGGCGGCGCGCCGAAGTTCCCCCGTCCATCGGATCTGCTCTTCCTGCTAAGGGAGTACGCTCGAACCGGCGCGGCGCTGCCGATGGTCGAGGCGACTCTGGCGGTGATGGCCGGCGGCGGCATGCGCGATCAGGTGGGCGGAGGCTTCCATCGCTACTCGGTCGACGCCCAGTGGCGGGTGCCGCACTTCGAGAAGATGCTCTACGACCAGGCCCAGTTAGTGCTGGCCTACCTCGAGGCGCACCAGGCGACGGGCCTGGCTGCCTACAAGGACGTCGCGCTCGACACGCTGGCCTACGTCGGACGAGAGATGACGGCCCCGGGTGGCGGGTTCTATTCGGCCGAGGATGCCGACAGCCTGCCACCGGACCCGGGACCGGTGGGCGACGACCATCCCGAGAAGCGCGAGGGGGCGTTCTACGTCTGGACCGTCGCCGAGATCGAGGCGCTGTTCGGTGACGACGCCGAAGTCGTCTGCGCGCGCTACGGCACCGCCCCGGAGGGCAACGCGCCCGAGGACCCGCACGGCGAGTTCACCCGGCAGAACATCCTCTACGAGGCGCGGGCGATCGATGATGTCGCGCGGCTCACCGGCCGGTCGGTCGACGACGCGACGGCGGTCCTGGCGAAGACGCGCGCCGTGCTGCACCGTACCCGTGCGCAGCGTCCCCGGCCGCACCTCGACGACAAAATTCTCGCAGGCTGGAACGGGCTGATGATCGCCGCGTTCGCCCGGGCCGCGCGAGTCCTGCAGGCGGACGACGCTGCGGCGGCGCCGCTCCTGTCGGCGGCGCAATCGGCGGCGCGGTTCCTGCGCGAGACATTGTGGGATGCCGACCGCCTCCGGTTACTGCGGCGCTACCGCGACGGTCGAGCCGCGATCGACGGCTACAGCGAGGACTACGCCTACGTGATCTGGGGGCTGCTCGAGCTGTTCCAGGCCGACTTCGATCCCGACTGGCTCGATTGGGCCGAGACGCTGCAACGGCGGCAGGACGAGCTGTTCTGGGATGATCAGGACGGGGGATGGTTCGCGACGACGGGCGAGGACTCGTCCGTGCTGCTCCGGCTGAAGGAAGATTACGATGGGGCGGAGCCCGCGGCCAGTTCGGTGTCGGCGATGAACCTGCAGACACTGGGGCAGCTGGCCGAGGACGCCGCCGCGTCGGCGCGATTCGATCGCACGCTGGGACGCCTCGGCGTCGAGGGTGCGCCGCCGTCTCGCGCCGTGCCTATGATGATGGCCGCACTCTCGGTGCATCACCAGGCGCGGGCCCAGGTGGTGGTTGTCGGGCGGCGCAACGCGGCGGACACTCGTGTGATGCTCGCCGCACTGGCAGGCCTCTACGCGCCCGGGCTAATCGCGGTCTTCGTCGAACCTGGCGCGCACCAGGCGCGCCTGGCGGAGCGGCTGCCGTGGGTCGGTGAGATGACGATGCTCGACGGTCGGGCGACCGCGTATCTCTGTAAGAACTTCGTCTGCGACGCGCCGACGAGTGACGTCGCCTCCGTCGTTGCCGAGCTCGATTCGCGGGCGATCGTCGTCGGATCCGTTTAACGAATAGCGATAGGTGATGATGGCTGAACAGGTGAGGTTGACACTCGAGCGGAACGAGACACTGGCGCGGATCGTCCTCGATAGCCCCAAGGGCAACGTGCTCACGACGACCATGGTGGAGCGGGTGAGCGCCGAACTGGCCAAGCTCGAGGAGTTGCGCTCGGTGAGGCTGCTGACCCTGGAGGGCGGCGGCCCGCACTTCAGCTTCGGGGCCAGCATCAGCGAGCACGCCCCAGGGCAGGTCGAGCGGATGCTGCCCGCCATGCACCAGATGATCCGTGACTTGCTCGACGTGCCGGTGCCGACGGCGGCCGTGGTCCAGGGGCGCTGTCTCGGCGGCGGGTTCGAACTGGCGCTGGCGTGCGACTTCATCTTCGCGGCCGACGATGCCGTGATCGGTGTGCCCGAGGTGGCCCTGGCCGCGTTCCCCCCGGCTGCGGCGGCGCTGCTGCCCCCGCGCCTCGGCTACGCGCGGGCGACCGATGCGATCTTGACGGGCGCGACCAGACCTGCCGCAGAGTGGGAACAGGCGGGGCTGGTGACGCGCGTGGTGCCACGTGATCGACTCGATGCTGAGGTCGGTGCGTGGTTCGACGAACACCTCGCCGGGCGCTCCGCGTCCGGGCTCCGCCATGCCGCGGCCGCGGCCCGGTTCGGCCTCCGCAAGCACGTGGCCCGCGTACTCCCCGATCTCGAGCGGCTCTATCTCAACGAACTGATGCGCACGCCCGACGTCACCGAGGCCGTCACGGCGTTCCTGGCGAAGCGGCCGCCCGTCTGGACTGACTGAGGGCTGCGGTCCGGTCCTCGCCTTCCCGTCAGATCATGCGCCGAATCCCTTGCGTCCGTGCCCTCGGTCTGGCCGCCGTCGTCCTGCTTTCCGCGTCGGTGGCCGGCTAGGAGACGCCCGCCGACGAACCGCGCTCCTTCCGGGCACTGAAACTCGCCGACGACGAAACGATAGAGCTCGACGGGCTGCTGACCGAACCGGCCTGGGACCGGGCCGAGCCGGCCGGCGAATTGATCCAACAGGAACCGACCGAGGGCGGCGCGCCGACCGAGCCGACAGAGATATACGTCGTCTACAGCTCGTCGGGCGGCCGTTCGCCGCCTCTTTCCTCTGTGCCGTGCCAGGGCGCGTCGCTCAGCCGCTGGTTCCGACCGCAGCTGACGTGGCGCCCTGAATCTGCCAGAATCGACGCCGTGGTCGCGACGACACGGCGCTCGTGACAACGCCGAGGTGGCGAAACTGGCAGACGCTCAGGACTTAAAATCCTGTGGGCCTCACGGCTCGTGTGGGTTCGATCCCCACCCTCGGCACTTTAGTTTCACCAAGTCACGTAAAGCTAGGCGCTGGTAAAATGATCGCTACAATAGTGTCTGACCATGTGTTTGACCATGTCGATGAGTGCGGCTGACCGGGCCATGCACGGCGGCCGTCTCCTGACGGCACCGAACCCAGCAAGCGGGATCGGTAATAAGGTAGCGGCGTCTCCGGCTCAGCGCGGGTCGGTGGGTGGCAATGCCGTGCGGAACAGAGACAGAAGACATCCGTGCTGAAGTTCACGAAGCATGAACGCTTGTCACTTAAGGATCATCCCGAACTGGACGAGCGCTGGCTGCAGGATCGCATTGCCGAAGCCCCAGGAAATCCTTGCTCTTGTAGACGAGGTCGTTCAACTCATCAAGCTGAATGATCAGCAGCTTGAACCCAAGTACAATAAGCACTTCATCGGCCTCGCCCGCAATGGCAAACCTGACAACTTCGATGTTTTCCAGCCGCGCAACAGTGGCTCCGGCTTGGGTTGGCACTTTCGCGGAGTAATGAAGTAACCGAGATGCTCGAGCAGGCCGGCGTAAAGGCGGATTACGATTCGCGCTGGCGTCGTTATGTCCTTACCCTTGAGTCCGGTGAGGTTCAGAAGCACCACGCGACACTTCAGGAAGCGCTCAAGCGAGCTTTTGAGGAATGGAAGTAGTAGCGGTGCCGCCTGAGAACTGCTTGGATCCAGCGACCAACGGCGTCCCTGTGCATGTCATTACGAGGCGCGGCTCAAAGCAATACGCTGCGCCTCGCGCCTTTCGCCGCGTGTTCTGGGCCGCCGACAGCAGCGACGAGTACACGGGCATGGGCAGCACGATCGTCGCGGCCCTGGTGCAGGACAATCGGCTGGTCTATTCCGGAGTCGGCGACAGCCGCCTCTATTTCTGGCACGCTGGAGAACTGTCGCAGTTGACCGAGGACAATTCCTGGATCGCGACCGTTCTCGCATGCGAGGAAGACGGGGATGAGGTGGAGTTGGCCTCGCACCCGATGCGCAACGTGCTGACGAACGTCCTGGGGGCCACCGAGGAGACGGAGGTCGCGGTCAAGGAGCAGCTCGTGCGCGACGGCGAGACACTCTTGCTGTGCAGCGACGGCGTGCACGAGACACTCGACGACGCCGCCTTCGGTGCGATGCTGTCGGACGGCGCTGACGTCGCCGCGCTCACGCAGCGGATCGTCGACGTGGCGCTCGACGCCAAGGCGAGTGACAACGTCACGGCCCTCGGCATTCGGTACGAGGAATGACCGGTCAAGACGACGCTCCGACGGCGTCGATGGGCGCGCAGCCGAAGAAGATCCCTGAGCGAATCGGACGCTACGAGCTGATCGAACGGATCGGCAAGGGGGGCATGGGTATCGTCTACCGAGCGCGGGACACGCAGCTCCAGCGCGAGGTCGCGCTCAAGATGCTGCTGACCAACGTCGCCGAGGTCGAAGAGACGCAGGAGCGTTTCCGGCGCGAGGCGCGGGCGGCGGCCGACCTGCGCCACCGCAACATCATCCAGGTCTACGACTTCGGCGAGGAGGACGGTCGCGCGTTCTTCGTGATGGAGCTGCTGGCGGGCGATAGCCTGTCGGCCGAATTGAAGGGCGGCAAACGGCTGCCGCTCGACCGGGCGCTCGACATCATGAGCCAGATGTGCGACGGGCTGGCCTTCGCGCACGGCAGGTCGATCGTTCATCGCGATCTAAAGCCGGCCAATCTCTTCGTGACGCCCGACGGCACGATCAAGATCCTGGACTTCGGCCTGGCGCGGATCGCGTCGTCCAAGCTGACGCGCAGCGGGTTGATCTTCGGGACGCCCGACTACATGTCGCCCGAGCAGGTTCGCGGCAAGGTGGCGGATCACCGGTCCGACATCTTCTCGGTCGGGGCCGTCCTCTATCAGCTCGTCAGCGGCCGCAAGCCCTTCGCGGCAGAGTCGCTGCCGCTGGTCATGCGGAAGGTCGTCGAGGAGCCGCCGCCGCCCCTCAAGGGTGTGCCGCCCGCCCTCGAACGGATCATCGCGTGCGCCCTGCAAAAGGATCCCGCGGACCGCTACCAGGGTGTCGAGGCGCTGCTGGTCGATCTGCGATGCGTCGACCGAGCGGCGCCGGCAACGGCGGAGCCCGAGCCCGACGCCGACGAGACGGTGCTCGTCAGCCTCGGCATGATCGGCCGCTACCGCGTCCTGGAGAGGGTGGGGCAGGGCGGCATGGGGGTCGTCTATCGGGCCCACGACCCGGTCCTGGACCGGGATGTCGCTATCAAGAGCATTCTGGGGGAGTTCGGCGACGACGAGGAGAGTTCTGCCGACCACTTCGAGCGCGAGGCGCGGGCGGCCGCGCGACTGCAGCACCCTAATATCATCACGATCTACGAACTCGGTGAAGCCGAAGGTGCTCCCTACATCGTTATGGAGTTCCTGGACGGCACAGATCTCGACGGCCTGATGCGGCGCTCCCCGCCGTTGGCGCTGGCCGACCGCGTGCAGCTCGTCATCCAGCTCTGCGCCGGACTGTCGTTCGCGCACGCGCAGGGCGTCATCCATCGCGACATCAAACCCAGCAACGTCCGGGTGCTCGAGGACGGCACGGTGAAGCTGCTCGACTTCGGCATCGCCAAGCGCAGCGGGAGCGATCCGAGCTTCAGCGATCCCGCGGGCAGCGTGGAATACATGTCGCCCGAGCAACTCAACGGCGAGGCCGTGGACGTGCGGACCGACGTGTTTGCCGTCGGCGCGCTGATGTACGAGCTGTTCGGGGGCGGCGCGCCGTTCAAGGGCGACTCGCCGGCGGCCGTGGCCTACCAGATTCTCAATGAGGAACCGGCATCGCTGCGCGCCGCCGTACCGGAAGCGCTCGAGCAAGTGGTCGCGCGGGCGTTGCAGAAGCAACCGGAGGCCCGGTATGCGAGCGCCGACGAATTGCTGACTGCCCTGCGGCTGGTGTGCGAGACAGCGCTCGCGGAGCCCTCCCGCCGGCCGGCGATTGGGGAGGCTGCCGGCGACATCGTGGTCGCGCGCGGCGTCGCCAGCCTCGGCCGGCCGGCGGGCGACATCGCCGTGCCGGGGGTGCGCCCCAGCGCGGAGGCCGCGTCGGCGCTCGCGCGGCGTCGCGGCACCTGGCCCCGATTCGCCGGAGCCGCGGCGTTGGTGCTCGCGGTCGGTGTTGGCGCCTATGTCGCGTTCGGGTCCGCGGTCGGGTCCGCGGTCGATTGGCCGACCGTGCCGAGGATCGTCCAGCCGCCGCCGAGCGGCCCCGATCCGGTGTACGCGCTCAGCGTCGATTCGGACCCGACGGGTGCCCGAGTGGTCTTCGACGGCGAGGACATCTTGCTGCTCGAGGGCGAGACGGTGCAGGTGCAGACGCCGACGACCGTGCCGTTTCGGGGCGGGTTCCCCCAGATGATCCGATTGACGCGCGGCGGATTCCAGCCGGTAGATCTGGAGGTTCCCGAGGCGTCTGGCCCGACGCTACGGATCGTGGCGACGCTCGGCGCGCCGGTGCCGACCGGACGCCTCGTCCTCAGTGGACCGTATCTGTTCGAGGTCTGGCAAGGCAACCGTCGGCTGCGCAACGCCGCCACCGAGCACGAGATCCGGGTCCAGGCGGGTGCCGTCACGCTGCGGGTCCGCAATCAAGAACTGTTCCTCGACCAGCGCGTGACGGCCGACGTCGCCGCCGATCAGCGGCGGGAATTTCCCGTCGGCGCGGCCGGCACGGTCACGGTGTTCTCACGGCCGGGCAACTGTGAGATTCTGATCGACGAGCAGACCGTGGGATTCCCACCGATTCAGAACCAGCCGATCGCGGCAGGCCGTCACACCGTGTCGCGGCTGTGCCCCGATGCGGCCCAGAACACGAGCCAGCCGCTGTCGGTCGAGCCCGGCGCGGCGGTCCAGGTGACCTTCAGCCGACAATGAGTGCCGATGAGTAGTTGTTCCGCGCGCCGTCCATCAACCACCGGGCACGATCGCTCGCGCCGCGCCATCTTACGTGCCGCGTGGCTGTGGCTCCTGATTGGCATCTGCGGCCTCGTAATTGCGGCACCGGCGGCCGGACAGACGGGCGAGGAACTGGCCGCGCGCCGCTTCGAGAGCGGCCTCGTGTTCGTCCGCGACGGCAACTTCCGGGAGGCGCTCGAGGATTTCCAGGCCGTCGCCAATCTCTATCCCGAGAGCGCCGTCGCCGATAACGCGATCCTCGAGATCGCGCGGTACCATCTCGAGGTGAGCGGCGCCGTCGATCAGGCGGCGGCGGCGGCCGACCGGATCGTCAACAACCAGAGCTATTCCCAGGGCGATGCCGCGCCGGAGGCCTACGTCGTGCTCGGCCGAGCGGCGCTGGCGCGGAGCCTGACCGAGGGCGACATCCAGGATGCCGTGTCGAACTTCCAGCGTGGGCTCCGACTCTACCCGGACAGTTCGGCCGTGTCGCAGACCTTGTTCTACATCGCCGAGGGGTCTCGCCTGGCCGGCCAGCCTGCCGAGGCGCTCGCGGGGTACCGGCGCGTGCTCGCCGAACACCCGGGGGATCCGTGGGCGATTCGCGCCCGACTGGGCGCCGGCCGGATGGCCGTCCTCATGAACGATCCGATCAGCGCCATGGAGGAGTTTCAGCGGGTGCGCGACGAGTCTGGCGATGGACCCGAGGCGGCCGACGCGCTCGCGCGGACGACGATTCTCTATCGGCTCTTCGTGCGACCGCCCGAGACGGCGTATGCGATTGAGCCGTCGGCCGACGCGGGCGGTCGGACGACTCGGAAGGTGGTGGCGCTCGCGCCGCTGCCCGACGGCAACGTGGTGGTGGCCACCGACCGCGCCGTGTCCTCGCTCCGGCCGAGCCCGCTCCCGGCCTCCGAGCGGCCGCGGGCGCTGGCCGTGGGGCCCGACGGCCCCGTGGTCGTGAACGAGCGCGGCGTGCTGCAGCGCGTGAACGGTGAATCGGTGCGATTCGTCGTGCCCGACCGGGACGATGCGCGCACCCTGAACGAGGTCGATGCCCTCGTGGCGACGTCGACCGGTGACTGGCTCGTCGCCGATCGGCAAGCCGAGACCATCCAGCGTTTCTCGCGGACCGGCATCTACATCGGGGAGTACGCTGACGTCCGCGCCGAGCGCCTGGCGATCGATCCCCTGGACCGGGTCGCCGTCCTCGATAACGACGACGGGCTCCACGTCTACGATGCCGGGCGACAGATCGCGCGCCTCTCGACCCGCGTGGACAATCTCTATCGCATTGACAACCCGGCCGACGTGGCGTTCGATGCCTTCGGGCATCTCTACGTCCTCGATCGCGAGGGGGTGTACATTTTCAGCCGCGACCGTCGGTTCATGATGCGGGTTCCGGCCTCGGACGACGCGCCGAACGCGTTCGACCGCGCCACGGCGATGGCGATTGACCCGGCGGGACGTCTCTATGTTGCCGATGAGCGGGACAAGATTGTCTTCGTGCTGCAGTAGGGCCACGCGCGCGCGGGCGGCTCCGATCGGTGTCGCGCTGCTGGCGGTCGTCTTCGTCTACGGAGCGCTGGTTCCGGCGGGTGCTCAGACGCCGGCGGTCGCCGAGGCCGAGCTGCAGGAAGCCGAACGCCTCTTCGAGGCGTTCGAGTTCCAGCCGGCGGTCGAACTGCTCGATCGCCTGGTGGGGCAGCTGCTTGTGATCTCCCCAGCTCAACTCGACGCAGATGCGCGGCGCACGGCGCTGTCGCGCGCCTACGATCTCCGCGCGCAGTCGAAGTTTAATCTCGATCAGATTGCCGAGGCCGAGGCCGACTTCGAAACGCTGGTGCAGGTCGACGCGGGCTATCGGCTGCCAGAGGACCTGTCTCCGCGCGTGCTCGAGCTGTTCGAGGCGGTGCGTCGACGGACAGTCGGCCTCGTCCTCCTGGAGATGGACCCTCCGGGGACCGTCGCGATCGACGAGCGCGTCTACACCATGACGTCGCCGCAGGGGACGTTCGAGGTCGCCGCCGGCCCCCATACGGTGACGACCAGTCTGCCGGGCCACCGGGGAGCCTCGACAGACGTGGTCGTCGTGGCAGGCGAGAGCGTGTCGCTCGAGGTCGTGCTGACGCGGACCGCCGGCTCGCTGACGGTCGCGACCCAGCCACCCGGCGCGGAAATCGTCGTCGACGGCGAACCGCACGGCGTGACCTTGGCGGGGGTCCGGTCGGTCGGGCCGTCGGTGCCGGTGCTCGTCATGGGACTCACGCCTGGGCAGCACCGACTGCAGATTGTCCGCGACTGCTTCACCCCCTACGACGTACCGTTCAATATTCCGGAGCCGCCCACCGACATCGACGCCGGCACGATCGAGCTGGAGCCAGCCGTGGCAACCGCCGTCATCGAGCAAGCCGGGCCAGGCGCGGTCCTCTACGTCGACGGCGAGCGCCGCGGTGCGGCGGGCGAGCCGGTCGCCGATATCTGCGAGGGGCCGCACGTCGTCGAGGTGCGCTCACCTCGCGGGCGGTTCCTCGACCGCCGCGAGTGGCGCGCCGGCGACCACGTCGTCCTGCAAGTAGAGTTGCGGAGAGGCTTCGCACTGATCGACGCGGCGGACGGGGCAGAGATGCTCGATGCCCGGTCAGCCCGCCAGGTGGAGGACGCGGTCAACGACGCGCAGCGGCTGATGGTGTTCGCCCCCCTCGACGCCGACCTCAGGGCCGCACGGAACGCCGCCGGGCAGTCGCCGGCCGACCCGGGTCTCAGCCCAGCCGAGCGGCGCGGACTCGCCGACGCCTGGACCACGCTGCTCGATGCGCAGGGTGTCGCCTGGCTGTCGCCGATCGTCGGGGGCGAGGGGGCGCTCGCGCTGCATCTTCTTGCGGCCGGCAGCGGGACCTCTGACGTCATTCCGCTCGACCTCAGCAACCTGGGCTCCCGCGCCGCGGTCATCCGGACGCTGGGCCTGACCCCGCCGCCCGTCGTCCGCGCGTCGCTCGAGGTGTCGCTCGTCGATCTGGCTGGTATCGAGGGGGCGGCGGTCATCCGGCTCGTTCCGGGGGGCAGTAGCGACGGCGCGGGGCTGGCCGTTGGTGACGTCGTCGTCGGCCTCGACGGCAGCCCGGTGACCGCGGCGGCCGATGTCGGCCGCGCGCTCGAGCGCCTCGGATCGCGCGGTGCGCTCAGGCTCGACGTCGTCTCGGCTGCCGGCTCGAGGAACCTGACCGTGCCGATTGCCGAAGTCGCGGACGCCGTCTCGCTGACGGATCTGAGTCGGCTGTCGAATCCGCTGCTGCTCGACATGGAAGATGCGCTCGCCGACGCCGAGACGCCGCTGGCGGAAGCGGCCGCCCGGTTGAACCTCGCCATCGTCCACATTCGCCTGGCGAACTGGGACCTGGCCCTTCGCGAGTTGGAACAGATCTCGCTGCCGGATGGCCCGGGGGTCTCGGCCGGCACCGTGGCGTACCTGACCGGGCTCAGCCTGACCGCAGTCAACCGGCTCGGCGACGCGCAGTCGGCGTTCGAGCAGGCGGTGGCCGCCGCGGGCAGCCAGCTCTATCTCGGCGGGCCGTCCGTGGCGCCGCTTGCGCAGCAACGGCTCGACGAGATCCTTCGGCCGTGACCGGCGCCGGCCCGAGCCGCATCGCCGTTCTTGGCGGCGGGTTCGGCGGTGCCTGCGCGGCCATATGAAGCAAGGAGGTCAGCGATGAGGCAGGCAGTGAGGTCGGTGCGGTGTTGGCGGCGGTGGCAGCCGTCGGGTTGATCGGTGTCTCGGCGAAGCAGCCCTCTGCTACGCCCAAACGGATCAACAAGGCGCTCGAGCTGCTCGCGCAGGGGCAGCCGATCTACTACACACAGGTGAATCGCGGCGGTTACGACGAGGGCCTAGCGCTGGCCCGGACCTTCGCCGGCTACATCACCTACAACCTCGAGCACTCGGCCTTCGACATCGCCTCCCTCGAAGGGTTCATGCGCGGGCTGGTCGAGGGCGTGACGCTGGAGATCGCGGCACTCGGCGCACGCCGTCCCGGGCACCAGTTCGGGCAGGCCACGAAGCCGATCGGTGCGATCGAGGAGGGGCAACCCTGGGCCAACATGCGCAAGGCGCGCGTCGTCCGGCAGGGCCCGTTCAAGCTGATCCAGATTCCGCACCTCGATCGCGAGGAGCTGTTTCACCTCGCGTTCGATCCCGACGAGCAGAACAACCTTCTGCGCCGCCCGAGCGCGCGGGCACGAGAAATAGCCGACGAGCTAAGGTCGGCGCAAGTGGCACGATCCGAGCGTCGTGCTGAGCTCCAAGGGCGAGGCCACCGAGGACGGCACCCCCTATGCTCGAGGGTCTCCCGGAGTCCGTCATCTTCAGCAGGGTACTCCTCTGTCTCCCACGGGTGAGGGCTCAGCGAACCACGAACCCGCAGCCGACTCAAGCTCCCACCGGTTCGACGTTCGAGTTCTGGGTCATTTCCTCAGCCGCTGCCTGAACCGCGGACCGACCGTCGGACAAGGGCAAGTATCCGGCCCCGCTCTTCGTCAGCGGCTCCACTTGAGGGCGGCGAAGACGTTCGAGAAATCATCGGTCCACGGACGGGCATCTGCCGTGGTGGGCAAGCGGTGCCATCGAGGGTCCTGGACCAGGCGGGCCAAGTCGGCATCGACACGCGCGAGAACTGCCCACGTCGACGGCAGTATTCCTTCCGCTCGTGCACCGTCGGCATCAGCCGGGTCGAGACGAGTAATCCCGACCAAACCTACGTCGTGGGCGACATTGCCAAGCACAGACCCGAGATCGAGATAGCGGTTCGATATGTTGAACACGAGCATGCCGCCCGGCGCGAGTTTGAGCAAGTACAGGTTGACCGCCTCCCGAGTCATCAAGTGGACAGGGATCGCGTCCGAGCTGAACGCGTCAACGACGATCAGGTCGTAGAACCGGTCCGGGACAAGGGCGATCGAGAGGCGGGCATCACCGAGCACGATGTCGTAGGCTGGCGAGCAATCCCTGAGGTAGGAGAAATAGCTCGTGTCGCGGGCAAGGCGGACAATAGCTGGATTGATCTCATAGAAGGTCCAGTGTTCATTCGGCGTCGCATAGCAGCCAAGGGTGCCGATTCCCAAGCCGAGGACCGCGACGTGGCGATTCACAAGGTCGTCCGTCACACGAGAGTCGTCCGTTACACGAGAGAAGACTTGCCCGATTGGGCCACCGCGGCTGTAGTAACTCAACGGATCACGTCGCCGCCTGTCGTCGATCGCCTGCAGCCCATGAACCGTCGTTCCATGAACCAAACCGCGAAGTTCCCCCTCGTCGACGAGGATCACTTGCCGACTGCCGAAAAAGTCCCGCTCGACGTGCAGGGTCTGATCGTTCACACGCGAAACGAGCAGACTTACGATAAGAAGTCCGGCGACCCCTAGACCAAATCGGACGGGCCTCGGCCAGAAGCTTGCGCAGATCAGGAGCGGCACACCCAAGAAGAGGATATTCGTCTCCAGCGAGTGAAAAGGCAGACCAACCGCGCGGCTAGTCAGTACGAGACCGGCGGCAAGCAGGGTCGTGAGCGCAGGAAGGCCGAAGTCAAGCCGACGCGCGCGGATGCTGGCATCGGTGCTGCGTGCCGGCCGCATCAAACAGGCCGCCACCAGCGCGAGCGGATACTCTACCGTTGTCTCGAAGAGCACCGGCGCAATCAATGCATTGAACAGACCGCCGGCGGCGCCCCCGATTGAGATCCAGAGAAAGAACTCGGTCAAGTATCGCGTCGAAGGTCGGCTCAGGGCCAACTCACGGTGGCAGACCAGCGCGGCGACGAACAACGCGATGTAATGCGACGGGATTGAGCGCCAGGCTGGGCTGATGGGCAAGGAAGTGATGGTCAAGAGCAGCGGACCAAGAACGGCTACCGGGAGAAGCGTGCTCATGAGACGGTGCGACACGAACGCGTTCCCGGCGAAAGCCATCACGAAAGTGATGAGGTAGAGTGCGAGCGGGATCACCCACAAGAGCGGCACAGACGCAATGTCGGTCGAAATGTAGGTCGTGACGCTCAGCATCAAGCTTGACGGCACCGCCGTCAGCGCGACCCACCGCAGTCGTTGCCTTAGACCGGGTGCTTTGGTGGTTCCGCCCCCGACAGCGTCAGGGTCCGGTTGGACCGATACCCTCTTCGGCAACCGCCGACCGGGGCGCGACAGCCACAGCGCACTGGCACAGCAGACAGTCAAGGCGCCCAGCAGACCGTATCCCGCCGCCCAGAGTTGGTTCTGGCGTTCGAGTCCGAGTAAGGGTTCGACGAAAACGGGGTACGAGAGGAGCGCCAACAAACTGCCCGTGTTACTTACGGCGTACAGAAAGTAGGGATCCCCGGCAGAAGGATGTCTGGTGGCTGAGAACCACCTTTGCAGCAGGGGAGCGCTCGCGGATATCGCGAAAAGAGGTAGGCCCAGCGATGCCACGAGTAAGAACAGCAGAGGGATGACTGGGTTGTCACTAGCGGCAGGCGTCCACTCGGCGGGAACGTGGATGGGGAGCACGAGCAGCGAGAACGCGAGGACGGCGAGATGTAGCGTCGCCTGCCACCGGACGCTGAGCCACCTGGAAGTTGCGTGAACGTATGCGTATCCTGCGAGAAGCGTGAACTGGTAGAACACAACGCAGGTCGTCCACACAGCCGGCACGCCGCCTAGCAGGGGCACGACCATCTTGGCAAACATCGGCTGTACCAGAAAGAGCAGCGTTGCGCTCATGAAGAGGGTCAACGCGAACAGCCCAAGCCAAGTGCTGCCTTCAGCCTGGTGCCACGGATTCGCTCTAGACATTTCGGTTTCGGCGGGTCGAAAGCCAACTGGGTCGAGCCGCCAGGGTGCCCGTCGCTGACGGGGCCAGAGGCCCATCCGGAGGGAGTACCGCTGCTGGGATCGAATCGGGCGCCATCAGCGGCAACAGCAGGTCACTCTTGCCGCAGTCGGAACGAAGCCGCTATGTGTGCAAAGATTCGTTCGTAGGTGACGAATCGGGACTGTTCTGCGCTGCAAATAAGACGATAGAGATAGCTGCCCTTTGGAAAGGAGTACTGCCGCATACTCTGCATCCCCCGGGGCCCCGGCCGAGTGTACTCAGTCACGATCACGGTAACGCCTTCAGGGTCCAGGGTCAGCGATCGGAACGTGCCGGCTTGAGGCTCCTCCTCTCGAATGAGATCCATCTCTATCTCGGCGAAAACATCGGTAATCTC
>MPLY02042178.1_pt1 | contig 14676 bp, 10 predicted proteins | sample 1617301 | NCBI WGS metagenome assembly MPLY02 (sample SAMN05944805, study PRJNA350692) | marine metagenome | biome: marine; feature: ODZ; material: water; isolation source: 140 m water sample filtered on 0.2 um supor filter | place: Pacific Ocean | collected 2012-04-08 | depth 140m m
ACTGACGATGTGCTTCCCCCAATACTCGATGAAACCTACATCGGTACGCAAGATTGCCCCGGCCTGCACGGCATTCGACGCACGGAGGACATTGTGGCCGGTCATCGCGCTGGTGGACGTGTTGTTCCAGAACTCTGGCAAACCATTCTGCTCGACAGTGTTCCGGTCGGATGCGTATTGATGACATGCGGCGCTGACAAAGTCGCCGATTTGGCGTACATCGGGCTTTGCCCTGACGCGAGGGGAAAGGGCATCGGCATCGCTGTTCTGTCACACATGATGGGGCGTCTTTCGGCGAAAGGCGTGCGTATGCTTCGTCTTGCGGTCGACGCGAGCAATGTGCCTGCGCGGAAGGTGTATCACCGGATGGGATTCAGGCACTCGAATACACAGCGGGCCGTTATCCGCTCGACACGGAGAATGCAAGTGGAACCCGCCTCTGGGCAAGATGTCCACATGACATCGACACCGCGGCGATCCTGCGGTGGATGAAGTTTTTTTGCGACGCTCGAACACCTTGCTTTCAGGCGAATCCTCGTTGCAGCGGCATCTGAATCGACGTTTTGATGGTTGTGGTCATGCGTGATCCCGGCTAGATTGCCCGCGTCCAAGGATGGACCATCGGTTACGAGTGTCGGACTTGACTCGAACGCCGGTGCCGGGGAGCAGGGACAGCGGATGACGCACTTTCTCGCGTCTCGCGCCCCTTGGGTCGCCAGACGCTGCGACAACACGGTTTCTCAGGAAGGAGGGATCATGTCCCGTCGCGGGATCATCGCGCCATCGCTGTCTCATGCTCTCCATGCGGGACAGGGATTGTCGGTTGTTCGGCTGTCGGCCCACAGTGGGCCGCATCAACTCCCGAGGCGTTTGCGTGACCGACCTTTCACCACCAACCCTGACTCGCGCACTCCAAGAGCGAATCGGCAAGACCTCGTACCGAATGTGGTTCGGCCATGCTGTTATTGGGCTTGAGGATGGGGTGTTGCAGGTATCTGCCGCCTCAAGATTCGAGGCCGACTGGATCACACGGCGGTTTGCGAAGGATCTCGACGCCATCGCGGAGGATGTCGGCGCGACGGCAACACATGTTCACGTGCAGATTCGAGAGACGGCGGAGCAGGACCCCGAACAAACGCTTCCCGGGAAGGCGCAGCGATCGGGGCGTCCACGGCGCCGCTTTCACGACCTCGACGATCTCGTCGTAGGCGCCAGCAATCAACTCGCTTGGACCGCGGCCCGTACGATTGTCGATGACCCCGCCGCGCACCATCTATCACCGCTTTTCATCCATGGCGACTGCGGCGTAGGGAAGACACATCTGCTCCAAGGCATCTGCGCCCGATTCGGTCGCCAGAACCCCGGGGCGCCCATGCGGTACATGACCGGCGAAGAATTCACCAACGAGTTCATTCAGGCCGTTCGGCACTCGCAACTCGAGCAGTTTCGTCGATCCATGCGGCGGCTGCACCTGCTGGCGGTAGATGATGTGCACTTCGTGGCGGGCAAGACCAGGACGCAGGATGAGATCCTTCACACACTCGATGCCATCAGGCTCAGCGGCGCCCGCATCGTGCTTGCGTCCGACGCGCACCCCAATGTTATCAAGCGATTCAATACGGCGCTGATCAGCCGCTGCACCAGCGGGATGCTTGTGCAGGTCGAAATGCCCGATGAGCCGCTTCGTCGGGCGGTGCTTGAGCGGGTCAGTTTGGCCCGCGGGCTCACTTTGACGCCGTCCGCCATCGATGCCATCGTCGAGCAGTGCCCCAACAGCGTGCGCGAGATTCACGGACTGCTTGCTCGCGTCGGGGCGCTCAAGGCCATGCGGCAGCGTGGTGGTTCGGTGACCGGTGCCGATGTCGCCGAAGCAACAGCCGAGGGGCGTTTGGCCATTCGGCGGCCGGTGACCATTGAAGTGGTCATGGCCGCGACGTGCGGCATCCTAGGGGTGCAGCAGACCGATCTTGGGGGCACCGGCAGGGCGAAGCGGGTTGTGCTCGCCCGCGGCTTGATCGCCGTGCTCGCCCGAGAATTGACAACCGCCAGTTATCCCGAGATCGCCATGGCCATGGGTCGTCGAACCCACTCATCGGTCCACGCAAGCGTCAAGCGGTTGCTGGCAGATCTCAAGGCGGGTCGGCGGGTGGACCTTGATGGACAGTCGGTGCCGCTGGAGCAATTGCTGGCCCGGATTCGCCGGAGAACAGGGTCAAATACCGGCATCTGACCCCTTCCTGCTATACTGCCCGGCTCGGTTTTTTCATCAGGAGATCTGCTGTGGCACATAAGAAGGGACAGGGGTCCACCAAGAACGGGCGCGACTCCAATCCGCAGTTTCGCGGCGTGAAGCTCTATGGGGGCCAGTACGCCAAGGCTGGGGCCATCATCGTGCGGCAGTGCGGTACGCATTTTCGCCCCGGGTACCTCGTCCGACGGGGCCGTGATGACACTCTCTACGCCAAGCAGGCTGGCACCGTGCATTTCCGAGGTCGCAAGATCGATATCGTCCCGGCGGATGCCACCACGCCTCGATACACGGCGGTTGAAAAGGCCGGCTGATCGGCCCCCTTCGATTCTGAGATCATCCACGCGGGCACTTGTCGCCCGCGTTTTTCTTTGATGAGCCACGCCCATGCTCGTAGATCGCTGCACAATCTTCATCCGATCGGGCAAGGGCGGCAATGGCTGCGTGAGTCTGCGGCGAGAGAAGTACCGACCCAAGGGCGGCCCCGACGGTGGCAATGGTGGCAACGGCGGAGACGTCGTGCTTGTGGGAGACGAGAGCCTCTCGACCTTGCTCTCGCTCACGCCTCGCCCGCACTACCGCGCCAAGAACGGAATGCCCGGGCTCGGCTCCTCCATGCACGGACACAATGCAGACGATCGATTGGTATCGGTGCCGCTCGGGACGATCGCGGTGGACCGCGATACCGGCGAGACCGTGGCGGAGATCACAACAACCGGGCAGCAGGTCGTTGTGGCCAAAGGGGGTCAAGGCGGACTCGGCAACGAACACTTCAAGTCATCGACCAATCAGACCCCGCGCGAGGCAACGCCCGGCGGTCAGTGGCAGGAACGAACGCTCGATCTCGAACTCAAGTTGCTTGCAGATGTCGGTCTTGTCGGTCTTCCAAACGCGGGCAAGTCGACCTTGCTCTCCGCGGTGAGCGCCGCTCGTCCGAAAGTTGCGGACTATCCCTTCACCACCAAGTCGCCGCATCTTGGGATTGCAGAACTTCCCGGCGAGCGGCGGCTGGTCATTGCCGATCTGCCCGGACTCATCAAAGGTGCCGCAGTCGGCGCCGGAATGGGACACGACTTTCTCAAGCACGTCGAACGCAATGCAGTCATTCTGCATGTGCTGGACGCAGTTCCCATAGACGGCACCGATCCGGTGGAGAACTGGCGACTGATCCGCGGAGAACTCGAGGCCTTCGGTGATGTCTTGATGGACAAGCCGGAAGTCGTCCTGCTCAACAAGTGTGATCTCATTGATGAGATCACCCGGATTCGGCTTGTCGAGGCACTCAAGAAGGCGAGCGGTGAGCGGGTGCTCGCCGCTTCGGGCGCGACCGGACAGGGTGTCATGGAAGCCCTTGAGGCGATCTGGTCTCTCGCCAGCGCGACCGAAAACAGCGGCTGGAAAGCCTGATCGCAGTCATCAGAGTTTTATTGAGGTTCCCGGCAATCGACGGCGTGGGCGGCGCGTTAGTCTGCCTCTCTCATCCAATGCAGGGATCCAGCCGAGGCCATTGATGCCTCAGGAGAATTCACATGAAACTGATGACAGGAACCGTACTGGCGATTGCATGCTCTGCCGCAGCCTTTGGCGGCGAAGCTTTTGACATTGACTTCAAGGGTGGCTCGCTCGCCGAATGGGTCAAGGCGGTGCAGACGGCATCGCCCGACGGCAACATCGTGTTGCTCCATTCCGACTCGACACTCAAAATGCCGGCCGTATCGCTTGTCGGTGTGACGGCTGAATCCTGTGCCTACTTGACCGACTCGCTTCCGGGCATCAACGTCGACAAAATCGGTGACGAACAAGGAGGCAGACCGATTTGGGTGATTCAGCAACGGGAGGCATCTCGAGCTGGTCGAGGACAAAGACCGGTCGAGACAGGGCATCGGACCAGTGTCTTTGCGATTCCACCGAGTTATCGCGACGCGCAGGCATCCGAAGATCTCCAGCATGTCATCGAATCAATTTGCAATATGGGTGGGCTGCCCAAGCCGGAGATACTGATGAACCGTGATATGGGTGTGATGGCAGCCCGTGGCGTTCCGGCCCAATTGACACTCGTTGCCGAGACACTTGAAGAACTGCCTCATAGATCCTCTCGCCGCGAAGGACAGGCGGCGGCATCGGAGAACGAAACCGGAGTGCGGGCGATGCTGCTCAAGCGTGTCGATGCGGCCTCGGCGGCGAGAGCAACAGCGAGCACGCCCGAGGAATCAGCAGCGGCGGCGAGCGCATTCCATGAGGCTGTCGCGGCGCTTCGCGACTATCGGATGGCAATGCGGGAAGAAGTCAATCCCCGTGCCGCGAGCGTAACCGAGGACTGAGCCTCAACAGCAACTGCACGCGCTCGCACTCATCGATCCAATCCTGCGTGATCGAAGCGAGCACATCCTCAGGGATCGGCGCGCCTGGTAGTGGGCACGCCGGTCCCAGTTGCTGCGCGGCGGCCCATCGGTAGTACGAGAGTGTCTTGTCGCCGAGTGACGAGACGAGCACGCCGTCCTCGGCCATGAAGATGGCGACCGGGACGCGATTGCCGTCATTGATGGTGAATTGTTCGATCGGTGAGTCCGGATGATCTCGATCGATGAATCGCAGGTCGATACGCAGACATGCCGCTGCAATGGCTGCGAGCGAGGGGCCTTGCCGAACACAGTCACCGCACCAACTGCCCGAGATAACCAGTACCTGCATGTCACGGGTGAAGCCGTCGAGAAGTGCCCGCTGCTGCGAGGTGATGACGACTCGATCACCAACGGCTCGCCAGTCATCCGCCTGCTTTGGGGACGCGCGAAGATAGTCCTCGTACGACATGGCTGCGTTGAATGCTGCGAGCAGCATCAGTGCTCGTCTAGTGAGTCGCGCAGAGCCCGAATCGCATCGAAGGCTTCCATCGGACTCATCCGCTCGATATCCATGTCGCGGAGCCGCTGCATGGCCGGATGTTCGACATACTGCGTGAACAGGTTCATCTGCTCGTCACGAGCAGTCGCCACCGCCGGAACATCGTCGGTGGAATGATGCACTTCAAGCGAGTCGAGCACACATTTGGCTCGCTCGATGACGGATTCAGGCAACCCGGCAAGCCGGCCGACATGGACGCCGTAGGAACGATTCGTACTGCCTGGCTTGATGCGGTGCAGAAACACGATGCGGTCATCCCACTCCTGTACTGCGACATGGCGATTGCCGATGCCGGCGATCCGCTCGCCAAGGTCGGTGATCTCGTGGTAGTGCGTGGCGAAGAGAGTGCGGCAGCCGCGCGTAGCGAGCGCTTCGGTGATGGCCCATGCGAGCGAGAGCCCGTCAAGCGTGCTCGTGCCGCGGCCGATCTCGTCGAGGATCACAAGGCTGCGATCGGTGGCGTTGTGCAGGATGTTGGCGGTCTCGGTCATTTCGACCATGAAGGTGGACATGCCGGCGTGCAGTTCATCCGAAGCGCCGATGCGGGCGAAGAGGCGATCGACGACGCCGAGCCGCGCCGAGGTGGCGGGGACGAAACATCCAGCTTGCGCCATCAGCGAAATAAGCGCGATCTGCCGAATGTAGGTGCTCTTGCCGGCCATATTGGGACCGGTGATCAGCAGCAGGCGGGTTGGCGCGTCATGTCCATCATCGGTCAGGCAGTCGTTGGGGACGAAGTCCGAGCCGAGCCGCGCGTCGAGTACGGGGTGGCGGCCGTCGATGATCTCGAGATCCAGGCCACTGGTCATTTCAGGCCGCACGAACCGGTGCCGCTGGGCAAGTTCAGCAAAGGCGCACAGCACATCAATGGTCGCCACGGTCTGGGCCAGTTCCCGCAGCGCATCGGCCTGGCTGCTCACCGACGCGACCAGTTCGGCGAAGAGCGTGGCCTCGCGGGCAATGCCGCGGGCCTCAGCGGTCGTGGCCCCTTCCTCATACTCCTTGAGGCGGTCAGTGATGTACCGCTCGGCATTCTTGAGCGTCTGCTTGCGCACAAAGTCGGGGGGAACCCGATCGGTGTGCGTATGGGTGACTTCGATGTAGTAGCCGAAGACTCTGTTGAAGCCGACCTTGAGCGAGGGGATGCCGGTCGCTTCGGTGAGTTCGAGTTGATACTGGGCGAGCCAGACCGATCCGTCGCGTTGCAGCGAGCGAGTGGCGTCGAGTTGCGAATCGACTCCATCTCGGAACAGTCCGCCTTCGCGCATGTGCGGCGGCGGATCATCAACGCAGCGGAGTCGGATATCGGCACCAAGCGGTTCAAGTTGGTCGGCCAAGTCGCCAACCGCCGCGAGCAGCGTCTTGGCGGCAGGGATCAGATCGAGCCGCTCCCGCAGGGCCGGGATCTGCCCAATGGAGCGACCAAGCGCGACGAGATCACGGGGCGTTGCGCGGCCCATGGCGGCGCGGCTGGCGATGCGGGCGACGTCCTGAATGCGTCCGACCGTGTCGGACAGATCGCTGCGGGCATCTCCATCGGCAAGGAAGGCTGCGACGATGTCATGGCGGGCCGTGATGGCATCGATTCTGGTCAGTGGGAAGCAGAGCCAGTCACGCAGCATGCGGCGGCCCATCGGTGTGACGCAGGACTGCAATGTGTCGAGCAGCGAGCCGTCGGTTTGACCGCTTCGCATCGTCCGTTCGATCTCCAGATGCCGCAGCGTCGAGGCGTCGATGCGCATGACGCTCGAGATGTCACGCAGCAGTGGGGGCTGCAAGTGCGACAGCGGCTGATCGTCACCGGGCTGCGTGTCCAGCAGGAATCGCAGCAGTCCTCCCATGGTGCCGACGCAGGGGTCGTCTGCCGCAAAGCCCCAACCCTCCAAGGTGCCGACGTTCCAGTGCGATTTGAGCAGGCGTGACCCCTCGTCAAGGCTGGTGGTCCAGTCGGGGCGTTTGGTCAGCGAGCAGCCCGTGGCTGCGAGCAGCCGAGCGATGGCGGGATGATCGCTGCACGATTCGGTGACGAGCAACTCGGACGGGCCGAGTCGCGAGACTTCATCGACGACCGAGCCGGGATCGGTGCGGAGTACTTCGAATCTACCCGTCGAGAGTTCGGCGGTGGCGATGATGGCGAGGTTCACCTTGTCATCGATGGTGATGAAGGCTGTTGTGTTGGCTGCGCCTGCATCGAGCAGGCTTTCGTCGATGAGTGTGCCGGGCGTGATGACACGGGTGACGGCGCGGTCTACGACGCCCTTGGCTTCGGAGGGATCCTGTATCTGATCGCATACCGCCACGCGGTAGCCCTGCGCGATCATCTTGTGCAGATAGCCCTCGGCGGCGTGCCACGGGATGCCCGCCATCGGAATGCCCGCTGTTCGCTGTGTGAGCGTCAGCCCGAGCGCCTTGTGCACCGTCTCGGCGTCTTCATCGAACATCTCGTAGAAGTCGCCCATCCGGAAGAACAGCACGCAGTCCGGATGTGATTCCTTGAAGCGCCGGTATTGCCGCATGGCCGGCGTATCCCGCGGATCCTTGGCTCGCTTCGTACCTGATTTCGGGTTGGAAGTGGGCGACTGAGCCATGGAGCGTGATGGTAGCACGGGCATCTTGCAACTCAGGAGAGGAAAGTCGCCGGCTGATACACTGCACTGTCTCAGGGGGCAGTAGCTCAATTGGGAGAGCGCCTCGGTCGCATCGAGGAGGTTGTGGGTTCGAGTCCCATCTGCTCCATTGCTGCGGGCGCCATGCCGCAGCAACAGAATCCGCCGCGAGGCGGATAATCACCTGCTCGTCCCCCTGTTCGCCCAAGAATGCCTCCCCAAACCACCATCCTCCTCGCCTGCGCCCTGACAGCCGCCGCATCCATCCTCGGCGGTCTCGTCCCTCTGTGCTGGCGCATCTCCCACCGCTGGATGCAGGGCCTCCTCAGCCTCGTCGCAGGCGTCATGGCCGGTATCGCCGCCCTCGACTTGTTGCCGCATGCGATCGAAGGAATGGCTGCGTCAGCCGCTCATGCCGATGTGCATGCCCACGCCTCCCACTCCGCCATCCACCAAGCGATGCTCTGGGCCGTCGCTGGATTCCTCGGTATGTATCTGCTCGAGCGTTTCTTCTGCTTTCACCACCATGAACAGGACGAGGGCGGATGCGCCCACGCAGGCCACGGCCACACCATGTCCTGGGTTGGCGGCGTCACAGGCCTCTCGGTCCACGCCATCCTTGCCGGTGTGGGCCTTGGTGCCGCCATCCTTCTGGAATCTGTCGAGGGGGCATCATGGCCCGGCATCGGCATACTCCTGGCCATCGTGCTGCACAAGCCCTTCGACGGTCTGGCCATCGTGACGCTCATGGACCGTGACCATCAGGGTCTTCGGTCCCGTTGGACGGCCACGCTGCTGTACGCAATTGTGACGCCCGTCGGCATCCTGCTGAGTTGGGCGATCGGTGGCAGCACCGACATCGAGGTCTGGGCCGCCCCAGCGGTCGCTGTAACTGCTGGACTGCTGCTGTGCATCGCGCTCAGCGACATCCTGCCCGAACTCCAGTACCACACGCACGACCGCCTGCTGCTCAGCGTGGCGCTTGTCGCAGGCCTGCTGATTGCGGCGGCCGCTTCCGCCCTGCACTGAGCCTTCTGCCATATCCTGCCACCCTTGATGACCAAGGACACCAAGACCAACTGGCGGAAGACGCTGAACCTTCCTGTAACGGCCTTCCCGATGCGGGCCAATCTTGCGCAGAATGAGACGGCCTCGGCGAAGCGGTGGGACGGGTTGAATCTGTATGAGCAGGTGATCGCCGCCCGCGAAGACTGCGAGCCGTTCACCTTTCACGACGGTCCGCCGTTTGCCAATGGTGATATTCACGTCGGCCACCTGCTCAACAAGGTGCTCAAGGACATCGTTGTCCGTTCGAGACTGATGAGTGGCCAGCAGTGCCGCTTTGTGCCTGGTTGGGATTGCCATGGCTTGCCGATCGAATACAAGGTGATGACCGATCTGGTCGAGTCCGGCAAGATGGAAAAACTCGCTGCGCTCGATGACGATACCCGCCGCATGGCCATTCGACGCACGTGCCGCAAGTATGCGGAGAAGTACCAGAAGCGGCAGGCCGGACAGATGAAACGGCTGCTCACGCTGGCCGATTACGAGCATCCCTACATGACGATGGATGGCTGCTACGAGCAGTCGGTACTCGAGGTTTTTGCCGACCTCGTACAGGACGGCTTGGTGTATCGAAAACTCAAACCGGTGCATTGGTCAACCGCCAACGAAACAGCGCTGGCTGAAGCGGAACTGGAATATGCAGATCGGGTTGACCCGTCCATCTGGGTTGATTTCGCGGTGACGGATGCGGACGCTGCAGGGCAGGCCTTTGGTGTGGAACTCGACGAGCGGCCTTCGCTCATGATCTGGACGACGACGCCTTGGACGTTGCCTGCAAACATGGCGATTGCGGTCGGCCCTCGCATCACCTATGTGCTGGTACGGATGGACGGCGCACTGACGATCGTTGCCGAAGAGCGGCTCGGCGCGGTGATAGCAGCCTGTGGCGGCGGCGAGCCTGAGATCCTTGGTCGGTGTCAAGGCGAAGCACTCGCCGCGCTGACCTATGACCATCCATTCTGCGACCGGACCGGCCCGGTTCTGCTCGGCGAGCACGTCACGCTTGAGGACGGCACCGGCCTTGTACATACGGCCCCCGGTCACGGCACCGAGGACTACCTGATCGGACTCGAAGCCGGTCTTGATGTGTACTGCCCAGTCTGCGGCGACGGCACCTTCGACGAGACGGTTCCGTCGTGGCTGCAGGGCCTCTCGATCTGGGACGGCAACACCAAGGTTGTCGATCATCTGCGAGAACTCGGCAATCTGGTCCACGTGGAGGACTACACGCACTCCTACCCGCACGACTGGCGTTCCAAGACGCCGGTCATTTTCCGCTCGACCGAGCAGTGGTTCGTGGATGTGAACGCCGGCTTCGGCGGTGGGGGCTCGCTGCGGGATCGCGGACTCGAGGCGATCGATGATACGGTCGGGTTTGTTCCCGATTGGGGTCGCAAGCGGATGCGCGGCATGGTGGATTCACGGCCGGACTGGTGTCTTTCTCGCCAGCGGTCCTGGGGGCTTCCGATTCCTGCGTTCCTGATGCCGGACGGCTTGATGTTGCTGACCGCTGCAAGTACCCGCGCTGTAGCAAAGGTCTTCGGCGAGCGTGGATCGGATGCGTGGTTCCTCGAATCACCTGCTGACTTGCTCGCAGCGTGGGACCCCGCGGCGGATCCGGATACGCCCGATGATGTGGACGTTGCGAGCCTCCGCAAGACACACGAGATCTTCGACGTCTGGATGGAGTCGGGTTCCTCGTGGAATGCGGTCATGCGGGCCCGCGGGCTCGGCTTCCCGTCGGATCTGTATCTGGAAGGTTCTGATCAGCACCGAGGCTGGTTCCAACTCTCCATGCTCGCATCGCTCGGCGCCACCGGCGAGCCGCCGTTCCGCACACTGCTGACCCACGGGTTCATCGTCGATCGGGACGGCAAGAAGATGGCCAAGTCCGACGGCAATGCGCTGAGCGTCGAGGATCTGCTCAAGGATGTCGGTGCCGACGTGTGCCGGTGGTGGGTCAGCTCGCTGGCATTCGAGAATGACATTCGTGTGGACATGGAGCTCTTCCAACTCGCGGGCGAATCGTATCGCAAGGTTCGCAACACGCTGCGGTTTCTTCTGAGCAATATCGGCGACCACGAGCCGACGGCGGGTGAGTTGAATGGGCTGTCTGCCACGTCGCTCGAGGCGTGGCTTCTCGACAGAACACGTGCCTTGCAAAACGTCGTGACCGCTGCATGGGAGTCCTACGAGTTCCGCCGGGCGCATTTGGCCATCTTTGACTTCTGCAATGACACGCTCAGTTCCATGTACTGCGTTGCCATGAAAGATCGCCTCTACTGCGACCTCGCTGACTCGCCGCGTCGTCGCCGGGCGCAGGCAGCCATGCGGTTGGTTGCCGAGACGCTGTGCCGACTGCTCGCGCCGATGATTCCACATACGGCGGATGAGGCGTGGCGGACGATGCGGGGCGACGATGCGTGTGTGCATCTGGAAACACTGCCTGCCACGAGGGAGATTGAGGTATCACCTGCATGGACTGCTGCCATGACCGTCCGCGAGTCCGCGCTTCGGGTGCTTGAGCAGGCCAAGCAGGCTGGCATTGAGAAGTCACTCGATGCCGGACTCGTGATTCCCGACCCGGATGGCGTGCTTGAGCCGCTCCGGGAGGATCTGTGTGATCTGCTCGAGGTGTCGCGTTTGAACTTTGACGGCAGCGCCACCGAGATCACGGCCGTTGATTTGCGGGATCAGCCCGCATGCGAGCGATCGTGGCGCCGCGACGAGACGGTTGCTGAGCGGGCGAACGGATCGTGGTTGTCAGATCGCGATTGGGACGCGGTGGGGGCAGGTACCGCCCCCGGGCATTGACTCTGATCAACTCTTTGGAGTGGATCCCCGGGATCCCCGAGTGGTATCCGACCTATTTGCTCAACTCACTTTGGAGCCGGGGGGCGTTTTGGCATCCACCCGCAACACACGAACTTCGCCCTTCTCGCCGTCTTCGCCCACAGCACTGGCCGCCATGATCATGCCTTGGCTAATTTCGCCGCGGATGGTGCGTGGTTCGAGGTTGGCCACGATGACGACCTGTGTGCCGATCAGATCCTCCGGTGTGTACCACGCCTTGATACCGGCGCACACCTGACGGCCATCGGGCGTACCGTCATCGAGTTGAATTTTCAGCAATCGGTCGGCGTTCGGATGCGGCTCGGCAGCCGTGATGGTCGCGATACGGAGATCCAGATTCGTGAACTGGTCGAATGGCACGCTTGGAAGAGGTTCGGGAGAGGCGGCCATAGTCAAAGCTCCGTGTAGAAGGAAACCGGAAGCGTGCCTACTTGGCGACGGATGCCGTGGCGGGTTGGTCGCCTTCTGTGTCGTCGTCATCGCGTTGGCCTGATCGAACGAACTTGTTCCGCTCACGCAGCGCATCGGTTGCGAAGGAGTCTGCGAGTGAACCGAGGTCCTGACCACCGAACTCATCGGCCATGATGCGACCACTCAGCAGGCCTTGATCGAAATAACTGTCGAACTGAGGCTGCTGCATGGGAACCCGTCGGTCGAGTTCTGCGACAAGGACGGCCATGTTCGGTTCTGACGCAAGGATCAGCACCCGCTGCTCACGATCGGTCTGGTCGAGGGGGGCGGTGCCCAGTTCGATCGAGTGATCAACCATGCGGTCGACGAGTGTCTGATCGACTCCGAGGCCTCGCACCGTGCCGCCTCGGGGTACGTTTGGGTGCATATATCGTTGAAACGAGGCGGGGCCCTGAACGAGTTCGCCGCGATTCTCGGCAATGCCCTTGAGGCCCGATTCACGCGCCACAGTCTCCATGGCATCCAGTTCTTGGGTGAGCCGGTCCCAGTGTGCCAGCCGCCGCAAGTTCTCAATCACCTCCGGCCGCACCTCGTCCAATGTGGCCGGTGGCCGCGCGGAATCGGCAGCGGTCATCCGGAAGATCCAGAGGTTGCCCTGCCGATCAGTCAAAACGGGTCCAGCCAGTTCGTTTTGCACCGGCACTTCGCCAGTGCCGCCGAATTCCCGAGCCAGTGCCACCAAATCGGACAGTCGCCGCGTCGGGTTGCCGTTGCGGTTAGGTCCGTACCGATTGGTGCCAGCCTCTCCAACTCTTGGCAACTGCAAGATGGATTCCATGTCCGCCAAGCCATCGGTCGATTCGGCAGCGGGTAGGGCACCATCACCTTCAAGGGCAAGATTGAATCGCTCGGCGAGTTGACCTCGCAGCGTATCCATCGACAGGCGGTCGTTCTTCCATGTGTCCGGGAGCACGACGAAATTCTCGTGCGTTGCAAAGCCGCGGCGAGGTGCCCGCAGAGCATCGGAGGCGCCGCGGGCAATGGTTGGCATGAGGTCGGATACCTGCTGCTCGACATAGGCATCCAGGACTTCGTCTGGGACCGCGGTGGCACCATCCACCGTTTCAAAGCGGGCCTGATTCTTCCGCCAGAACTTTCTCGCCTCAAGGTCATCGGCTGCGACCGCTGCCCGCACAGAGGCTTCTGCCGCTGAGCGGGGGATCTCCAACCACTCCACCGCCGCGCGGTCGGGAAGCCGGTAGCCGAAGCCGTGTTCACCCTCACCTGGTTCGACGTCGCCCCACTGATCGAAGTGCGTCAATTGCGCTGCTTCATCCGGCATCTTGCCGCTTTCGGCCTTGGCGGGCACGACAACGTATCTCGCATCCACACCATCGAGCATCTTGCGGGATTCGAGTTTCAGACGTCGATCAGAAAGCCGGCCCGCCGTCTGAATTCTGCCGAGGTAGCGCCGAATACCGGTGTAGTTGATGATCGCTTGCCGGACAGCAGCGGGGGGGAAGCCGATCTGTCTGCTCAGAGTCAGCACATCGTCAGGATTGATGGCTGCCGATGCTGCTCCGCCAATCAAGCCGGCCTGCGAGGCTTCGTGAATGAGTAGGTAGTACCGATCGGGATCATTGCCGATCGATCCGATGATCGGCAGAGGCGAGAGCGTGCCTTCCAGTCGCTGCAGGATCTGCACCTGCTGCTGCACGAGTTGCCAGTCTTCCCGGGTGACGGCCTTTCCGTCCTCGCCCATCGTGGCAATCTCCGAGCCACGGCCACCGAACTGGGCCATCAGGTCGGGCAATTGCGGCATGAGGAAGACGATCATGAGGCCGACGCCGAAGACGGCGAGCAGGATTCGGTTGTACTTGCGGAGCAGGCGATTCATGTGGCGTGATCTCGTTCACATGCTTGGGTTGCGGGCGCAGTGGGGAAGATACCGAGTGGGCCGTGGCCTCCTCAGCGTGATGCCCAGCGGCCCGGGGGAGAGATTCGATTCAGCGATAGAACTCGACGATGAGATTCGTGTTGACCTCGAAAGGGATGCGATCCGGTGTGGGGGCACCATTGACGGTCGCTGTCAGATCGGAGGGATTGACCGAAATCCACTCAGGCACCAAGTGACCTGCGAGCGACTCCATATTCTCCCGTGCGACCTTGTGAATGCGATCCTTGAAGGTGATGACATCACCGGGCTTCAGGGCGATGCTCGGTCGGTCGGCGCGTTTGCCGTTGAGCAGCACATGGCCGTGTACAACCATCTGCCTCGCAGCCCAGATCGTGCGGACGAAACCGCAGCGGCGGACGATGTTGTCGAGGCGTCCTTCGAGCAGTTGCAGCAGTACGTCGCCGGTGTTGCCCTTGCGACGGCTCGCTTCCACCACATAGCGACGGAACTGCTTCTCCATGATGCTGTAGTGGTAGCGGAGTTTCTGCTTCTCGGTCAGGCGAATGCCGTAGTCCTTCGGCCGTCGGTTGCGAAAGCCATGCATGCCAGGGGCGTTGAGTTGACGCCGAGCCGTATGCTTCGGGATGTCCGCGATCGGGACGCCGACGCGGCGGGACAATTTGACCTTGGGACCG
>MPLY02051515.1_pt1 | contig 14576 bp, 1 predicted proteins | sample 1617301 | NCBI WGS metagenome assembly MPLY02 (sample SAMN05944805, study PRJNA350692) | marine metagenome | biome: marine; feature: ODZ; material: water; isolation source: 140 m water sample filtered on 0.2 um supor filter | place: Pacific Ocean | collected 2012-04-08 | depth 140m m
AGATACAGCCAAGCAGAAGGATGGACGAGTCGATGAGGAAATTGGTTACGACGTCGGAAAGCGTGGCGTTGCAAATCAGCTGCGGGTCGCAACAGCTGCGGCGGCGAATGCCCGCGAGAAACTCGAGGCCGTTGTAGGCTCAGGTGGCCCCACGAGCAGTGCCAGCGCCGTGGAGTTGAAGAAGCTGAAGGAGGCTTATGCTAGCACGGTGCATCGTTACAAGGCGCTGCGTGCCCGCGATGAACTTGGCAAGAAGGGCGTGCGTGGAATGGTCGGCAATCTGTTGGTCGTTCCTGTGCAAAGCGTTCCCCTTCGCCAAGCGCGGGTGGACGTCGTTCTGCGGGATGGGCCGTTGCGGGCGGTTCACGCGCAGCACACGATCATGACTCGCATGGTGGTCTTCTACTGCCGGTGGTGCCGCGAGCGCTTCCCGACGTTCCACCCTGCGTATGTGCCACCAAAAGACTTGGATATGCAGCTTCTCGACGGTGGCGCCAAAGGTGTGGCGCGGTGCAACATCGAAGTCGCTTGGTGGGACGAGCCGCCCCCCCGGCCATCGGAGCTTCCAACAGGTGTGACGCCAGCTTCGTGCCATTGGGGTGTCTGCAGGGCCTGCGCCGTGGACATCCGCACTGAGAAGGCTCGCGCCGGCGACGGTGGTGGAGATATCGCGAGTGTCATCCCCAAGCGGTCCTTTCTGAACTCCATGGACCCGATGTACCGCTTTCCTCGCGTCGACTGGTTGCGCGAGCTCTTTCGGTCGCTGAGCTTGGCGGAGGCTTTGCTCCTCGCTTTGGAGCACATGCAGATCTCGTACGTGACGATCGCGTCCACCGGACTTGCGGCCTTCACCAGGAACGTCATTTCGTTCCCGCAGTCTTTCCCAGAGTTCGCAAAGCGAGTCGGGCTGCTGGCAGGGTTCCGTGTCGGCGACCGAGTCAATGCCGTCCGCGGGCCAGGTGCGGACATGCATCGTGCTCCGGTGCCGGCCGCGTCCGCACCAGACGAGTTCTTGCGGCTGTGCAGGCGCGGTCTGGACGGCAACCTCGTGTTTGCAGCAGAGGTCGTCGGTGTCAACGGCGATGGCTCGTACGTCCTTCGGTACGATGTCGGCGGGGAGGGCGTGGAGCACAAAGAGATGTTGGAGCCAAGGCTGAGGATGCCTTGGCATCCCCGCTTCTTGAAGGGGATGCTCGTGATCATGATGCGGCGGTGCTATGGCCGCGGGAAAGTCATCGATGGGCTGGAGATTCGTTGGGGCCGCCTGTCGCGTGCTTTGCAGGCGCTGACGACAGTCGGGGATTGGCGGCTCGGCGAGGAAGCCAACGCGCCAATGCACAAGTACTATGGCCCCCGGTTGTTCGATGTGTGGTCGGAGAGCGACATGAACGCGGAATTCGGTGGTGATCTGGACACCTTCGAGGCGTTGGTCGCGGCTGGCTTGCCCGTGTCGGGTGGTGAGGAGGGCAGCAACGGCGAGCATGAGATTGTGAGGGAGGACTTGTTCTGCAGGTGGTTGGAGCTCGCCAACATGCGGCTTGGCGATCTAGCAGCTCGGTGGTGGGTCGAGGAGAGCAACGGGGAGGGTCTCGACATAGCAGAGGCGGAGCGCCGCGCCGATGGCACGACGCAGCTGTTGTTCGCACGGGTCAAGGCCGATGTTCAGAGAGGCGCGCCGCTGATCGATGGCGAGGTGACCGTGCACGAGTTGGCCCAGTGGTTGTTCTGCCGTGGAGCTTTTGGCAACCCGACGCCTGAAGATCCAACAGCAGTTTCAGATGAGGACCTGCGCCGCTTCGAGGATGATCTGGTGTTGGAGCTTGGTGTCGTCGCCGATCGTGTGCCTGCCGATGCATTGGCAGGTGGCTGCTTTGATGCCGGAGCAGACGCGCCGGATGCGGAGGCCGAAGCGGCAGCGTTAGCGCGGGAGTTGTTGTATGGGTGGCCGACCGTCGACAGGACTCCGACCGGTATGCGGTCGCCGGGCCGCTTCCCGAAGGCGTTCCCTTTGGAGTTCCCGATGGGCATCGGGGACTTGTGGGAAGAGCGCTGGAGAAAAGTTACTGCGGCAGAGTGGGCCCAGCACCTGCTGCGGTATTACACCGGCCAGTTCGTCAGTGGCCTGCGCGGGCATCGCCTTTTGTGGGCGATCGTGAACACCGTCCTGCTCGAAGCGGTGGCACACAAAGGCTTCGTCGTCCAGCGCTTGATGCTTCGCCGCATGGGTGGCGCTTTGGGCGGCGGCGTGGTCGGCGACGCTCCGCTGACGAAGGCGCGGTTGCGCGCGCTCATGGCTTCCGAGGACACCGTGCGCAGCTTGGTGTATCATCTCCAGGCCGTTGGCCGCGACGTCCCCGCTTCATCGATGCAGTGGGGCTACGAGCGCAAGCGCGTCCGGTGTACAGTGCAGTATCTGTCGTGGCTGCCGCCGTGGGTTCGCGGCGGCCCGTGCGAGCAGCTGCGCGAAGGGACCGCGCTCATGGAGGACGCGCTCGGCCGCGGCCGCATCCCCGCGATGTGGTGGACGCTGAACTGCAAGTACAACGCGGTCGCGGACGTGCATCGTCTGAACCCGTCGTCTGCAGAGGCGGCCGCGGCGATCGACACACGCGTCTCGGACGCTAAGGATGCTCGGTGGCGCTTCGTCCGCGACGCGCCCGACCTGGTAGCTTTCCAGGTCGCGCTGCGCACGGAGTTGACCATGCGCATGGTGATGCCCGCCGTGCTGCCGGGTGCCGAAGGCTTGAAATCTTTGAGCATGGCTCGCTTCGAGACGGGGCCGAACGGAAATCCTCACTACCACGGATTCTCTTATGCCGCGAGCAATCCGCGCGCGGGCTGGGTCGACGGAGAGAGCGGGTCGGAAGACGGCTGCGACCTGCCGGCCGACCTGGGCGACGCGGTCGGCAGCGACGAGGACTTGGAAGGCTTCATGGCTGGAGTGCAGGCGGGCGACGCCAGTGCGGCCATCGGTGGCGTCACGTTGGAGCAGATGCGCGGCGTCTCTGCTGCTGTCTCCGCTCTGTTCGTGGCGCGGGGCTCGCCGCCGTCGCTGTTCTTGAGGGACGTGCTCGCCGAGCTGCGTTCGGACGCCGTGGCTGGTGGTAGCGCAGAGGATGGCTGCGACGAAGATGGAGAGGAGGACCTGCTGAGAGTTCTGGATGCTTTGGTGCTGGACGGCCAGCTGGTGGAGGCCGGCGCCGGGGATGAACGGTCGCTGTGCCTGCCGCCTCCGCCGCCTGTGCGCGCCGTCGCTGGACATCGGCGCGGCCGGGCCGGGCACGACGCGTCACGCGCAGCCGAATCGGTCGACAAAGGGACTCAAGAAGCGGCTTTCTGGGATTACTTCAAGGACCTGGTGTCGGAGTGGAATCCTTGCTACAGCGACGAGGGCTCGCAACGCTTCGTGTGGGATCCGGATGTCGGAGCCCATGACGTCGATTTCGTGGAGCCGGAGCGGTCTTGTCTGCGTGCTGTCTTGGACAAGGTCTTTGCGCCTGACGATGCTGGAGGCGCCGTGGACTTGACACCTGTGCGCGAGCTGTTGGCGGCCTTGGTGCAAACCGGTGCGCGCCACGATCTGCATCTCACTGGGCCACCGAAATTCGGTGTGCATGCTTGCGCGCGAGATCGGCGCGAGTGCCCGACGTGCCGCTATGGTTTTCCACACGATCTGCGGTCTCGCTTTGGGCCTTCGCCTGCTGGGATGGAGAAAGGCGAGCAGCCGGGCTCCTGGTTCCTGCGGATGCCGCGGAACGACCCGTTCGTTTGCAGTCATGACCCGCACTTGCTGCTTACGAACCTGGGGAATGTGGATTGGCGGCCGATGCTGAATCTCTGGGCGGTCGTCGAGTACGTCAGCAAGTACGCCACCAAGGCGCCAAAGGGCTCCAGACCAGCCGGGGAGCTGCTTCGAGATGTCGTGCGTGAAGTGTGTTGGTACACTCCAGATGGCCAGGCCGGCGACCTCTTCAGAGCGAGCCTTCAGAAGTTCTACTCCAGGACTGTTGGTGGTCGAGATTACGGCGTCTTCGAAGCCATGCATCTCGGCCTGGGGCTGCCCATGGTCCTGTCGCTGGTCGACGTGGTGCCGTTGAATACCTCCGGCGCTCGTGCAGTGAAGCCGCGTGCGAAGCTCGGGAACCTCGACGATGACGAACCCATGGTCTACGACAGCAAGGTGGACCGTTTCGATCAGCGCGGTGAGCTTTTCGTGCGCGCGCTCGGGCGACGCAGAGGGCAGCAGAGTGGTGGGCCGTATGGGGAGTCGCGAGACGGCATTCGCCACGTGTCTCTGTTTGAGTTCCACGACAAGTACCGAGTCTCCGCGGGCCGCCTCTGCAAGCGAGACAAGGCGGTCGCCTTGATGGTGACGCCGGCGTGGAGCGCAGACTGTGCTAACGTCGTCCACCGGTTGCACGAAGACTACGCGAAGACTTGTGTGATCGCGTATTGGCGACACATGGCGACTGCGCAGCGCCACGTCCTGATCGAACATGCCGGTTTCGATTGCTCGGCCTTGCGGTGGGGCGGGACGGTCTTCGTGCGTGCTCTGGGCCCGAGCGGTGGCGACGTGTACCTTGGCGTGAGGGACCTCTACGCGGCCTTCGACAACCGTTGTGACAAAGCTGGCCGTCCAGTTGGCTGGGGGCGGGCCTTGCTGGAGATGGTTCTCGATCCGGTGCTGGCGGCCTGGCTGCCCGCTTGGGTCCTCGAGCAGTACGTGCGGTGGAACCCTTTCCTGTACGCCGCCTTAGACACTGTCTCGACTCCCGTTGCCCAACGCGTCGTTGGACATCAGTACAAGCGTGTCGCAGCAGCACAGAGCAACGCGCAGCTGCTGCGGCGCGTGGGTGTCCTGATGCAAGCTTTGCTGGAGCGCAGGGATCGGAAGAAGAAGGCGGATCGTGCGACCGATGCAGATTCAGGCGCCGACGTCAGCGAAGGCATCGGCAGCGCCGGTTCGGAGTCGGCGGACGGGGCCGCGCCAAAGGACCCCGCGGATGAGGGACGTGCGGAGGCAGCAGCAGAAGCGCGCCGGGAAATTGTGCGTGAGGCACGGCCGGTCGCGAGCGGCGACGACCCGATGGCCGCCGATACGGCCGACCCATGGGCCGCAGTCACTGCAGAACAGCTGCTCAGCGCAGCAGGCCCAGCAGAGGCTTTGCCGGACGGGCTGGCCGCGACGGGCGGGGAGCTTCCTGATGCAGAGGGCGATGAGCTGGTAAACCCGGTCGGCTACGATTGGAGCGGCCGTTCGGTCGTGAACAGGAGGCGCGTGCAGGAGCTCGAGTCGGCTTGGCGGAGGGCGCAGGAAGCGACGCATCATGTGAGCGGCGACGTCGTGGAGCCAGGCGATCTGGACCCCTGGCAGAAGTTCGCGCACGACATCGTGATGGCGACGTCACCGACTGGTAAGCCGAAGCGCTTGTGGCTTCTTGGCACTGCTGGGACGGGCAAGACGCGGACGGTGCGATCGTTCGTGTGCTCGAAGCGGGCTGCCATGCGGGCAGCCGGTGCCGGCCTCGAGCGGGTGAACGGCGTCGTGCAGCTGTGTGCGCCCACGGGCTGCGCTTCCTTCCATTTGAAGTACGGTGCCGCCACGCTCCACCGGACTTTCGGTGTGCCCGTTGGGAAGTTCAAGAAGTGGACCGACGTGAGGAATCCCCGCTTTCTGAAAGTGCGGCGACGATTGCGGCCAGCGATGCTCGTCGTCATGGATGAGCTGAGCATGATCGGCAGGCAGATGATTGGCAAATGCGACACCAGAGCATGCGAGGTGCTGGGGGCAGGTGGGGGGGAGTATGGATCGTCCGGGGTCAGCTTCGGTGGGCGGGACGTAGTTCTCGCAGGCGATCCCAAGCAGTGCCAGCCGATCGGCGACGACCCGCTGTACAAGGATGGTGTTTACAAGGGCCGCGGGCTGCGCAGTGGGGATGGCGACGACGATGTTGTCACGGCGGAGGACTTGTCGAACCGCGGCCTTGCGATCCGGAAGGAGTTTCAAGATTGCGTCGTGCTGCAGAAAGTGTGGCGCCTCGATGATGGGCATGACGGGATGGCGCCGGAAGAGCGTGCTGCGTATCGCAAGGACGCGGATGAGTTCCTGCGCGTCACTCGTCTCATGGCAGATTGCGAGTGGACGCCTGCAGATCATGCTTGGCTCGCGCGGCGCAACCGGAGCCGGCTGAGCAGAACGAGGGAAGGCCGTGAGGAACTACGTGCGTTTGCAGCGGCGCCCTTGCTGATGGACGGCCGTCGAAAGAATGCCCGCGGCGAGGACGGAGCCATGCAAGTGAATGCTCGGATTCTGCGGGAGCACGCCGGCCGGACGCGCAAGCCTATCGCTGCCATCCGTGCTTTCCACGACGGCCCGCCTGAGGTCCAAGGCAAGCTCGAGAAGTGGGACGCCGATGATTTCAGAGGGATGCCTGCTGTGCTTGAACTTTGCGAGCGGTCCCGGGTCCTTTTGACTCAGAATTTGTGGGTCGAGGTTGGGCTCATGAACGGGGCCCTCGGCACCGTCGTCGGCTTCGTCTGGCCTGTTGGCGGTGATCCTGCCTCGGACGATTCGGCTCTGAAGTCGCCCCTGTGCGTCATCGTCGAATTCGACGAACTGTTTTTCGGCAGTCAGTCCCAGAGTTTCTTTCCCGGCGAGCCCGGGCGCGAACGATGGGTGCCGATCTTCAGGCAGAAGGTGTTCTCGGCTTCCGAGGCTTCGGTGTACAGGGAGCAGTTCCCTTTGGTCCTGGCTTGGGCGCTGACGCACTGGAAGTCGCAAGGGATGACGCTCCGCAGGGTCCGCGTTCGCCTGAGCAATCGCACAGCGGCGCTTCCGGGCGTTGGCTTCGTGTCCATCACCAGGGTCCGCCACCCGACCCATTTGGTCTTCGAAGAGGACTTGCCGGAGTGGAGCGTTTTCCAGGAAGCGCAGTTCTCCGCAAACTTCCGGGCCCGGCGGCGGTTCGAGCTGCGCATGCGTGCGTGCTTTTCGCGGACGCTTCGGAAGTACGGCTTCTGCTCGGCTGACGCATGGACAGATGACGATGCGGATGTCGCAGGGGTGCTGATCGGAGGCCTCGAGGCAGTTGCTGCGGAACAGCGGGCTCGCATGACTCGTGGTGGCCGCGCGCCAGACGCGAACGCGTGGTTGTGGCCAGAGGGCGAGCCGCCATTCGAAGCGCTGCTGCAGGAGCAGGCGTCGCAATATGGTGGCGGCGATGCTGTTCGTGAGGCTCGTGCTGCGGTTGTTGCTCGGAGGCTGATGGAGCCATTGCACATGCCTGCTGTCCGTGAAGCCTTGGGCTGCTTGATCCCGCCGCTGCTCCATCAACGGGGCGACGGACAAAAACCCAAGGGCTGCTCGGTTTCGTCCGGCATCGCAAAGGTCGGCGTGGATTTGTTGGCTGGCAAGTGGAAGGTCGACGTCTCGGAGGAGCAGCAGCCGGCGACTCTTCGCTTGTCGGTGGGCACTTGTGAGTTCTTCCTGCACGTCTTGCGTCGTCTGTGTCAGCAGTTGCGCTTGGCCATAGCGATTGGCTCGGTTGCATTGGGCAGGCGGCTTGGCAGCACGGACGGGTGGAGTGATTCCAGTTACTTGGTCGTTGAGGGCTGGCAGCAGTGGAGGCCGTTCGAGGTCAGAGATGCGGCTTTGTACTTGCTGCCGGTTTGCGTCGGAGACGGTGCCGCTGGTTCATCGGATTGGTTGCTCGCGGCTGTGCGGCCGGGTGCCGGTGGTGGCGCGCTTGGCTCTGCGGACGAGGTCGCCGTGTACACGGCCGACAACCGCCGCGGCCCCAACTTTGCGCCAGCAAGGGTGCTGCAGTCGCCGCGCTCTTCCGCCGGGCCTGTCCGTCTGCAAGGGTCAGCGTCCAAGGTTGGCAGTCTGGCGGGCATGCCGCGCCACCTTGTGCGGAATCGAGGGAGTCGTTGCTGTGGTGCCTCGGCTTGGTCGTGAACGAGATTCTTCAGATGATGGGCGCTTTCGCTGCGCAGCCGGCCGGTGACGATTTCTTGGAGAACGTGAGGCAAGCTGCTGTTGGTTGGTTCGCTTCGCTGAGGGCGTCGGCGGACGAAACTGGTGATCGAGACGTGTTGCCGCAGCTGTCGAAGACGCGGCGGTGTCACGACCTGTTGCAAGGGTGGTCGTCCGCTCGCGTGCCGCGTGCTTCGCAGTCGGCGGCATTGCGTGCTGCTGCTGCTCGAGACAGCAGTGTGCGTGGACCAGGGCCCGGTGCACCCAAAGCGCAGATGCGGTTCGTGACGTGGAATATTGCGCAGGCGCCAGGTCTGCCAGGGAAATCGGCGCAAGCGCCAGACAGCTGGACGCGAGCCGAGAACCTTTCGTCGATCGAGCAGGAGTTGCTGCGGTGGAGCCCCGATGTGGTCGCCCTTCAGGAGTGCCCGTCTGCTGCGCCCTTGGCGCGCTTGCGACATCACTACGAGCTCGTCGGCGCCAGCGTGTCGCATGCTGGTTTCGTGCACCTCTACCGCCGGCCCGGTGCAGCCCTGGAGCGCGTTCCTCTTCGAGACGTTCCTGCTGTTGTTGCTCGTGTGCAGGTCGGTGGCCTCGTTCTTCACGTTGTCGCGGTGCATCTGCGCCATGGCTCTGGGAGTAACAGCGCGCATTCCAGGCGAGTAGCTTTGCGAAAGGCCCTGCGACACTGCACAGGGGATGCCGTCATGGTCCTGGGCGACTTCAATATCCGCGAGGAGGAGGGTGAGTTAGCTGTGCTGCTGGCGGAGCATGGGCTGCGCGAGGCTCCGTATCCGACGCCGACGTGGGACCCGAGCCGCTCTCGATACCATAGCTTGCCAGAAGGCGAGGGCTATGCTGCGGCCGCGCGGTTCGATCGCGTGCTCAGCAAGGGCAGCGCTGTGGCAGAGGTGTATGTCGCTGGAGCCAATCGAGTCTTTGCGGATGGTGTTGGCTTCGTGTTGTCAGATCATGCGGCGTTGATGGCGCTCGTCGGCGTCCACGGGAGCCACTGCGGTTCGCTCGCTGCTGGCAAGCCTCGGCGTGCCGTCCTTAGCCGGCTTCGCGATGGCGAGGCCGGTGCAGAATCGAGCTTCGTGCGGCTGCGCGACTACCAGGGCCGCCGGGAAGCTTGGATGCAGCGTGACGCTGCGGCGCAGCGGCGCGTCGGTGTAATTTTGCAACGGGCCCGCGCTCTGACGCGCGAGCGGGCCGAGCGCTTGGACGCGCTGTCTGCGCGGGTCCTCGGTTCGAAGAGCTTGTTCCGGACCGGTCGCGCGGTACCGCTGCTCGGCGCATCGCGCCCGCCACGGTGTGCCGATGTCGCTTCGGAGTTCTGGGGCGGGCCCGCGCAGAATGACCAAGGCCACGCGGTGCTTGCGTGCACGAAGTGGGCCAGTCGTTCGGACTCGTCGGGGTGCGCCGCTGTCGTCTGCCAGCTTCTCGCACACCTGCCGGCGGTTTCCCGCGAGCTGGAGTCGCACCGCTCGGCGTGCGATGGCCGCGGTGCATGCGCTGCCTGCGCCGCCGGCATGGTCCTCGCCGCCGTCCGTTCCTTCGATGGTGGTGCGGCCGCCGTGCGCTTGGCTGCGCTGGTGGGGGCTGCGCGCGGGAAGTGCCGTAGCGATTCGTTATCGCCTGGTGCTCTGCTGCGGGTTGTTGTTGAGGATTGGCGGGTGGCCGAGGTGCGCTTAGAGCGGTGCGTGCCTTGGGTCGGGCCAATCGCTGCAGGTTTGGCTGAAGTGACGTGCGTCGACCACTTGTGCAGCTTCATCGTCGAGTCGAGGTTCGAGTGCCGTTCTTGCAGCTGTGGTGGCCCGCAGGGTTCTTCAGACTCCACTCGTGTGAGCCTGGCGGCGTGCAGCGTTCTGTGCTTGGATCTTCTTGCCGCTCAGGGCGATTATCTGAGCATGGTGGAGCTGTATCTCTCGTGGTGTGCGCCTTGCTCGCTGTTGGCACGATGCGCGGTGTGTGGCGTCGAGGAGGTTCGCACCGTGGAGCGCCGCATCGTCACAGAGCCTCGGATCTTGTTCGTTGTTTTGAATCGAGCTGTTGGTGGGGCCGGCGCCGACGGTCGGGCCGTGGAGCTTGATGAGTCGATGACTTTGCCTGGCGTCGGGGCCTTGCAGCTGGTCGGTGCCTTCTTCGAGTCGACGGAGCTGTCTGTCGCAACCTGCCGTGCTGTGAGCTGTCTGGTCCGGGCCGCCGGCAGACCGTTGTTCTTCTGTGACGTGGGTTCGTCTCCTGTGGCCTTGTCGCTGCCGGTGGGCCGCGTGAAGCCGCGTGAGGTGCAAGCTGTCGCTTACGTCTGCAGGCCTCCGGAGCCAGGCGCGCCAGTCGACAGGCAGGAGTCGCTTGCTTCAGCCGGTGCGGACGATTGGCTACTCAAGCGCGAGGCCGCCTTGCAGCGCCAGCGGGCAGTGCGCGATGCTTCTGTTTTGGGCGCACGGCTCTTCAACCAAGGGCTAGACGCCGGCACTGCTTTCGAGGAGGTCCTTTTCGAACGGGAGGGCGCTGCAGAAAACTACATGCTGATGCTTGAGGATGATAGAGTGAGGTTGGCGGTCGCCTTCCGCGCGGATTTGAGAGATTTCGACGAGTTCGGGAGGCTTTGCCGGGACAGCGGTCTGCTTTTCGATGACCTGAAGCGGTTCCGTGAGGCCCGTGCCGCTGCTGTTCGGCCGCAACCAAAGAAAGGCGCCGGAGCGGATCCCTCGAGTGCTTCGTCTGGCCGCTTCGCAGCAGGGCAGATGCGTACGGCCAGGCAGCGGCCAGGCGCGTCTATCGGACACGTGCCGGTAGCGACCGTTACCGACTCTTCGGGGCGGGGCGCTTCGCAGATGGGAGTGGGCCCGCGTGGTGGGCAGCAGCTGTCGTCGCGGGATTCGGCCTCGATCGTTGGGCCTCGTCGGGGCGGTGGTGGCGTGACACCGCGTGCCGGCCGCGGGCGTGGCCGGGCACTTGGCCCACCGATGGCTTCGAAGGTGCTTGCTCCGATCGTTGCTGGTGCATTTGAGAAAGGTGTCGCGAATGAGGCTGGGATCTCGGCATCTGCGCAAGGCAGGGCGCCCGGCCAGCAGTCGACCCTTCAACGGTCCAGACAGGCTGGCGCTTCAGTTTTGGAGCCCGGCCGGCCGCACCACCGCCGAACCTCGGACGGTGGCGGTGCTCATGCCAGCGGTTGCGATGACGGCTCACGTGTGGTGCCGGGCTTCAGCGACGGGCCCGTTTGTCGCTTGCTGTCAGATACTTTGGCGAGAGGCGGGCTTGCACAAGGCATCTTCGCAGAGCTGCGGCAGGAGTTCGGCGACGCGGGAGATGCATTGTTGGACGAAAGCTGGTCGTGTGACTGGAAGGAATGGGCGGAGCTGGTCGCGTTCGCCAGCAGTGTCGGTCCCTTGCCGGACGACGCTTACCTCACAGCCATGATGGGGCAAGTGCGGGTGATCATGCGGAAGTTCAAGCTTCTCGCCGTGCAAAATCGGGCAACGGCTCAGTGTACGGATGGGCAGCGGCGGGCTGCTCTTCGGCGAGATGGCTTCGTTGTCGGCCGAGCGAGTGGCGACGCGAACAACTGTTTGGCAGACAGTTTGCTGCAGCTGCTTGTTGCGCACAGCTTCGTTCGCGGTCCCGTCTCGGATGCGGAGTCGACGGGCGCGTGTCGTGCAAATCGAGAGGCGCTGTCGGCTCAGCCATTACTGCGGCCGAGGGACCTGCATGGGTCCGAGTCTCGCCGCGCGTATCTGGAGCACGACCGCCATGCTGCGCCAACAGTCGAGTTCTTCGCAGCGTGGTTTGCCGATCGATGGCTGCGCCCGATGCCGCCTGGCGGCTTTGAGTTGCACGTCTACACGAGATTCGACTCGTCGACTTGGCATGAGGTATGTGTGTTGTCGCGGCCTGGAGGTGCTCCAGTTGGCGCGCCGCACAAGTTGCACATGTACAATTCGAGTGGCAGAGGGGTCTGGGGCTTCCATTACGATCCGGTCTTTCTGGTTGCGCGTTCCAGTCCTGCTGCCTCCAGCAGTGCGACGCCTCAGGCATCATCCGCGCCATCAGTCCGTGGCAGCGGCGACGTCGACAAGCTGTGTGCTCTGCCAGGTGGCGCCCGCTTGTCCTCGCAGCGTGGCCCGCGCACGCTTCGCCGCACGGGCAGCGCTTGGCCACCCACGCCAGGCGAATTGCGCGACGGCGGTGTGGAGCTGCTGCGGGCGAGGTTTGCAGGAGTCGCGGTGTCGGCGCCCGACGCTGCCAATCAGTCCGTCGCTGGCAGTCGCAGCGAGGCATGTCTCGGTCAGCTTCCCGCGGGCGCCCGTGGAACGCCTGCCTCTTCTCAGCGGTGCTCTGCGCCTGGCGGCCCGGAGGCGCAGCATTCCAGTCATGCGGCCTCCGGCAGTGCGACGTCTCGGGCGCCATCCGCGCAATCAGTGCGTGGCAGCGGTGATGGTGACAAACTGTGTGCTCTGCTTGGTGGCGCTCGCTTGTCCTCGCAGCGTGGCCCGCGCACGCTTCGCCGAACGGGCAGCGCTTTGCCACCTACGCCTGGCGAATTGCGCGACGGCGGTGTGGAGCTGCTTCGGGCGAAGTTTGCAGGAGTCGCAGTGTCGGAGCCCGACGCTGCCAATCAGTCCGTCGCTGGCAGTTGCAGTGCGGCAGGTTTCGGTCAGCTTCCCGCAGACGCTCGTGGAACGCCCGCCTCTTCACAGCGGTGCTCCGCGCCTGGCGGCTCGGAGGCGCAGCGGCCTGCGGCTAGTGGTGTGGCATCCTCTGCCGCTGGCGCTCCTCCAGTGGTGGCCTTATCGAAGCGCGGCGTCGGGCTGGGCGGCTCTTTGCTGAAGCGGCGTCGTTGAGGTGCGCAGTTCTGATGCAGCGCAACCCGCTGCATCAAGCCTCAGTAGTTGTCGGCTCAGTTGACTTAGATATCCCGCGCGGAGCCAGATTCCAAACTTAGGATGCGCTTGCTTTTTTGTAGTTTGGGAGCTTCCGGAGGCCCAGCGGTTTTCGACATGAGCTTTGTTCGGGGAACACTCACGGGTTATTGGCGTCAGGGCTCCAGTATTGCAGCATTTGTCGAGGTCGCCTGAGTTGGTTTCGTTTTGTTGATGACGGGCCTCGACGCATCGATCCTGCTAACGCACCCTGAGCACATCCAGGCGTCTATGGGCGTAGTCTTTGTGGAATTCGCCATTCGCAATGTGAATGACTGCTCTTCTGGGTTCGGTAGTTATACTTTGGAGAGGCATTGGGCTCAGTGAGTAGCATTCCAGGTGAGCCGCGCTGGGGTGCCTGCGCTGGGCTGTGGCGGCGCCGAGGCAAGATGCCGCCGTGACAGTGGTGCGCTGGCGATTTCGCCCAGCATCTCTCGCGACCACCCCCGGCCCCTAGTCGCCGTGGAGCCTCGACAGTCGCGACAGCTATGGATTTTGCAGTCGGGTAGCGCCAGAGCATTTCGTTGAGCGTATTGCAGCTTTATTGCGGTGGCAGTAGTGGCCTAGCATCGCGTGAGGGTTCGTCGGCGTCATCAATCATCTGCAGTAGCGAGTCAGCCAAGAGACTAGGGCGACGAATGCGATGCATGAGGTCTCATTTGTCAACGGCTTGGCGCTCGCCGCATTCGGGTTTGAAGGCTGTAATTCATGCAGCGCCCACATGTCAACCGGTGCATCAGCAGTTGTTAGTTAGCAGTGCTTGGCTAGCAGTTGTGGAGCTCGGCACCAGTTATCCCTATATTTGTGTCAGTCGCAGAGCTTGTCGCTTGATTGCGGGTCGCTGGCGGCTTTGGCTTGGGCTCGCTGCTTGCTGGTCGCCGGCAGTGCTGTGCAGGCGGCTTGTCGTGACGGCGGCTTGCGGGTGGAACGCAAATGTGCCATCCATGGAGTTTGCTTTGCAGCGTTCTTATTTGGACAGCCTTAGACTTTGATCGTTGTCATTGTCAGATTGGATCGACTGTTGTCTGGGCATTGTGTAGTTTCTCTCGAACCTTCCCCTGGCGATGGCTGCTTCTTCCGATTTACATTTGTACCGTTGTATCGTTGCATCCTAGTAGAGTCACATATTCAACATTTCGGAAGCCACAGCCTAACAAAAGGGGCAATGCTCGGTTCTGTTGCACAGTGTTGCAGTTCGTATTCGTAAAAACAAATCAATCCAATCAGCAGCGGTGGTAGCAGCGGTGGTTGCGTCAGCGTTGGTAGCAGCGGTTGTTGCGTCAGCGCGCCGCGGACTCTGGTGGTGTGTGCGTGTGTGCGCGTGTGCGCGTGTGCGTGTGTGCGTGTGTCTGTGTGTCTGTGTGGGTCAGTCTCTGTGTCCGTGTCTGTGTCTGTGTGTTGGCGCCTGTGTGTGTCAGTGTCTGTGGCTGTGTCTGTGTCTGTGTCTTTGTTGTTAACCTACTAAGAGGAATCGCCCTTAGCAACGTTCGGGAGCACTTAGGCCAGTCGGAATGGATATTCAGTCCAGTTAGAAGCTAGTTCGTATCTCGTAGGTGGCTTGCAAGCACACGGTCAAGGAAGCACAGCTCCTTCAAGCTTTCCTGGGCGCTCTCTCTCTCTCTCTCTCTCTCGCTCTCTCTCTCTCTCTAGACTTTCGGGGCGTCTCCCCAGAT
>MPLY02007125.1_pt1 | contig 14277 bp, 13 predicted proteins | sample 1617301 | NCBI WGS metagenome assembly MPLY02 (sample SAMN05944805, study PRJNA350692) | marine metagenome | biome: marine; feature: ODZ; material: water; isolation source: 140 m water sample filtered on 0.2 um supor filter | place: Pacific Ocean | collected 2012-04-08 | depth 140m m
CATATTGGATTTTGATGTTCTAATAATATTTAGTTTTAGAACATTATTTATAAACGCTGATTCAGTCAGCACGCTTTGGAGGAAAAACAATGGAAGAAAAGATTAGGTTTGCAGCGGGAAATATTAGCAAGAAAAGAGAAAGGGTCGCTTTGTACGCGAAATTGGGCGCAGATGGCCAGACCACAGAAAACCAGCTACATGAACTTAGAATTGTGAATTTTAAAAATATGAAAACCATTTCTTCAATCACAATTGAACTAAAAAAACCCTACAATAGAATAAATGATGGAAAAGTCGATCCGGCAGGACGTTTATGGTTTGGAACAATGGACAATTTAGAAAAAAAAAGGACAGGGTCATTATATTGTTTAGATGGTCGTTTGAGATTACACAGAGTTGACAGCAATTATTTCATAACAAATGGACCAGCTTTTTTGAATAAGAATAATTTTTACTATACAGATAGCAGAAAAAAAACAATTTATAAAATTAAAATAAATGACAAATTAAAGATTCAAAAAAAAATTATATTTTTAAAATTTAATGAAAAAGATGGCTCTCCAGATGGAATGACCACTGATGTAAAAAATAATTTGTGGGTTTGTCATTATCGTGGAGCATGTATATCTGCTTATGATTTAAAAGGTAACAAAATTCACAAAATAAACATTCCAGCTAAGAATGTCACAAATTGTACTTTCGGAGGTTCTAAAAATAATGAAATTTTTATTTCAACAGCACGAAAAGGAATGAATCTAAAAGAAATAATAAAATATCCTCTATCAGGTAGTTTATTTAAAACTAAGATAAATTTGAAGGGGAAAAAAGCAACAGCTTTTAAAATGGTCGTTTGACCACTTAACAATCAAGAGTATTTGACTTTTCCCAATCAGTTATCTGATCTTTTTTTGAAAAATTTTCTTTTGAATTAAAATCTTTTAGTTCATGTTCTTTTAATTTCAAATAACTATTAATATTTTTTTCTCCAAAGGAATTTATCAGAACGTCGTTTTTACCCAAATGTTCCAGTGCACTTTCTAAATCTGGTGGAAGTTTTTTTATATTTGGGTAATTGTCACCATCAGTATACATATTTATGAACAAAGGTTGACCCGGGTCACGATTGTTATTAATACCATCAATTCCTGCAGCGATTATCCCTGCCTGAAGTAAATATGGATTGGCAGAACCGTCCATTAATCTTAGCTCGAATCTTCCTGGATCAGGCACTCTTATCATGTGGGTTCTATTGTTTCCTGTATATGATATTTTACTTGGTGACCACGTAGCCCCAGATGCAGTAACTGGAGCATCAATTCTTCGATAACTATTAATTGAAGGATTAAAAAATGCACTCAAAGCTTCAGCAGAATTCAAGATTCCTCCCAAAAAATTATAAGCTAGCTTTGATAGACCTAGTTTATCTCCTTTATCCAAGAACAAATTATTACTTCCATTCCATAATGATATGTGCGCATGGCATCCATTTCCGGTTAAATCTTCGAAAGGTTTTGGCATAAAAGTTGCTCTCAAGCCATGTTTTTCGGCTATAGATTTAACCATAAATTTAAAAAAAACATGACGATCAGCAGTACCCAGGCTATCGGTATAATTCCAATTCATTTCAAATTGGCCGTTAGCATCTTCGTGATCATTTTGATATGGATCCCAACCTAAAGTAATCATGGAGTTGCAAATTTCTTTTATCAAATCATACTGACGCATAAGAGCTGACTGGTCATAACAAGGCTTTGATTGAATATCCCTGCTATCGGCAATAGCGATACCTTCAGGATTAATTAAAAAATATTCACATTCAACTCCTGACTTTAAAGTCATATTATTTTTGGCCAGTCGTGAAATTTGTTTTTTCAACATGACTCGAGGAGAAGCCTCTACGGGCTTGCCATTCATCCATAAATCAGAAGCCAACCAACCGACTTCTTTTTTCCACGGAAGCTGAACTAAACTATCAGGATCTGGAATAGCAAACATGTCAGCATCTGCAGGTGACATATCCAACCAAGTTGCAAAACCCGCAAAACCGGCTCCATTTTTTTGCATTTCTTTTATGGCTTGAGACGGAACTAATTTTGATCTTAAGACCCCAAATAGGTCAACAAAACTAATTAAAAAGTAATTTATTTTTTTTTGTTTTGCTATTTTTGATAAATCCTTTGCCATAAAAAAAATTATTTAAAAAATTAAATCTTTATAAAGTATTAATAAAAAACCAATAATAATAATAATTGCCAAATAAAGTCCATACTTAGCACTTGGCCAAGCAATTCGGCTCATTCGATGTGGTATTTCTGGTTTTTTTTGATCTTCATCGGACATAATAATTGTTGAAACGTACCATAATAAAAGGGCGCTGACAAAAGCAGCGCCCTAATTTTTCATTTTTTCAAATTACCAATCAGGTATATTTTTTTTATAGTCGTTTGGACCATGTTTTTTTCTACCTAACTTTGCTTGCTCTTCGGTTTCTCCTGCTGCTGTAGAAATATGCCACCAGATCCAGAAGACGATAGCAATTGTCAACCAAAGCCATTCGGTTCCAACGTAAGGATAGACTTGACCTGCCACTTCACTTGCGGACAGATGATCAATCCAATTTGTTACTGTAGCCATATGTTTCTCCTTTACCTACTTGATGAAGCAACTGTTTTTTCATCTTTACTAGCTGCCTCCATTATATTGTAGTCTAGACCAGCTAACTCAACATCACGTGGTATACGTAATTTACCTGCGCCATGAAGTATTTTAGCAAGTATCCAGCCTGGTAAGAAACCAAGAACTCCGAACATAATAATTGCTCCGATAATCATTCCAAGAGGATTGATTGGCGCATAATCTGTACCAACCCACATTGATCCTACACTGTATCCAGATGAAGGATATCCCCATAAAACAAAACCGCAAATTACAAGTCCGACAACTCCCGCATAACCATGCACGGCAACTGCACCAACTGCATCGTCGATTTTATATTTTCGTTCAACCCAGTAATGTAATTTATATGCACACACTGTACCAATAGCTGCAATAATTAGCGATTGTAGTGGGTGATATAAATCGTTACCAGCCGAAGCTGCAATGATACCAGCTAGTCCTCCTGAGTAAGTCCAGAATGGATCGCCTTTAGACACCCAATACCCAGCTAACAATCCTCCAGCTAAAGATAGCAAGAAGTTCATTGTAATACCGCTTAGTGTTGTTGGTGTCATATAGATGTTAGTAGCCGTAAAGAATGTTACGCCTTCCATTCCATATTCAGGTCCCAAATTAAATATTGGAACGTTGCATGCTGCATAGAATCCCCAGAAGCCTGTATAAATTAAAAACAGTCCTATACAAACCAACCAAGGATTTCTTGGTCCAATATTTCTCGGTTCTCCACTAGATGAAAACTTTCCAATTCGTGGACCCAATACAGCAAGCACACCTAAAGCAAACCCACCGCAAATTGCGTGAATTACGCCAGAAGCATACGCGTCATGATAACCAAGAATTTTAAGCATCCAACCATCGAAATGCCAGCCCCAAGCAGCGTCAATTGACCAAAATACAGAACCAATTGCGATGGCCAATATACCAAATGCAAACGTTGTGATTCTCTCAATGACTGCTCCTGAAACGATAGAAGCTGCTGTCCAAGAAAATAGTAAGAACGCAGCCCAGAACACTCCCATGATATGGTCGCCAAGGTTAATCGCCATTAAAGGATTTGTTGCATTCGCAAGATCATTTGCGCCAAATCCTCCACCCAAAATTAGATTTGAATTTTCAGTCATTATAGATGGTGCGAGACCCGGCCCAGTTGGGAATGCCCAATATATCCACCAACCAAAAAAGAACCATGTAATTGTGACTAACGGGATTAACAAGGTATTCTTCATCAACGTATGTTGATGATGTTTATAACGGGATGCTCCAACTTCATACATACAGAATCCCACGTGAATTAAAAACATGAGTACTACTGTCATCCAATAGTAAAATTCTGTAAATATGGTCGTTAGAGCAGCTAACTCATTATCCATATTTACCTCCCTTATAATAATTGAGGATTATTCTATGCGGTCTAGCAAGTTGTACAACAATCTAGAAATGTTATTTATTAAGGTTTATTGAATATTGTGCAACCGACAATTGTATACATTAGATTTTTTTATATGCTTTTTTAAGATCGACTAAAGGATGCTTCGGAGACATTTGAAACTTAACTAATAATTCCCGAGCGATCATATCTCTGTCTTGTTGGTTATCTGGTAATTTAATTTTTTTTGGAATAGTAACCCAACCATTTGCGTTTCTGTCAAAGACAGCAGGTCGATTTTCTTCATAACCCATATGAATATCTTCTAACCAATTTAGATCATCCCAACCCATACGCTCTATGTATTTTTTTAGAAAAGGAGTTATTTTTTTGTAATCTGGTACCAAATTTACATCATATCGGTACCCAATGTGTTGTCCGATCATTTTTTCTCTAGCGCTTTCTTTTTCTTTTGCTCTAGAACTTTTTTTTATTTTTATCTTTTTTTTCTTTGCCATAAATTATTTAAATTTTGTGGAAATTATCAACACCGACAGTATAATTTGTTCCGCTTAAAGGAACTTTTGCTAAGGCGGATGCTTCCATTGTTAATGCTGCTAAATCTTCCGGTTCTAAAGAGTGAACATTTGTTTTTCCACACGCACGTGCTAACAATTGTAATTCTAAAGCCATCGAATGGAGATAGTTGTAAACTCTTAGCGCCGCATCATCCGGATTTAATCTTTTTCTCAATTTTGGATCCTGTGTAGCAACACCAACTGGGCAACGTCCCGTATGACAATGATAACAATAACCAGCTTTGACTCCCATTTCCTTTTCAAAATTGGATTCTGGAATTTCTTTATTACAATTTAATGCAATCATTGATCCCGTTCCGATTGCAATCGCGTCAGCACCTAGGGCTAAACATTTTGCAAGGTCAGCTCCATCTCTTACTCCACCTGCATAAATTAATGTTACTTTTCCCGTTTGACCTATATCATCTAACGCTCTTCTCGCTTCACGAATTGCAGCGATACCAGGAATTCCTGTGTTTGCAGCTGCTATGTGTGGGCCAGCTCCTGTGGACCCTTCCATTCCATCTAAATATATTGAATCAGGATCACATTTTGCAGCCATACGCACATCATCATAAACTTTTGCCGCGCCTAATTTTAATTGTATAGGCACTTGGTTATTTGTGAGTTCTCTTAACTCTTGAACCTTTAAAGCAAGATCATCAGGGCCTAACCAATCCGGATGTCTTGCCGGTGAACGTTGATCTATTCCTGATGGTAAAGAACGCATTTCTGCAACCTGATCTGTAACTTTTTGCCCCATCAAGTGTCCGCCCATACCAACCTTTTGGCCTTGTCCAATAAATACTTCTATACCATCAGCTAATTGAGCGTGATGTGGATTAAATCCATAACGCGATTGAATGCATTGATAAAACCATTTTTCAGAGTAACGCCTTTCATCAGGTATCATTCCACCTTCGCCCGAACACGTTGCGCTTCCAGCCATAGTAGCTCCTCTAGCTAAAGCTGTTTTGGCTTCATAAGAGAGCGCACCAAAACTCATGCCAGTAATATAAACAGGTATATCAAGTTCAATTGGATTTTTACATCTTGGTCCTATGATTGTCTTTGTTTCACATTTTTCTCTATAACCTTCAATTACAAAACGAGTAAGTGTTCCTGGCAAAAATACTAAATCATCGAAGGTTGGAATTTTTTTCATTAAGGCCATACCACGCATTCGGTATCGGCCTAGTTGAGATTTTATATGAATATCGTCTATAACTTCTGGTGTAAAAATTGTGTTTTTTCCTAATAAACTCTTATTTCTTTCATCAGATTTTACTTTATTTTTTTTTACCATAAATTAAATGGCCCCCTTTTTTTCCGTAGGCTCTAATTGGTCATAATTCCAAAGTTTTTTACCCGCTACAATTTTTGTTATTTTTGAAACATTAATATTAGATCCAATTTCAGCAACTTTAAGTTTTCGTTTTAACCAATCGATATCTTGAGATGTAAGTTTAGATTTAATTGCATCGCTACCTAAAGATTTTATTTTTCCACCAACAAATATTGTGCCATCGTACATTGAGTCACCTAAATTAATTCCTACATTTCCTAAAATGATAATCCTTCCTCTTTGCATCATAAAACCTGTAAATGCACCAGCATCACCTCCAACTATGATTGTTCCACCTTTCATATCAATGCCTGTCCTTGCTCCGACGCTTCCTTTACAAATCAAATCTCCTCCCCGAATAGCAGCTCCAAAACATGAACCAGCATTTTTCTCAATTACTACTTTTCCAGCCATCATATTTTCCGCACAAGACCAACCAACTCTTCCAGTAATTCTTACTACTGGACCATCAATAGAACCAACGCCAAAATAACCAAGAGATCCCTCAAAAATTAAATTTAATTTATTTAATATGCCTACTCCTAAGCTATGTTTTCCTTGAGGATTTTTTACAACTACAGTTCCATAGCCGTCCTTCATCAAAGAATTAATTTTATCGTTAAGCTCCTTACATGTTAAATCTTTTGTATCAACTTCAGTTCTTTTATTAAAATCAACGTTATGAGAACCATAATAAAAAAAGTTTTCGGCCTCTTCCGGATTAAAAAAAACTTGTTGTGTTCGACCCCTCAGGACTTCTTTGTGAAGTCCCATTGACTTGGCCTTCGAATCTTTGGCCTGTTTTAGATTTGCCATACTTTAACTTCCCCATCATAAGGATCGTGAGTATCTATCTCTTGAGGCAATAATGTTCTGATTGCTATTTCTTCTGATCCCATAGCAACTAAGTCATCTGATTCATATAGAACCATTGGTTTTGCCGCCATTGTATCTTTTGCCATACCTAGAGAATCTTTTGTGGCAACTAAATATGTAAAAACTCCATCTAATTCCTTAAGCGAGTCTTGCATCCCATCTTTTAATGATGCCCCGCTTCTCATTTTTGAAGCTATATAAACTGCAATGAGTTCTGAGTCACATTCAGACATAAAACGCATTCCTTTATTTTCAAGTGCTCTTCTATTATTCCAATAATTTGTTAATTGTCCGTTGTGTACTACTGATACATCGCTGAAAGGATAACCCCAAAAAGGATGAGCTGAACGTATATCAACACCTGTTTCCGTAGCCATCCTTGAATGTCCGATAGCATGAGTGCCTTTTATTTTATCTAAACCATATTGCTTTGAGACTGTGTTAGCATCTCCAATATCCTTTACTAACTCCAAACTTTTTCCAAGAGATAGTATTTCTGTCATTTTTACGCTTTCAACTTTTTTTGAAAATTCCATAAGATCTTTGTCATACTTAACTACATATCTGAACGAATATGGTGTTAGCTGTTCATCTTTTAATATATCAGCGCCAAGATCTCTTATGTGTTTATCTACTTGTTTTTTTCTTGAATCGTAAACGGATTTGTCTTCATTAACAGCCGAACTTCCTTCTTTGACGTTTTCACCAACTTTAAAACGCATGATATAATTATCTCTATTACCTTCACCATACAATGCGTAACCTGTTGAATCGGGCCCTCTGTGCTTAAGAGCTTGCAACATGTCTTGGAGCTCTTTTCCGATATTTACAGTTTTTCCTTTGTGAATTAATCCTGCTATTCCACACATATAAATTATAATCCTTTCTATGGTAAGCAATCCAAATAAGTATCAATATCCCATTGAGTTGTAGCTCCCAGGAATTTTTCCCATTCGTCTCTCTTATACCAATGAAAAACTTTATACATTTCATCAGGAAGAGCAGATTTAATAACCTCATCTTCCGATAAACGGTCCAATGCTTCTCCAAGACTTAATGGAAGTTTTTTAACTTCTTTACCTGCTTTTTGTGCTTCATAAATATTTCTAGATTCAGGTTTTCCCGGATCTAAATTATTTGATATTCCATCATCAAAGGCTTTAAGCAAAGCAGCTCCCATTAAATAGGGATTGTGCATAGAGTCTACTGAACGATATTCAAATCTTCCTGGAGCAGACACTCGAAGTCCACAAGTTCTATTTTGATATCCCCAGTCAGCGTATACTGGTGCCCAAAAACCTTGATCCCATAAACGTCTATACGAATTTACTGTAGATGAACCAATAGCTGTCAGAGCAGGTAAATGTTTCATTACTCCTCCAATTGCTTTTAATCCAATTTTACCAGGTAGTTGCCTATCTTTTGTATCCGGCATAAAAGTATTTTCTCCACCAGACAAATACGTAAAATTTCCTTCATGACCAGCCAATTTCTTAAAACCTAATTTGTTTACTTTGGTAGATCCGCCTTTCCAAAGAGACATATTGGTGTGACAACCGCTTGCTGATACACCCATAAATGGTTTCGTCATAAAACATGCAATTAAATTGTGTTCTCTAGCTACCTGTGCACAAATTTGTCTATAGGTAGATAGTCTATCGGCGTTTCTCATTACATCGTCGAATGTCCAGTTTAATTCCAATTGGCCTGGAGCATCTTCGTGATCTCCTTGAATCATATCCAAGCCCATTGCTGTAGAATATTCAATAACTTTCATAAAGACAGGTCTTAAAGATTCGAATTGATCTATGTGATAACAGAAAGGTTTTGAAAAACCTTTTCCAGTTGGTGTTCCATCATCATTTCTGGTTAGCCACATCATTTCGGGTTCTGTTCCAATTCTTAAATGCAAACCTTTGTATTTTTTTTGAAATTCTTCGTGTATGATTCTTAAATTACCTCGACAATCAGAAGTTAAATGACCAGCTGGATTATTTCTTTCTTCTCTGTTCCTGAAACAAGTGCAATAAACTCTTCCAACTCTTTTATCCCATGGTATTTGTGCAAAAGTTTCTGGATCTGGAATTCCTACCAATTCATGTGCTTCCGGGCCATAACCAATATAATTTTTGTGACGGTCAACAAATAAATTAGCAGTAGATCCATAAACTAACTGAAATCCTTTTTCTGCGGTTCGTTCCCAATGCGCCGCAGGAATTCCTTTGCCAACTATACGTCCTGTGACGGATATGAATTGAAAATAAATATATGTAATTCCTAATTCGTTTATCTTTTCTCTTACTTCTTTCACTAATTTTGCACGTCCGGGTCTATTAACGTGTTTTTCTAGATCTGTCATATAAACAATCCCCCAAAAGATTAATATATTGAACTTATTATTAGTAAATATGTTAGCTGAAAAACAAATACTCGTCTAGATTTAGCTCCAAGGAAATGGACTATTAGATACAGGGTGTAATTCACCTCTCACGTATCGATTGAATCTAAATGGTTTAAGCAGAGAGCTTTCTTTACCTAAAATTTCCTCTGAAACAAGATCTCCAACTCCAATCATTTTATAACCATGGTTGGAGTCTGCAATAATATAAACATTTTCGCAAAATCGATCGAAAACAGGAAATGAATCTGGAGTGAAACACCCTATTCCACCCGAAGGACCTTTTTTGTAAACTTTAATTTTTCCCTTAAATCTTTTTTGGCAATGCGCCAAAGCTGAACACCACATATGTGCAAATTCATCACCTGTTTGATAATCTTGAGAATCTGCCCCGTAAGGGTCCACCTTTACATCGTCCGCGGGTTTGTTTATTTTATAAGGCACAGTTCCTCCTTGAACTCCGTTGAAATTAAAATCTGGCTTGTAATAGATGCCCCACATTTTGTCTGTTATTAAAGAACCATCAACATCTGAAAATAAATGCGCATCACTGTCCACATGAATGACCGGAGGTATTTTACCATCATCTGTTTTTTGAAAACTAGGATCAACGCCAAGGACACCTTCTGTTAACATCCAATATATCCACATTGGGTAATCTTTGTGTGTTTTACCTTTTTCATCTTTGATTGAAATTTTTTTTGGCAGTTCAAGTTTGTCCCATAAACCTTTAATCCATGGGCCAACTCCCAAAATAACTTGTTCACAGTTAATAGTACCCTTTGAAGTTACTACACCGGTTACCGATTTGCTGTTACTACCCCTCTTAAATCCTGTAACTTTTGTGCCTGTTAAAATTCTTACACCAAAACTTTCTGCTTTATTAGCTAATCCATAAATAGAAGCGGTATTATTTGCATATCCACCTCTTTTTTCATGTAAAACAGAAGTTATTCCTTTAGCCTGCCAATCATGAAATATATTTTTCATATATTTCATAGAATCTTCTTTTCCTTCAATAAATTCAGATTCATAACCAATAATTTTTTGTTGTTCATAGATACTCGAAACATTTTTTCTCATGCTTTCGGGACTTATTTGCATGTAACCAACCGGATGATAGCTAAAATTTTTTGGATCACTTTCCCAAACTTTTATGCTGTGCATCATGAGCTCTCTCATAGCAGATTGGAAGTAATTATTTCGTACTACTCCGCAAGCGATACCACTTGCGCCTGATGCAATTCCTCCCTTGTCGATAACTACAATATTGTTGTTAGCAGCGTTTCCATTCTTTTTCTTAAGTTTTTTAGCTAAATGCCAAGCGGTACTTAAACCATGAATTCCAGCTCCGATAACAACAAATCTTGCTTTTTTTGGGAATGCCATATTATGATTTTACTCTTAATTTTTCTGGATCATAAAAAGGAAATTTAACGACTTTTGCTCCAATTCTCTTTTGGTGTCCATCAATCTTACCCACTTCAACTTCTGTTCCTACACTAGAATATTTAATATCCATTCTACAAAGAGCAATGTTTTTGTTTAGTTTAGGGGATATCATTCCACTAGTTATTATACCAACCGAAGCTCTTTCTACATGTACACCATCTCCATTAACCGCTTGTTCCTTGCCGATTAATTCTAAACCGACAAGTTTTTTTTGTGGAGATGCTTTTCTTTTTATTAATGTATCTTTTCCAACAAAATCATCTTCTTTAGTTTTTAGCGCGACAGAAAAACCAATACCTGCTTCAAATGGATCAGTTTGATCACTAAACTCAAAACCACCAAAAATTAATCCAGCTTCAATTCTTACCATATCTAAACCTTCAAGACCCATTGGAGCTATACCAAGATCTTTTCCATACTCCCAAACTTTATCCCAAACTTGAGGAGCATTTTTTGGATGACACCATATTTCAAATCCTAGTTCTCCAGTATATCCTGTTCTAGATACCATTATTGGAGTTCCTAAATGATCACCAATTCTTCCAATAGTAAATCTAAACCATTGAAGTTCATTTATTGTTGGCTGAATAGGTGGAGTCCAGACAAATTTTTCAAGAATTTTTCTACTATTTGGTCCTTGAACAGAAATATTATGAATTTGATCTGTAGAAGATTTTACCCAAGCCTTGTAATTTTTTTTCTTCGCTAATTCTCTAAGCCAAGCACCTCCATATTCCTGACCCCCAATCCATCTAAATGTTTCTTTCCCGAGGCGATAAATTGTTCCATCATCTACCATACCTCCATGTTCGTAACACATGGCTGAATAACTAACTTGTCCTATTGAAAGTTTTTTTACATTTCGTGTGAGTGCATATTGCATTAAGCTTTCGGAATCGGGCCCAAGTATTTCAAATTTTCTTAAGGGAGATAAATCAATAGCAATAACTTTTTCTCTACATGCGGTGTATTCTTTAATAGTTCCATAATTTGTATAATTATTTGCTAACCAATAACCATTATAGTCAATAAAATTTCTAGTAAGTTTGGAGGTTCTTATGTGAAATCCCGTTTCTTGAGTCAATTTTGGTTCTGAATCCGTTTTCATTCTGAAAGCTACTGCTTTTGAAAATTCTTTTTTCTTATCATAAACTCTAACAAAAATATCAGTTGGATCCCAGCCATTACAATCATCAATATCACTTGGGCATGCAGTGGTTCCACAAGTTAAGTCTTTTAAAGCTCGGAACAATACATAATCCCCTGGTCTAGCCCAAGACTCGCCACCAATTACAGCATTTTGCGTATTAGCAACGGTATTAAAGAAAAGATTTATAGCGGGCCAGCCTTTCTTTTTTTCTATTCCATATTTTTCCATTACGTTGCTTAAATTATCTGAACAGTTAGGGTGGCCAAAATATCCTGCATCTTCATAATATTTTGCAGTACACGCAAGATTAAATGTATCATGCCTTCCAACTGTATCTCTTACTACCTCAATCATTGGATCGTGATCTATATTAAAAAATTTTGAAAACAAACCAGGACCTGGATAGAGAGCTCCCATAAAAGTTCTTGTTGTTGTCGGATCTAATCCTCTTTCTATTCCTTTTTCCAATTTAGCTGTATCAAAAGCTAAAAAGTCTGAACATTGTCTTCCAAACAAATTTATAACTTGAATGTAATCTCCTTTTTTAATTTGGTATTCAGAAGCTGTTCTACGCTCAACAAATATTTCATTAAGTGGATCTGCAAGAGGTTCAGGAATATTTGGTTTATCTTTATATTTATTTGGCTTTGAACGCTTAATCATTAAAAGCAAATCTGTTGGAGGATTTTGTTCATCTACTTTCATATCATCTCCTGGAGCAGAAAATATACAAGTACATTTATCTTTAGAAACTAAATTTACTTTTTCTCCAGCTTCAGAATCTTCACTAAATAAAATTGATGCTTTTGCTTTTCCAACGTCTAAATTTCTTTTCTTCAATACGCTTGCAGCCTGAAAAGCGCTTTCATTTTTATCAGATAAAATTTTTTTTATGTTTTTTGGATCGTCTTTTTCTTTGAGTCCTAATAAACTACAGTCGGGTTTTCCGTCTTTATTAAAAACAATTATTTCGCATTTTTGTTTTCCTTCGGTATCGATTATTTCAATTTTATCGTCAGGATCTAAAGAGATTACAGAAAGACCACCACCTTTAACTAAATATCTTTCAACCCCTGGTGGCAACGATCTAAGACCAGGATTCCTAATATCCATGCTGGTTAAATTTTTGTCCATATAAATAGATCGATAATATATATAGTGATCATTTTTGACGCAATGTTCATTGACTCACGAAATATGACGCCATAGACTTTAATTAATTAATGTTAACATTAATTAATGTTTGAAACGGGGGAAACATGATTAAAACAATAAAAGGGCTGATTGTTGCAGTAATCATTTCGGCATTCGGTTTTGCCGCTTATGCAGCTGACAGCAAAAAGCCAACTAGAATTCCAATTCACAATTGGTCAAGCCAAGTGGTAATGGCCTATGTGATTGGTGGAATTTTGGAAGACATGGGTGGCAATGCAGAATATGTCCCAGCAGACTCTCAAAAAGTATACGAATCAATTCGTATCGGTGATGTCGATATATCACACGAAGTTTGGCAATCTGCTTTCGGTAAATCATTCGATGCAGCACGTGATGCTGGTGGTTTACTTGATTGGGGCGACCACGTAGCTAGATCTTTAGAAGATATGGGTTATCCAAACTGGGTAGTTGAAAAAGGTTTATGTCCAGGTTTACCAGATTGGGAAGCTTTGAAGTCTGAAAAATGTTGGAAAAATTTCGTAACTCCAGACTCTGGTGGTAAAGGTCGTTGGTTAGAAGGTCCACAAACGTGGCACCAAGACTTAATGCCTCAGCGTATGACAGCTTTAGGACTAGACGCTAATTGGGTAGTTAAATTTGCTGGTAGTGCTGATGCACTATGGGCAGAATTAGCAGCAGCTAAAAAAGAAGGAAGAGGAACAATAATCTTTAACTGGACACCAAACTTTACAGATGGTGCCGGATTTACGTTTATTGATTTTCCTCCATACACAGATGGTTGTAGACCAGTAGATGGTGGAGATGGAGCATGCGGTTCACCTGACGGTTATTTGAAAAAAGCCGTGAGTGAAAAGTGGACTAAAACTCATCCAGCTGCAGCAAAAATGTTTAAAAAACTTGCATTTACAACAGGTCAGATTGGTGCAATGGCAGCTTATGTAGACGTTGATAAAATGTCTCATGAAGATGCTGCAAAAACATGGCTGAAGAAAAACGAAAAAGTTTGGAAAGCATTTACAAAATAATTATTTGTAAAACTTAAGCTTTTGATAATCTCCCCTAGTTTTTATACTAGGGGGGATTTTTTTTTAGTTTTAGTGTAATTTGTGTAGAGTGTAGCGGATATGAAAAAACTGTTTCTATATATATTTTTAGGGTTGATCCTTTGTAATACAGGGTTTGCGCGTACAACTGGATGTGTTGAAGGTGACTGTGAAGACGGAGTTGGGACTTGGACTTATACCGACAAAACTACATACG
>MPLY02187480.1_pt1 | contig 14200 bp, 11 predicted proteins | sample 1617301 | NCBI WGS metagenome assembly MPLY02 (sample SAMN05944805, study PRJNA350692) | marine metagenome | biome: marine; feature: ODZ; material: water; isolation source: 140 m water sample filtered on 0.2 um supor filter | place: Pacific Ocean | collected 2012-04-08 | depth 140m m
AGCCCGCCGGTCGGGCAGCATGGAGAACCCGGGCCAGCCCGCCGGTCGGGCAGCATGGAGAACCCGGGCCAGCCCGCCGGTCGGGCAGCATGGAGAACCCGGGCCAGCCCGCCGGGTCTGGGGAACGCGCGGTTCACGGTGCTCACCACCGCCAGCAGCGAAGCGCGGACGATGCTGGCGTGGACTCCCACCCCGTAGGCCCGCCCGCCGCCGACCACGTCGCGTTCGACCTGGGCCACCGCCCGGGCACCCGCTCCCCCACCCGCCGAGTGCTCCGCGTACTCGTGCATCTGCGGCCGCAGAGCGCATTCCCGGTCCAGGGCATCCAGGAAGGCATCTATGGGCCATCTGCGCACGAAGGGCTCGGTCCCGAGCCTGGATCCCGAATATGCGACCGGAGCTGTGATTTCAGATCTGCAACGAGTGTTACCTGATGGCCCTTGGAAGGCACTCACTCCTGAACGCGCTGATGGCTGGCTCGGGCGGTGTGGTTGTGACGAGCGAGGAGCGGTTCTCCTGATCTGGGGAGTAACCCTGCCAGTTGCGTCTCGATGCTGAGCGCAGCTCCACCTTGGATTCCCAGGAGACTCCATGGCCTCAAACACTCGAACTTCTCTCGAGGCAGTCGGTAGCCAGGAGGATCAGGTTGCCGAAGACTCAGCCGGAAATGAGGAGATCCAGGATCTGAAACCGGACGAGGCGAAGAGGCTCGAGCGTATGCCTGTCCGGAAAGTGCAGACCCCGGGTAAGGCGAAAATGCAGACCCCGGGTAAGGCGAAAATGCAGACCCCGGGTAAGGCGAAAATGCAGACCCCGGGTAAGGCGAAAATGCAGACCCCGGGTAAGGCGAGAAACGGCAAGGCCGCATCCAGCTCTTCGGTAGCCCATCACTCCAGAGCAACTCGTCAGACGACGACAGACCCCGTTCGTGTCTATCTCCGCGAGATGGGCCAGATCTCTCTCCTGACCCGTGAGGCTGAGGTCGAACTCGCCAAGAGGATCGAGGCCGGCATGCTTCTTCAGAGACTCGCGATTCTGGGGAGCAACTCGGGTCTCTCGGCCGTGACCGAGTTGGGCCGGAAGCTAGAGGCTGGCGAGATCGAACTTGCAGATGCCGTAGATCTGCCCGAGGGTGAAGACGTTTCGTCCGCTGCAGACATTCGCGCCGCCTTCCTGGCCGCCGTGGCGCGTGTGCGTGAGTTGCAGCCGGGGATCCACCGCCGGCGCCGCTCCATCGCCAATTCCCAGACCGGCGAAAAGACGCGTGATCGTCTTCGGGGAGAGATCATGGAGTTGGCGAAGGAGTGCGTCGTGGGTCTGTCCGACGCCCGTATGGCCAAACAGCGGATCGACGAAGTTAAGAACTATTTGGAGCAGGCGCACGAGTCTTTCGTGATCATCGCAGAGCACGTCGAGACAATTTCTCACAGATTTGGTGTGCCCCGCGAAGAGTTCGTCGAACTGGCTGCTCGGGCCGGCAAGTGCAGCGCCCAGGGGAAGAAGGCGCTCGAACGGCTCGGTGGCCATCTCGATACCATCGAAGCCGCTCGTGCCGAAGTGGCCGAGATCGAGAAGTTGTCCGCCGCAATTTCGAAGGACCTGAAGATGAAGGCGGAAGACGTCGACGCCGCCCTGGAGGCCTGTCGTGAGGCCGAGTTTCGCACCCAGAAGGCCAGGAGTGAGATGATCGAGGCGAATCTGCGGCTGGTTGTTTCGATCGCGAAGAAGTACACGAATCGTGGGCTTCAGTTCCTGGACTTGATCCAGGAGGGCAATATCGGCCTGATGAAGGCCGTGGACAGGTTCGAATACAAGCTGGGTTACAGGTTTTCCACCTATGCGACCTGGTGGATTCGACAGGCGATCACGCGTGCTTTGGCCGAACAATCTCGCACGATCCGAATTCCCGTCCACATGGTCGAAACCATCAACAAACTGATTCGGACGAGCCGTTCTCTCGTTCAGGCACTCGGCCGGGAACCCAACGCTGAGGAACTCTCCGAGAAGCTCAAACTTTCGGTCGAGACGGTGAGGACGGTGCTGAGAATCACTCGCCAGCCCATCAGCCTGGATAGTCCCGTGGGCGAGGAGGACAATAGTTCGCTCCGCGACTTCATCGAAGATCCCAATGCCGTGAGCCCCCAGGATGCCGTGATCCACTCGAACCTTGCTGCGCGGCTCAAGCAGATCCTCGCCACGCTGGCGCCCAGCGAGGCCCGTGTGCTGGAACTTCGTTTCGGATTTGCCGGCGACTCGAACCACACTCTCGAAGAGGTGGGTCAGGGGTTTGAGCTGACGCGCGAGAGGATCCGCCAGATCGAAGCCAAGGCCCTGAGAAAGCTCCGGCATCCCTCACGCAGCCGTGTTCTGAAGAGCTTCGTGGATCGCTAAATCGTCGCCCCACGGGTGATGGCGGGTCGAGCAGGTCAAGACCCGGGTGGCGAGAACCGATCAGCAGGGAGCATAGGAAGTTCAAGCTGTGTTTTCGCCGGGTCCGATCAGGAGACATTCTGTCCAACAGGCGGGGTGCGGGCACAGGTTGGCCTTCGCAGAACCGTCCCGGCAGGATCTGTTCCCCGGTAGCTCAGTTGGCAGAGCAAGCGGCTGTTAACCGCTGGGTCGTAGGTTCAAGTCCTACCCGGGGAGCCAATTCCGGCAGGTTTCACAGGCGTGATGGCACATCAGCGCGCCGTCACCTGCACCTCGACCAAGCGCGACTCCGGCGCCCGGCGCCCGGCGGCGGTCTCCAGCACGATTCGGTAGCGATAGAGGTTGCCCGGCGTCACGCCGGTGTGGACGAAGAGCGCGCCGCTGGTGGTGCCGAGATCGGTCGGTCCGAGAGCGCGGATCAGCAGGATGCGCGCGTGCACCCAGCCCTCGTTGCTGCGGTCGCGCCAGCGCAGCACGACGCCCTCGGGTCCCACTTCACTCTCGATCTCGTAGTCGACGCTTGTCACTTCGAGCGGTCCGCTCGTGTCGCTCTCGAGCCCGTCGCTGTCGAGTGCGCGCAGCGTGTAGTGGACGCTCTCGCCGGCACCGACCTCGCGGTCCACCACCCGCGTCACGCTCTCAGACAGCGAACCGACCGGCTCCTGTGTGTCGCTGGCTGCACGCTGGCGAAACAACTGGTAGCCGATGAGATCGTTTTCGACGTTCGCATCCCAGGTGAGCTCGTTGGCTCCCAGGCCCTGCGCCACTACGCGCAGCCCCACCGGCGGCAGCGGCTCCCCCTTGGTTACCGCCCGCTCGGGGTCCGACGGCTCGCCGCGGCCACCGGCGCGGTTTACCGAGCGCACGCGGTAGTGGAACACGCGCAGATCGCCGAGGTCGAGATCCACGTACACCGTCTCGAAGCGGCCCTCGAGCTCCTGGATGCTCTCGAACGGCCCCTGCGATGTGGGGCTGCGTTCGATGACATAGCTGTCGACGTTCGGATCGGCCGAAGCGCGCCACGACAGCGGAACGCTGCGCGGCTGGTGGCTGTAGGCGCATAGCTCTTCCGGTGGATCCGGCAGCACGGCGGTCGTTCCGGTAACGACAGCGGAAGCTTCCTCGCCGAGCACGTCCTGCAGCGTGCGCGGGCGCACCCGGTAGAAGTAGGTCTCGCCGTCGCCGAGAGTCGCCGGCTCCCCGGTAGTCGCGGCCGCGACGAGTCCGGCGCCGCGATCGACCCAGGCCGTATTCGCTCGCCCGTCGAGATCGGCCACCTGGCGGTACGGCCCGGCGCGCTGCTGGGAGCGCTCCATCACGTAGCCGGCCACGCCACTGATCAGCAGCGGGTCCCAGTGGAGCGGGATCGCGCGGAGTTCACCGCTGATGGTGGAGAGGCCCTCGGGCGGTGGAAGCGCCGCGGTGGGCACCTGCTCGGACGGCGGTGCGGAGGCGGGCTCGGGCTTCGGGGTGAGCGGCCACGGCAGCGAGTCGAGTGTGAGCGGCGTCTGGCAGGCGCATAGCGACACGGCCAGCACGAAGACACCGATGCGCCGCTTCACGTGCCGCCCCGAGGCACGGAGTCCGCACGAAGCCGCTCGAGGTTCTGGAGCTGCTGCTCGGCGCGCCCGATGTACGCGATCACGCGTTCGTTCTCGGGGTCGATCAGCAGGGCATGTCGCCAGTGGTCGAGGGCGGATTGGAGGTCCTCGTCGCGAAATGCGGTGCGGCCTGCCTCGATCAGTGTCGGCACCCGCGAGCGCATACGGCGACGCAGGTCCGTCAGGTGACGGCGCGCTGCAGCGTGCTCGCCGTTGGCCTCGAGCGCGTTCTGGTCGTGGCGGATCGCGGTGTACAGGTTGCCCGTGCGCTCGGACGCCAGCGCGTTCTGGTAGGAGCCCTCGGCACGGACCTCCGCGACGCTCGCGAGAGGTGTCGTCGCCATGAATTTCATCCCGTCGGGACTTTTGGAGTCGTGGGTGAGCGTCGCGATGTACGAGAGGTAGCCGCGGGCCGACTCGTTGTCCGGGTCGAGTTCCAGCACTTCCTCGAAGGCGCCCCGCGCGGCACCGATGTTGCCCGATGCGAACCCACGCTTGCCCGTCTCCATCTGGGTTCGGATCGCATCGACGAGCGCCGTGCGTAGCCGACGCGCGTCTGGCTCGAGTTCCGGGTCGAATGGGTCGAGGCTGCGCAGCGTCGAGAGCTCCCGCCGCGCGGTAGGCAGATCGTTGGCGTCGAGTGCGGCGGCGTGTGCCGTCTGGTGCTCGGCCTTGCGTGAGGCGAGAACCCGGGCGAGCGATTGGACGTGCTCGAGGGTCTCGCGGTCGCTCGGCTGTAGCTTGAGCGCCAGGCGGTAGTTGAGGATCGATTCCGCCAGGCGCTGCTTCGCCTGGTAGTAGCGGCCCCGCTGCTTGTACTGCACCACCAGTCGCTCGAACTCCGCCTCGACGACCTCGATGCGCGCCCCAACCTGTTCCGCGCCCGGGTCGTCGTCGGCGACCTCCCGCCACACCTCCAGGGCGGCGAGGCGGTCTCCCTCCCGATACAGGCGCTCGCCTTGTTGGAGAGGCGTCGTGCAGGCCGATACTGCGCAGGCGAGTGCCGCGGTGCGAGCCAGTCTCATGCCGCGGGCGGCCGCGGCGATTCGTCTTCTGGGCGCGCGAGCTCCACTGCGTAGACGTGGACGGGCTCCTCGCGTCCCGAGAGCTGGCGCTCACCCTCGAAGCGCAGCTGGCGCTCCGTGCGCACGGAGCGCTGCACGGCCTCCGACACCAGGATTTTCCCGGGGTGAGCGAGCTTTTCCAACCGGTGGGCCACGTTCACGGCGTCTCCGACGGCAGTGTAGTCCGTCCGGCGATCCGAGCCGATGTTGCCGACGACGACGTTGCCGGTGTGGATACCGATGCCAACCTCGACGCGGTGGTTTTCGGGCCCAGCGCCCGGGCCGATCGCGCGGTTGCGTTCTTCGAGCGCCGCCAGGATGTCCACCGCCGCGTTCACCGCGCGGCTCGCGTGGTCGCTTTGCTGCACCGGAGCTCCGAAGTAGGCCATGATCGAATCGCCGATGAACTTGTCGATGGTTCCGCCATTCTCGAGGATGCGGTCCGATGCGAGCTGGAAGATCTCGTGGAGCAGCGCCACCACGTCGCGCGCGTTCATGCCCTCGGAGAGGTGCGTGAAGCCGCGGATGTCGCAGAAGAGGACCGAGACTTCGCGCTCTATCCCCGCCAGCGCTTCGTCCTCCGGTCCCTCGAGTAGCTGGTTCAGCACGTAGTCGTTCACGTAGCGCCCGAACGCGTTCTGTACGCGTTGCTTCTGCTGGAGCGAATCGCCCATCTCGTTGAAGGCTCGTGTCAGCTCGCCGACCTCGTCGCGGGATGTCGGCGGCACCCGTACCGAGAAGTCGCCATCGCGCAGGTGCTCGACGCCGCGCTGCAGGCGCCGCAACGGGCCGACCAGCAGCGCCACGAAGATCACACCCGCAACGATGCCGAAGAGCACCAGGCTCACGGCGATGAAGGAGAGCTGGCGGGTGGCGCGAGCGACGACCGGCTGGACCAGCGCGTGGAGATCGAGTTCGACCTGCGCCTCACCGATGCGTACCCCGCTGTAGAGCACCGGTGCGGCCACCAACAACTGACCTCCCTCGCGCACCGTGCGCGTGGTGAACTCGGCCTCATCGGCGGTGAGGACGCTGGGCGGCGCCGTCTCACCGGCGCGCAGCGCGGCGAGTCGCACGCCGTCAAGCCCGATCAGCCGCGCACCCACCACGCCGTGGCCCGCGCCGGCCTCCTCGATGAGCCGGTCGAGGGTGAGTTCGTCGTCGAAGGCACCCTCACGGATCGCGAGCAGCGGCTCCTTTGCAGCGCCGGCCAGCGCGGTTGCGAGTGCGGCTCCGCGTTTCTCGACCTCGGATTCGAGCGCGCCGCGTTCGTGCTCGGTCGCCACCAGGGCGAAGCTCACGCAGGCCAGCACGATCAGGCTGACCAGGAGGGTGCTGAATTTGACCTGCAGAGATCGCAAGTTTGGACCTGCTTTTCAGTGATCGGAACGACGGGGCAGATGCCGCCGGGTGGTGTTGCGACGGGTAGCTAGAGGCTACGCCCGTCGGGTGGGGCGCTGCAAGCGGCTCCAATTGCTTCGGATCTCCAGCACCTCGAACTCCCGGGTCGGCCGGTCCGGAGCGGATCTGGTTGGTGGCTCGCCCCCGAGGGGTCGATCCCTTCTGCTTGCACCAGCCGATTCTCCAGTTGGCGGATTCCCGACTCGATGGGGCCCTGCTCGTCCTTGGCGGCGTGGTACTCGGCATTTTCCTCGAGGTCTTTGACCTGTGCCCCCCTGCGATCGATCCATTCCCTATGTGAGTCCATGGGGCCAGGGTTGAGGAAAAGGAGACGAGATGGGCAGGACGCGTCACACGGCAGAGCAAATTATCGGGAAGTTTCGCGAGGCGGAAGGCGCATTGGTCAGGGGCCGTTCGCGAAGGGTGAGATCTGGAGTACGACCCCGCGCGGGACCGCTGGCGGGCCTCGCCGTGCCGGTTCCGGCGCGGGGCTGCCGGGTCTTGCCGGGGTGGTGTTCCGACGCCGTGGGACGGGCTATCCGCGCGGGGCGGGCCCCGCGCCGGAGCCTGAGCGCCGATGCCACGCCAAGGCCGTGAGACCCATGGCGACGAGCAGTCCCGTCCCCGGTTCGGGAACGATGGATACCTCCGTCTCGATCGAGTAGCTCGCGACGATGGTCAGGTGCTTGCCCGCTTCTCCGAACGGGGTGCCCTCGATGCTGTGCATCGTGACAGAGTCGATCCTCAGCCCGGGACTCGCATCGATGATTCCGGTGATCGTCGGCACCGGAAAGGTAATCGGCTGGCCGCTGGTGCCCGCGTTGATGCCCGTCGAGTCGGTGGCCCCCCAGCTGCCCGTCACCAGGAGGGGCCCCGCTCCCACGCTAAAAAGGCCCGGGGTGCCGGTGTCTTGGGACCAAAGGTTGGCAAAGGTGATGTCCCCCTCGATGATCGCGCTCTCGACGCTGATCTCGTCGAAGCCCCCGAAGTGTGTGCTCAGGGAAATCAGGGTGGGCGCGATCTCGATCCGGAGCGCATTGAGGGTCAGCGCTGCGGTGTCCATCATGATGCTGTCGCCCGTCAGGGCCACGCCCGCCGAAGTGCCGATGACCACGCCGTCGAGTTTCACGTCGATGTCGACGGACCCACCGGTGATGCTGTACCCGATGGGAGCCGCATCGGCCCGTCCTGCCAAGAGCAGCAGGCACACGACCTCCGCAGGCGCTTACAGCACAGCCCGCACCCACAGCGCAGCCACCCGCGACGCTTCGCAGTTCAGCACAAAACCTTCCCAGAAGAACCCGAGGATTCTCGGGCGCAAAGTAGTCTTCCCAGAGACTATTCGGTACGCGAAGCAAGTTCCATACTTTAATGGGTTGATTTTACAAAGCATTTCAATACCGGGTACTTGCGTGCACGGGATCTGCTGGACGATGGGCCGTCTAGGAAAGTTTCTTCCACGACTGCGGAAGGTATTTTCCCATCTGTTGGTGTTCGCCCACCCACCGACCCCTTCCAGACGGAGCATCTGCGTCTCGTTAAAATGGCAAAGCGGCGTTTGATTTTGATGACTTCGACGCCGCTTCCCAGAATCCAACTGGGGATCTGGAAACCCGCTCATTTCTTCTATTTGCCGGTCGACTTGATTTTTGTTCGGCCGTTGGGAGAGAATCGCGATGCCTCAGTTTTGGGTGGTTTTCCCCGTAGCCGAGTGGCCCCTATTCACGCTGTTCACCGCTCTAGGCCAATCGGAAGGTGCCCACCTCATGCGACCCAACTTCCCCCGCTCGCTGATACTCCTCGCAGCTCTGCTGCCTCTCTTCACCAACCCCCTGCGCGCATACGCGACTGACACAGATGTCATCGCAAAATGGGTGCAGTACACGGTCGACGGCGTCGAAGCCCGGGCCGTTGTAAAGGATCGCTGCCCGGCGATCCGGATCGATGGCCGAAGTGTTGGCATGGTCGAGCGCGCTGCCCCGACCGAGGAACACCTGAACACGGTCTGCACCGCCAAGCTGCCGCGTGGCGTGCGCTCGGTTCGCCTGAACGGAGAGCACCTGCCGGTGCCAGTCGAGCAGCCAAAGCGGATCGTGGTCATGGGCGATACCGGCTGCCGGCTCTCGAAGAAACACGGCCTCTACCAGAGTTGCGACAACGACAGCCTCTGGCCGTTCGCGCAGGTCGCCAGGAGCGTGGAGGCGGCCGCGCCCGACCTGATCCTGTACACGGGCGACTACATCTACCGCGAGAGCCCCTGCCTGGACGGCGACGTTGGCTGCAAAGAGAGTCCCTACATCATCTACGATCCCAAAGACGGGGAAGACGTCCCGGCGAGGTCCCACACCTGGGAGGCCGATTGGTTGCTTCCCGGCCAGCCGGTCCATCGCGCGGCACCGCTTCTGCTGATTCGAGGCAACCACGAGGTCTGCAAGCGCGCGGGGAAGGGTTGGTTCCGCTACCTCGACGCCCGCCCGTATTCAGGGGACGGCGATTGCGAAGACGCAACAGATCCCTGGGTCGTCACGTTCAGATCGATGCAGATCGCCGTGATGGACGTCACCAGCACCAAAGACGAGCACGGCAATTCACGCGCGCCTCAGTTTGCAGCGCAACTCCGGCAGCTCGACAGCGAGCTGTACAAGCCCGCGTGGATCGCATCGCCCATTCTTCGCGTTCGGGGCCGACGACGAGCCCAACAAAGACGGTAAGCCAGTTCGAAAGATCCACACCAGCGAGTTGCACGATGTGGTCCGCGAAGCGGGTGTGCCGCGCGCGACGCGCCTCTTCGTCGGCGCGCACATCCACCTGGCCGAGGTGCTGGGCTTCGGCCAAGGGCGGCCGCCTCAGCTCGTCGTCGCCAACGGCGGGACGCAACTGGTTCCGAGCGTGCCTGTGCCGCCCGAAATCGATGGAGTCGCCATCCAATTGCACAAGGTGATCTACCAGTACGGCTTCGTCACCATGTCTTCGAAGCACAGAAATCGCTGGTCGATGAGCTTCAACGATGTGGAAGGCCGAGGGCTGGAGCGCTGCCTGCTCTCCGGCAAGCGAGTGCGCTGCGCAGACCGGCGGTCTGGCCATCATTAGCCCACGAATACATACGAGACCGGGTCCGCCAGAGCTCCTTTGTCGGCAACGACATCTGCGACGACAATGCCCGGTGCATGGGCAAGGCTCCGGCCCAGGGCGATCCGATTAGGCCGCGTGTGTTCGACCGCCTGCTGTTCCAGGCCAGTCTCGGCTAAAGCGCGCGGGGCCTGCTCCTCGTGGAGAGGCCCGAGTTGGAGCGCCAGGTCTGGGCCGCCACGCTCGGCAAGCTGAGCGAGATCGAGCAGTTGCTGGGAGGTCTGTGGCTCGGCGCCACGGGGCGGCTGGGCGCGCTGCCCCGTCCCACCTGCGGCTCCTGGATCTCACTGCGCGCGCTGCTGTTGGCCCGGCGGGAGATCGGGTCGCTCGTCTCGTTCGTCGGCACGGGGATCGGCGTGATGGGATCGATGGGCTATACGCTTCCTGAGCTCGAGCGGGTCGTGGATCTGACGGCGACCGGCAAGCTCGACCTGTCGGGCTCGATCATCGCCCGCTATCCACTCGGTCGCGTCATGGATACGCTTGACGACCTGGCGAGCCACCGAAACGACCCCGTGCGTCTGGCGCTCCTTTCCGCGTCGTCGACATGAGCAGCGCCGCGAAAGCGCATCGCGACTGCGCGGGCTCTGCGCCGGAGACGAGGAGGAAGCAGCGTGAGTGAGTCCCTCACGATCCTGGACGTGGCGGAAGGCGCCGCCGTGCTGACGCTGAATCGGCCGGCAAAACGCAATGCGCTGTCGCGCGTGCTGCGCGACGAGATCGTGGAGCGCCTCGACGAGCTGACGAAGAACAGCGATGTGCGAGCGGTGGTTCTCACCGGGGCGGGCCCCGTCTTCTGTGCGGGCTTCGACCGCTCGGAGTTCGCCGGGGGCAGCATGGCGGAGGTCTTCGCGGACGCGACCGAGTACCACCGCCGAGTCTTCACGTTTCCCAAGCCCCTGATCGCGGCGGTGAACGGTCCCGCGCTCGGCGGCGGCTGCGACCTGGCCGCGATGTGCGACTTCCGCCTCGCCGCCGCGTCAGCGGCCTTCGGTCAGCCACAGGTGCGCTTCGGGGCGGCCGCCGCCTACGAGCTGATGCGGGTGGTCGTAGGGACCGGGATGGCGCGCGAGATGTGTCTCACGGGCCGGCCGGTCGACGCCGAGGAGGCGTTGCGAATTGGGCTCGTGAATCGGGTGCTCGGGCAGGACGAGCTGCTCGAGTCGGCGACGGCCCTGGCGCGCGATCTCGCGTCGCTGCCGGAAGACATACCCGAAAGTGCAAAGCGCGTCTTTGTGGCCCACCAGCCCCGCCTGTTCGAGTCCTGAGCGGTGGACGTTCGAGACCTCACGGGAGCCACTGCGCTGGTGACGGGTGCCGGGAGCGGCATCGGTCGCGAGCTTGCGCGGGCCCTCGCCAAGCGGCGCGCGCGGGTCGCGATCGGCGAGCTCGACGAGGCGAGGCTTCGGGAGGCCGAGGCCGACCTTCGCGAGCTCGGTTGTGAGGTGCTCGCGCGCCGGGTGGACGTGGGTTCGCGCTCCCAGATGGAGGCATTCGCGGCCGACGTCCATCGCGAGTGGGGACCCGTCGATCTGCTCGTGAACAATGCCGGAGTCGGACTCGGGGGCGCTTTTCTCGACACGACGATCGAGGACTGGGAGTGGATCACCCGGACCAATCTGTTCGGGGTCGTTCACGGCTGCCACTTCTTCATCCCGGAGATGGCGAAGCGAGGGCGCCCGGGGCACGTGGTGAACGTGGCGTCCGCCGCCGCCTATGCGCCGCTTCCCGCGCAGAGTGCCTACGCGGCCACCAAATTCGCCATCCTCGGGCTCTCCGTGACCATGCAGGCAGAACTCCGAAACAAGGGAATCGGTGTCACCGCCGTGTGTCCAGGCTTCATCGACACGCCGATCGTCGAGCGCGCGCGGCTTCGCGGCGCCACGGCCGAGCCGGCGACGCGCCAGCGCACGGCCGACTTCTATCGCCGTCGCAACTACGGGCCTGAGCGCGTCGCTCGAAACACGCTGCGCGCGGTGCAACGCAATCGAGTCGTCGCACCGATCTCGCTCGAGGCCTGGGGTCTCTACTACGCCTCGCGCTTCGTTCCGGGCCTCCTGCGCTGGGTGAACGGCCAGCTCGCTCGCCAACTCGCTACAGAGAAATGACCCGTATCGGGGTCTCATCCCTTCACCCGCCTGTATTGGACAGAATGCCTACTACTCGGACGCTGCGAAAACGCAGCTTGAACTTCCTATCTGCAAGCTGCGTTTTCTTTGGGTGTAAAATAGTAGGCATTCTGTCAAATAGACGCGGGTGAAGGGGTCATACCCGAGTATGGGGTGGGCTCAGCGGTGAGGGTGCCGGGGGGCCCGAAGACCGGAGTTCTTCAATTCCCATGGGCAGGGCTGTAAAATCGCCTTGCTCGGGGTGGACTTTCAGGTGCTAAGCGCTCGACTACCATCCTTGCCTTCATGCAATCGCCGGAATTCCGGCACAGGGGAAGTTCAAATGGGGCGACTCGACGGCAAAGTGGCGATCGTAACGGGAGCGGCACGAGGAACTGGCGCAGAGACCGCAAAGATGTTTGTTGCCGAGGGAGCGCGCGTGCTTCTCGGTGACATTCTAGACGAACTTGGGCAGGTCGTTGCGAGCGAATTAGGAGATGCTTCGGCGTGTTACCAGCACCTCGACGTGACACGAGAAGAAGACTGGGATGCGGCGGTCGCGACGGCCTGCGAGCACTTCGGGCCGGTCAACGTTCTCGTCAACAACGCGGCGATTCTCGAAGTTCGTTCACTCGTCGAGACGTCGGCCGAGACATTCAAGAAGATCTTCTCAGTCAATCAGCTTGGTCCCTTCCTGGGGATCCGTGCCGTCTTCGAGACGATGAAGGCCGCCGGTGGCGGATCGATCATCAACATCTCGTCGATCGATGGGCTCGAGGGCTCGAATGGTGTCGCGGTCTATACGTCCAGCAAATGGGGCCTGAGAGGTCTGACGAAGGCTGCCTGCCAGGAACTGGGTCGATATTCGATCCGAGTCAATACGCTCTGCCCAAACCCGGGAAGCAGTGAGATGGTCGCGCCCTTCTATGCCGAGGCGATCGAGAGACTGAAGGCCGCCGACGAGCCGCTGCCGAGCCGCCCGGTTCACCCCTTCGCGCGCCACGGCGACGTGGGCGACGTGGCCCGAGCGATCGTCTTTCTGGCATCGGACGAGAGCGGCTTCATCTCCGGCTGTGATCTGCCGGTCGACGGAGGTTGGAGCGCGGGAAAGATCGAACCAGGCGCACCTTCGAGCTAGGCACACTGGGGCAGATAGGAAGTTCGGTGCTTCAGGGATTCGTGTGGGTTGATTTGAGAGAGTTCGGGTAGAGATCCAGCTGGCTATCGCGAAGCGATGCGAACCCTTCCCGTCGCCGTCGACTCATTCGGTCTGGATTGGTGAGCCAGAGGTACTTGGTCTTCTTCAGGCGACCGTCTCCCTGGCTAACGAGTTCTTTGTTCTCGGCTCGTCGAACTTCGTCCACGGCTCGACCCAGGTGCTGTGCGATGTGGAACTTGCCGAATAGGATCCGTCGATCCGCGTTGGGAACGTGTTCACGGGTCGAGGCGATGCAGGGAGCCCACATATCCATCGCGACGGATTGGAGCTGTGTGCAGCCTTCCGCGCCCAGTTCTGCGTAGAAAGCATTCGGGGTCTGTTTCCTTCGGTTGTCACCCACCCAGAGAACCCGGTTCTGATCGAGGTCGTTTGCCACCGTGATGTACTCGGCGCCCTTGCGCAACGATGTCTCATCGATCCCGATGCGACGAGGCCGCTGCGTCTTCCTTCGGGCCAGCCCGCGACGAACGGCCCGGTCCTGGATTCCCGCCACCTGATCCAAGCTCAGACACAGCTGACGCGCGACCGCCGCAAAGCTGGCCTCTTTCAGCCAGTCGATGACAAGCGCCTCGAATAGGGCTGTGAAGCGAGACTTGGGATCCGACCACGGGACCGTGATCTGAATGACCCCGTGCTCGTCACAGGCGACCCGGGGAACGTCAGCCACGAGAATCGTGCGCTACTGCATGGTGTCGAGATGACGCCAGCGTCGCTCACGGGAGTCGTAGCGTGATACTCGGCATTGACACTTCGGGCACTGGAGGACCGCTACCGGATCCATCTCCACAGACACCACTACCGCCTGCTCTTCATCCAGATGCAGCGTCACGTCAGAGATCTTCGATCCCCAGCAGTCGCGCATAGAGAGTTCGATCTTGCATCGCGACACTGTACCGGCGACACAGCCCACTCGATCCAGGCCGGAATATCTCCGGCCCCGCCCTCAGGCTCCTCCAAGCGGGAATCACGGATCATCGGACCCACACAAAACCCAGAAGAGCCTTCCCGGATGCACCGGGTATGTGGTGATACCCGTATTGGGGGCCACCCGCCCCGCCGGGCGAAGGCTCCAGCACGGGCCGAATGGCGCGTCCTCGACGGGTTGCTGGCGGCAATTGCCCAGGAGTCCCTGTGGGCCCAGGCTCCAGCCCGGCGTCCACACGCCGTCCGCGCCGAGTCCTGTGGGCCCAGGCTCGAGCCCGGCGTCCACACGCCGTCCGCGCCGAGTCCTGTGGGCCCAGGCTCGAG
>MPLY02063242.1_pt1 | contig 13958 bp, 12 predicted proteins | sample 1617301 | NCBI WGS metagenome assembly MPLY02 (sample SAMN05944805, study PRJNA350692) | marine metagenome | biome: marine; feature: ODZ; material: water; isolation source: 140 m water sample filtered on 0.2 um supor filter | place: Pacific Ocean | collected 2012-04-08 | depth 140m m
CACTATTTGCAAACAAATTTTTTCCCGGTCTTAATGTACCAACAAAATTGGGTTTAGGATTTCCAGTCGTTAAGTAAACTATTCCACTATGAACATCAGCCGAAATACCGCCCCATGAATTACCACCAATAAAATCTTTTTTATTTTTTTCTCTTAAATAATATTTCCAATTCAATTTTCCAGATTCAACATCATAAGACTCTATTGATGGACGAAAAGTAGCAACAACTAGTTGATTGTCGATAATTATAGGAGGTATCGGACTCGAGCCAATTTTTATTATTCCATTTTTTCCAAAACTTTTTACGACCTTACCAGTTTTTGCGTTTAGTGATATCAGCTGGTCGTCATTTGTAAAATATAATTTCAGAATATCATTTTTTATATCTTTCCAGATCAACAAACCTCTTTTTGCCGCTTGATAACCTTTTTCTACCTTATGTCTCCATATTTCTTTGCCATTAGCGCCATCTAAACAAACTATATGATTTCCAGGAGTTGGTAAGTAAACCAAGCCTTCATAAACAACGGGGTTGGCCTGAATACCTTTCTTTCCATCTTTAGAATTAAATACCCAAGCTAATTTTAATTTTTCTATATTATTTCTATTAATCAAGTTAAGACTTGAAAATCTCATTGATGAGAATCCTCCATGACTTCTAGGCCAATTTGAAAAATTTTTTTCAACTTCCTTAATTTTTCTACCAGGTATAAAATTGTCTTTTTTACCTGGTATAACTTTAATTTTTGGTAAATTTTGTCTCAACGATGATTCTTCAGGTTGCCAATATTCTCGATGTTCTTTTGAAATTTTAAAAGTAATATCGTGATACAAATTATCATAATACTTTGAAATTTTTTTAATTATTCTGCTATTTAAGTTGTTAATGCTGAACGTAAGTGAACTCCTATTGATATAGGACGAATCATATTTAGCTAAATCAAACAACACGAGCAATATGAATAAAATTCCTAAAATAAATAAAGATAATACAATAAACTTTGGTATTTTAATTTTCATAAAAAATATTTTCTAATAGAATATAAATATTTATTCAAAAAAGAAATTCCTGGTAGCGGGGGGCGGATTCGAACCGCCGACCCCAGGCTTATGAGTCCTGTGCTCTAACCAACTGAGCTACCCCGCCATTAGTTCATATTGGTTTATAGTGCTTTTTTTAACTAATGCAATCCCGTTTCAAAATTCATAACCTAGTTCAAAGAATTTTGATGGATATGCGCACCTTTCTTTAAAATGTTCTTTCCAGTGGTCTTTAATGAAATAATCTTCCTTTCTATGAACTGAGTAATATTGAAAAAATGCGTAAGGTAATCCGGCTGTTTCCCAAACTTTGAAATATATTAACTTTGATACGTTTTCAAAATTAATCATATATTTTTTAATTGTCATTCTGTCCATTTCGTGTAAGCAGTCAATGGCAATAGATAAGTCAAATGTTTTTTTTGAAAAAAATTTTATCTGATGAGGAAAGACAAATAAAACATCATTTTTTTCTAGAGTATCATTTAAATGTTTTGGATCATTAATTTCAAAGGCCTTTGTGATCTTTTTGTTGGGGAAAGAGGCTCTTAAATTGTTCAAACTGACATTCACTGCGGGAGGTATATCAGCAATAACATATTTTGCATCATCATTAACAGATAAAACAACTTTGGCCGTTCTGCCTGAGCCCGCACCCACCTCCAAAAATCTATTTTTTTTTGCATTAAGCTTACCTATTAATTTTTCAATTTTTTCATATTCCATCAACGAATTCAAATTATCTTGGCTAATTTCTAAATTGTCTATACTTAGTGAATGCTCAATTAAATTATTGTTTTTTAATTTGTTTATTTGATTCAAATATTTAAATACTTGTTTGTCTTTGATATTTTCATATAAAAGTAACAAAATTAAATTATGATTTATTGAAGCTGAATAATTCAAATTACTTTGTTTTTTAAATAAATTAATATTTAAATTAATTTTATTATACTGCGCATTTTTACAAAAATCTCTTATCAATTTCTCATCTATTTCTGTCCAAGTAAAATATGACAAAGCCATAATATTTTCATAATTTTTATATTTGCCACTAGCAATTAGATCCATATGTAGCATAATTAAATGTCGCCAAAATTTAGATGACCAGTTATAACTCTCTGATTTCAAATATAGATTAAATGTTTCGATTAATTCTTTTGGTAAATTTGTTTTATCTAATTTAATCCAAAATTTTTTTAAATTTTTTTGCCTTAGGTAGGCATTTTTAAAAGTACCCCAAAAACTTTTTTTTTTAGCCTGAAGTTCCATTATTATAGCTCGTTATTATGATTTGTATAATTCATATTAGTTAAAATAATTGTTTATTTCTTACATGATTCATTTCACTTAAACTATCTTTAATTAAATGAGATATTAATATTTATTTAAAAAAAGAAATTCTCAAGCGGTTTTTTGTTAGATTTAAATAAGATTAATATACACATTTCTTTTTAATCATTATCTATCCCTTTTGCTTCATATTAGTTTGTTCATTATTTTTTTTTGCAGAGGCCATTTAGTGTTTAATTTTAGATCGTCCCAGCGCAAGGAAAATTGTCGATCTACATCAGCATATTTTCCTTTATAGGCCAATTTATAGTGAAACAAACATTCGTTTCTCAAACAATAATGACTATTCGCGTAATTAGACGGAACAAGCACTTGCAATTCCTTCTTATGACTCAAAATATAAGATTTCCATTTTAAGTAATTGCTCGAATTTTTTTTGCAATTTACCACCACTAAAAAAATTTACCATATGGACAATTGATAAGTTTCCAAGTTTTTTTTCCATGAACTCCAATGGTAACCACGTTTATCTCTAAAAGATCTATTCATGTAAACTTTTACATTAAACGACATTACCTAAATTATCTTTTCACAAGTTCGGAAAATAATTTTGTTCGCTAAATGCTTCAAAAATACAAGAAGAAAGATTACCCGGTGTGGGAACGTAAATTAAACCGCCATAAACAATTGGATTAGCCTCAATGTCTTTCTTTCTATTAGCCATCTTTAAGCAAATATTAGAAAAAACTTGTATCTGATGCTATAATCTTTTAGTAGGTAATCAAATTATGTCAACAGCTTGTTTCATAGTTCCTTCCTGGCATTATTACAAAGATCCTTTAAAGCATACCCCGTACTGGGAATTATATTATGCTACCTATGTAAAAAAAGCAGGATTAGAGACAGATGTAATTGATATTAGATCTATGAAGGAAAATAATAAAAATTTAGATCTAACAAAAGCAGTAAATAAAATTCCTGAAAGAAATTTTTATTTCTATTGGATATTTAAATCTGGAGATGCTTTAGAAATATTTTCGATTGTTAAGTTACTCAAAAATAAATATCCTAAAAGTATACATGCTGCAGGAGGAACACATGTAGATATGAGTCAAGATGAATGTTCTAAACATTTTGATTCGATAATTGTCGGTCCAGGAGAAGAATCTTTTATAAAAGTCATAAAAGATTGTAATGAAAATAAATTATTGAAGAAATATTCTACAAATTATAAATCTCTTCATTTTAGTGACACTCATTTTCCTGATAGATCGTTTTTATCTGATAATTTAATAGCAAATAATAAAATGTTTGATCAGTATGGAAAAATTAAATCAACTTTAACATACTTTTCAAGAGGATGTATGATGAAGTGTGCTTTTTGCACATACAACGTTCCTCACTATTTACAAATAAAAAAACCTGAGTTAGTTACAAGAGAGATAAAATACTTAAAAGAAAGATATAATATTAAAGGGTTGTTGGTTAAAGATGAAGTTGCGATATCACCAAATAAGAAAATTTCAACAAAGATTATGGAAGCAATTGGAAATGAAAATATTATTTGGAGAGGGCAAACTACCACTATGGCTACTTATGAACAATTGAAACTAGCTAAGGAATCGGGCTGCGTTGAACTCGCATTTGGTGTTGAAACGGTTGATGACAACGTAATGAAAATTATAGATAAAACCTGGCAAAACCAAAAAAGCATAACAAGATGTATTGAGGACGCTAAAAAAGTTGGAATTAATGTAAAAATATGCTTAATTTTAGGCCTGCCAGGTGAAAAAAAAGATATTGCAGATTCAACTCTCAATTTTTTAAGAGAAATAAAACCTAATTATGTAAGTGTATCTGGTTTTTTGCCTGTGCCTGGTTCACCAATAGCAAGAAATTTTAAAAAATTTGGAATCAAAATGGTCGAAAAAGATTGGAATAAATATGCACATTTGCTTTACAGATTTTCAGATGAAGAAGAAGTAGGATTGCCATTTGAATTTAATAAAATAACTCCTTGGGGAAAGTCATTATCAAATTCGGAAATTAAAGAGAATGTAATAAGAATACAGACATGGCTTAGAGAAAACTCCATGGTTTATTAATCTTTAATTTATTATTTTTAAAACACCAATAGCGGGAATACTTTCTAGTACCATCAGGACAGCATTTTTTTCTTCAATGAAAATCATGTCCCTGATTCTTTCGCCGATTGGTATTACGTCTTCAAAAATTATTTTACTAAAATTTTCGTTGAAACGAATATGATGTAAGCTCTGATCCCCTTCATTCATTTGCCACTTATAACCCAAAGCCGCAACAAAGAAATCATTAGTAAATTCTTCATTAAAAGATATAGGTATTTTGACTATTTCACTTATTGCTATGGAAGGGGTATAATATTTGATGGGTTCAACAAAGCCATAATCTTTATGAGACTTATGCAATGGTGCTTCTTTTCTAAATTTTCCGTCATCATGTTCACCATAGGATGAGATCGGCCAACCATAATTTTCAATAATTTTGTTATCAGGATGTAAATTTATATTAATTTCATCTCCACCAATAGGGCCATGTTCTGTATGAATGATTATGTTTTTACTCTTATTATAGTATAAACCTTGTGCATTACGACTTCCCATAGCAATAATCTCATAATCTTTTGACTTTAGATCTATTGAAATTATTTTACCAAATATTGAATTTTTATCTTGCGCTAGAAGCATTTCGGCCCATGTCCAATCACCAATGGTTAGAAGAATTTTTCCATTTTTAAAAAAAACCATTCTTCCTCCAGAATGGGCAAGGAGACCAGTATTTACACATTCCTTATAAGAAAAAAAATCACTAAAAGTCAAATAATTTAAATTAAGTTCTGAGCTCATAATAGAAATGTTATAACAATTGTTTGATATTTTTTTTACATATGAAAAAAAAATTTTATTATCTAATATCAACAAATCCTTGATACTATATACACTGGGTAAATAAAATTTTTCTTCTTTGATCAAATCTTTTATGTTAGTTCTAATTTTATTTAAATCGAAACTATTTGATCCAATGTCTTTTTTAGCGAAAGAAAAAAACTCGCCATCTCCAGAAGCCAACACTATATTATTACTAGTTTGCTCTAAATAAGCCACGGGTTTCCCTCCCCATTCTTTATTATTTAGAAAAGGTAACTGAAAAGTTCTAATATCATAGGTATATGATTTAGATTTAACATTATTTGACTCTGATGATGGCAATTCTAATCCAGTAGTTATATGTTCTACTCTTTTAATCAACGCTGTAATTTTTGAATTAAGTGCATTTAGGGTACTATCGTACCGCTGCGTCTTTTGATTAAAGGCAAGTATTTTTTTTTCAACTCTAATTGTTTCTGAAACTAATAATATAAGTAATAAAATAAATAAAAATAAAAAAAACTTGAATTTACGTGTCATTTGTTATTCGTATGTTATTCGTAATTGAAAATTTTATGATGGTCAAATTAATAATAATTTATAAAAGGTTTGAATCTAATTCAAAAGTCTTTTTATTCATTGAAGATGGAAATCTCAGAAACAATTAATATTTTCATCAAAAGCGACAAGATCGCAAAAAAATTAAATATTTATACTTTTAATAAAATCTTCAATTTTGGATGTTCTAAAATTTTTAACATTAGATTTTAACCCTTTATTAGCTCGAGTTACTATTTTTATTCTTAAATTTTTTATGCTTATTGGTTTTACATATTTTGACTTGTTGATGAGTGTTGCCATATCTTTTATAAGCTTAAATCTAGATTGCAAATTGTTAGAAGATAAATGAATTATTTTTTTGCTCAATAAATTTTTGAGTTTGTCTCCCTTAATATGCTTCACTAAAAAATTTGACACATCATCAGCATTGGTAGGTGTACAAAATATATCATTTGATATACGAATTTTTTTATTTTTTTTCAATTCTGTCAAAAGATTATAAACAAGATTTTTTTTAAAAAATTTTCCAAATAACAATGACACTCTAATGATTAGGGAATTTTTAAATCTGATTAACGAATAATCACCTAATAATTTGCTCTTGCCGTACATCGAATTTGGTTGAGGTATATCTTCAACACCGCAGAGGTATTTTTTGTTACCATCAAAAACAGCCTCTGTGGAAAAATGAATTAATGTCATATTTATTTTTTCACTTACGACGGCTAATTTATACGGGAAAAAAGCATTTACTTCATAAGCATTTTTTGGAGATTTATTACATTCTTCATAAGTAGCCGCAACACAATTAATAATTATATTAGGTTTTGTCCTGATTATAATTTTCTCAAGTTTACTAAAATTCTTTATAAAATCGAAATCTTTTCTAGAAATAGTTGAAATATTAAAATTGTTATTTTTTAATTTTTCTAAAATATGTTTTGCCAAACCAGATGTGCTTCCAACAATTAATACCTTTTTTTTAATCATTTAATTCTTTTATTATTATAAAGTTGCTTCATATTTCAAAATCAACTTTTGCTAGAAAGAATCGTAATATATTACTGATTTATAAGTTCTGTTTATTTCCTTAGCAAATTTTTTATAAATAAAATTGGCGAATTCGTTGGGTGTTTTGACTTTTTTTATTTTTTTTCTTTTTTGAAACAAAGTTAAATCTTTATTGTTCTTAATATTGTGATTTTTTCTGAAACTAGAGGTGTCAATATAACGTGGAATTATAGAAACAATATTAATTTTTTTTTTAAAAGTGTCTTTGGACAATGCTGTAACTAAAGTATTTAATGCAGATTTAGATAATGCATACAAATGCATATCCTTTCCACCAGAAATAGCTGAATAAGAAGAAATGTTTATTATGGTTGTTTGATCTATAGATTTCTTTTTTAAAGAAAATTCTAATGCTTTTTTTAATAAAACTATATTTCCAATTAATAACCCCTTTATATTATTCGATATTTCTAAGTTTTTTAATTTTAAAAAGTTTTTTCTTTGTGTTTTGATAGAAGCATTATTAATAAATATGTTCATTCCTTTAAATTGTTTAGAAAATTTATTGAATGCATTCTTGATTGTATCTGTTTTAGCCAAGTCCATTCTTACGTAATTGTTAAGAATATTGTATTTTTTTAAGTTTTTTGAAATAGACCTAGCCTCGCTTAAATTATCAAAATAAGTAAAAAAAATATTGAATCCGTGTTCTGCAAATTTATAGATTAATGATTTTCCAATTCCACTTGTGCCACCCGTTATAAAAACATTTTTAGTCATTGTTTTGGATCGTTTAATAATTTATATACAATATTTGAAATTCAATTTATTAGGGATGTATAATAAATTCAAGGACAGCGTGAAAATTTAGGCTTAACCTTCATGATTAATCGTAGATTTAAAAAATGTCTTGTAACAGGTATAACTGCTTCAAGGGGAAGTTATTTAACTGAACATATATTATCAAGAGATAAAAAGTATCAGTCCCGTTAATCCTTATTATATTGGAAAAGACCATGATAAAAGAGATTATATAGTAGGTAATGAAAAAATCAAAAAATTAGGTTGGAAACCAAAAATTAATTTAGATAATCATATAATTGAGTTGATTAAAACTTTTGAAATTATTAAACCAAGACCAAATGCAAATATATAATTTTTTTTAATTATAATAAATAATAGAAAAAATTTAATTATGTTTTTAAATTCAAAAATTTTTATAGCTGGTCAAAAAAATTTTGTTGGCAAATATCTTTTTAAAGAATTATGTAAAAATTCTTACAAAAAAATTATTAATAATAATTTAAATATAGAAAAACTTAAAGATATTGTTTTTTTAAATAAATTTTTTAGTGAAAATAGACCAGAAGTAGTTTTTCTTGTTGGAGGTAACTCAGGCGGTATTAAATTAAATATTTTGCAACCAGCTAGCTTAATGAATGATAATTTATTAATTATTTTAAATGTTTTTAGATTATCTCATAAATATAAAGTAAAAAAATTATTATATCTTTCTAGTTCTTGTGTTTATCCAAAAAACATTAATTCATCCCTGTTGCCAAAGTTTTTAATGTCAAATAAATTTGAAGATACTAATAAGTATTATGCTCTAGCTAAAATTATTGGTATTCAAATGTGTGAGGCTTACAATAAAGAATTTAAGAAAAATTTTATCTCTGTTATACCATCTACAGTTTTTGGTCCATATGACAATTTTGTTGATGATAATGCGCATGTAGTTTCTTCTTTGATAAAAAAAATACATTATGCAAAAGTTAATAATAAAAAAACAATTAAATTATGGGGTACAGGCAAACCAATAAGAGATTTTATTTATGTTGAAGACTTAGTAAAAGGTCTAATTGTTCTTTTAGAAAATCACAATTCATCTGAACCGGTTAATATTAGTTCTGGAGAGAGTTTTACTATTAATAAGCTATCTAAAATAATAAAAAAAATAATAGATTATAAAGGTAATATTTATTTTGATATAAATAAACCTGATGGTGTGAAAAAGAAAATATTAAATATTGATAAAATTCTTAAATATAGATGGCGACCTGAATATTTAATTGATGAAGCGTTGGAGAAAACATACAAATGGTATTTGCGTAGTAAATACATTAAATAGAAACAAAATTTGGAATTTTTTTGATAACTAATTTAACAAAATCTGATCTAATAAGCTTCGAGGAACGAGTAGCAAAAGCATTTAATCAGGCTCAAATTAAAGCTCCAGTCCATCTTTATTCAAATAATGAGGAAATGATGATTAAATCTTTTGAAGTTATAAAAAAAGAAGATTGGGTTCTATGTTCATGGAGAAGTCATTACCAATGTCTTTTGAAAGGAGTACCTCAAGACAAATTGTTTGAAAGTATAATAGGAGGCAATTCTATTTCTCTGTGTTTTCCAGAATATAATATTTTTTCATCTGCTATCGTAGGAGGACATATATCCATTGCTGTAGGAATAGCTTTAGCTAATAAAAGAAATAAATCTAATAAAATTGTGCATTGTTTTTTGGGGGATATGACTGCAGAAACTGGAATTACTCATGAAGCAATAAAATACTCGATTAATTATGATCTTCCAATAAGATTTATTATTGAAGATAACGGTCTATCTGTTTGTACAGATACTAGACGAGCATGGGGAGTTCAAAAGTTAAGTTATGAGTATATTAAAAGTAATAAAATATTTAAATATAAATATAAAAACAAATATCCTCACGCTGGCGCAGGTATTAGAGTTCAATTTTAAATTATTAAAATGAAGTATTTTGATGAAATAAAGAAATCTATGAATTTTTTATCCAAAAATAGTAAAACTATTTTCTTGGGACAAGCTGTTTTATTTCCTGGTACAGCTATGACAGATACATTGAAAGATGTCCCAAAAGAAAAATTAATAGAACTACCTGTTTTTGAAGAAATGCAAATGGGTATGTCAATAGGTTTTGCCCTAGAAGGCAAAATTCCTATTTCTATTTATCCTAGATGGAATTTTTTACTTTTAGCAGTCAATCAATTGGTAAATCATCTAGATAAAATTCCAAAAATGAGCAATAATGCCTTTATACCAAAAGTAATTATTCGTACGGGTGTTGGCTCTCAAAGACCTTTACATCCCCAATTTCAGCATACAGGTGATTTTTCAGATGCATTTAAGAAAATGTTAACCAATATAGATGTTATAAAATTAAATGAACCAGAAGAAGTTTTTCCAGCCTATAAGAAGGCGCTAGAAAGGGAAGACAAAATGTCAACCTTAATTGTAGAAGTGTGTGATTATTATAACGAAAAGTAAAGATTATGAATAAAAAAAAAATTTTAATTTTAGGAGCAACAGGTTTTATTGGAAGAAATATTGTTGAATATTTTTCTAAGAAAAATAAATTTAATATTACTGGTACATATTTTAAAACAAAGCCTAATTTATCAAATAAAAGAATTAAATATATAAAAACTGATTTAAAGAATAAAAAATTAGTAGACAATCTATTGAAAGATAAAGAAATTGTCATACAAGCAGCTGCTGTAACAACAGGAATTCAAGATGTAATTAAAAGGCCTTACGTACATGTAACTGATAATGCTATTATGAATAGTTTGCTACTGAGGTCATGTTTTGAAAATCAAATCAAACATTTTATTTTTTTCAGTTGCACAACAATGTACCCAAATTCTGAATATCCAATTAAAGAAGATGATTTCAATTCAAAAATTGAAGATAAATACTTTGGTGTAGGTTGGACAAAAGTGTATATTGAGAAAATGTTAGAGTTTTACTCTCGAATAAGTAAAACTAAATTTACCGCAATAAGACATAGTAATATTTATGGTCCTTATGATAAATATGATTTAGATAGATCACACGTATTTGGTGCTACAGTTACTAAAGTTTTAACTTCAAAAGAAAATAATTTCGAAGTTTGGGGAGATGGCACTGAAAAAAGAGATTTAGTTTACATTGATGATCTTGTTAAATTTGTTGAGTTGATTATAACTAAACAAAAAAAACAATTTGAATTAATTAATTTAGGATCCGGCAAAAGTATTTCTATTGCAGAATTAGTCGAAAAAATAATAAATGCTTCTAGTAAACATCTTACTATAAGATATAATAATACAAAACCTACAATAAAATTTAACTTAGAATTAAATATAGATAAAGCAACTAAAAAATATGGTTGGAAACCTGAGGTATGTCTTGATGAAGGTATTATGAAAACTATGCAATGGTATAAAAAAAATATTAAGATTTATGACTATGGTAAAATATCACTAAAAAAAATGATTAAAAAAAATGTATGAATTAAATTTTTTTAAAAATAAAGAAATACTTATAACTGGTGGAACTGGTTTGGTAGGTAATCAATTAACAAATCTATTATTAGATTCCGGAGCAAATCTAACCATTGCTTCTCTTGATGATCCAAATAATAAAAAGATTAATATCGAATATGTTAAAACGGATTTAAGATATTTAGATAAATGTATAGAAATTACCAAAAACAAAGAAATAGTATTTAATCTAGTAGGTATAAAGGGATCTCCTGCTATGGCTTTAAAAAAACCTGCAAGTTTTTTTGTACCTACAATTACATTCAGTATAAATATGATGGAGGCAGCAAGAAGAAATAATGTAAATAGATATTTATATACTAGTTCAGTTGGAGTTTATTCACCTTCCGAAGTTTTTTATGAAGATGATGTTTGGAAAACTTTTCCTTCAGATAACGACAAATTTGCAGGTTGGGCAAAAAGAATGGGTGAATTGCAAGCCGAAGCATATAAAATTGAACACAATTGGAATAATATTTCAATAGTAAGACCCGCTAATGTTTATGGCCCTTTTGATAATTTTGATCCCAAAAATGCAATGGTTATTCCTTCATTAATACATAGAATTTCATCTGGAGAAAATCCATTGCTTGTATGGGGAGATGGATCACCAATAAGAGATTTTATACATGCTAGAGATGTTGCACATGGAATGCTTATGGCTGTATATAAAGAAATTGATATTCCGATAAATCTTGGAAGTGGAAAAGGATACACTATAGAAGAAATTGCAAATATTGTTTGCAAAAATGCTCCTAATGGACCTGTAGATATCAAATGGGATAAATCCAAACCATCAGGAGATAAAAAAAGAATTATGGATATTTCAAGGGCTAGATCATATGGCTTTAATACTACAATTGATATTGAGAAAGGAATAAAAGAAACAATTGAATGGTATCAAAAAAATAAATTAAATAATGCTAAAAGGTATAATGCCTTCACAGAAAATATTTAGCTTAATTTAATAATATGAATTTCACTTTTTAGATTTAAGGGTATAGATAAGCGAATACCATAAAGTATTAATAATAGATTCTGACACAATAAGAAACTTTGTTAAAAAGTTAGAATTTTTTATTATTTTAAAAATTATCCTAAATTGAAATATTCCTTTTATTAGATTTGAGAGTTTGAGATTTCTTAGTAGTATTTGCTTGGCTGAAATCCTTAAGTACCAATAAGGAATTTTTGCTAATTTTACCCTACCGCGATTTGGTTTTTCTATTGCATTATAAATGGGTTCGAAGTTTTTTTCATCTTCATATAAATTATACACTTTGGAAGTAAACTTATTTGTATATTTTGCTAACAATTCATTATCATTCAATAATTTTTTTAATATTCTTACACATTCTTCTTTTGTAAAAAAGGTTGGCACTTCATCTTTACTATAAAGTAGTTCTGTACCAGGTGAATATTCGGCAACACAAGCGACACCTTTTAAACCTGCTACTATTATTTTTCCTTTATAAAGATAGAAAAACTTATAAATACTTTCTGATGCGTAATTTTTAACAATTGTAGTTCTTGATTTGGACAATTCTAAAACAATTTTTGATTTTGAAATGAGTTTTAATAATTCTTCTTTTGGCACTCCTGTAACTTTCTCTTCGTGACCAGCATTTTTTAAATTTATTCCCTCTTTAACTATATAGTCTAAAATATTCTTTCGATCTGGAGTTATATGTCCGTAAAAAAGCACATCAATCTCTTTTTTTTCATCACTACTGTTTTTACTTATTTTGCTAAATTCCATATTAGAAATATATGCTTCATATCCCTTTTCTTTGTATTTCAGCACAGATAATGGACATTGACTTAAAACAAGATCACAAGCACTTGCAGTTACTGAATGAAAGTCGTGAAATTCAAAATCATCACCTATTATGATTATTTTTTTTCTGGTATTAATTTTTTCAATAAAAAAGAAATTTATAAATTTAAAATAATCAACATCAAAAACCACAATTTCAATATTTTTTGATTTTATTAGATTGTTTATATAATCAACTATCTCTGTAAAATTTTTATTCTTAAAATTACTGATGTACAGGAATTCAGTATCATAATAAATTAAAAACCTATTGACCACGTGTTCATTCCAAGCATGCGGATACTTAAAAATTATCAAAACTTTATTTTTCTTCATTATTGTTAAAATAAATCAAATTTTATAGCAAAACTTTGTAAAAATACTTATATTTATATATAAGAACTTATATATAAATATAAGTGATAAAAAAATCATAAATTATGAATGCTGATAACAACAATATTAGCTCTAAAAATAGTTTGAAAATTTTTTTTATAAAATTAATTTCTGTATCAATTGCAATACTTATTCTTATTAACTTAATATTTAATTTATTGTTTGCCGAAAGATTGGAAAAAATAGATAAACTATTATTATTGGATAAAAATGAATTTAGACATGAAATAAAAGAGAAGATGAGAGAAGAGTTAAGGAGTAGTCTAAATAAAGATAATTTGATCTATGAAGAAGACAAAATACTAATGTATAAATTATATCAAAAACTGAAAAAAGAATTTCAGGATATTGATAAAAGTAAACTCTGAATTAAATTTCTAAAAATTCAATATGCTTAAAAAGGTTGAAGTTTTTACACTTGCTTTATTGATTGTTTTTGCACTTTATTGTGCCCTCACCATTGGAAGTTCTTGGGATGAAATCTTTGAAATGAATATTGGAAAGGAACGATTTAAGTATCTCTTTTCTTTCGGTTCTTATAAATATTTCGATTTTTACAATTCAAGATTTTATCCTGGTTTTTACAA
>MPLY02180917.1_pt1 | contig 13751 bp, 7 predicted proteins | sample 1617301 | NCBI WGS metagenome assembly MPLY02 (sample SAMN05944805, study PRJNA350692) | marine metagenome | biome: marine; feature: ODZ; material: water; isolation source: 140 m water sample filtered on 0.2 um supor filter | place: Pacific Ocean | collected 2012-04-08 | depth 140m m
CGACCCTGCCGATCCCCGCGTCCATCATGGTGACCTGTGAGGCATAAACCTCCATGCGTCGTTGCTGCCAGCCCTTTTGCTCCGTGTCCTGCCAGGCCGGCACCTTGGAATTACGCGGAGACAAAGCAATCGATTCAGAAAGAATCCCCAGGGATTTCATTCGTTTCAACCGCCGCTCACGCAAGGCATCCCAGCCCAAAGCGTATTTACCCCTGTATTTTGCGACGTCCTTCTGTGGGGCATGCAATGGCCAATGGGCGGCGGTGTATGTCAGGTTCAGGAAAATCGGCTGGTCGGCGCGTGTTTCCCTAATCAAGCGCGCGGCCTCCGAACTGATGGCGTTAGTGAAGTAATAGCCCGGATCCTTGTTGGCTTCCGATTCAACATTGACCCGGTTGCGACTCAGGCTGTAGGGCGCATAGAAACTCGCTGCCCCACCGAGGATGCCATAGAAATCACTGAAGCCGCGGTCATTCGGGTAAACCGAGTTCTGCTTGCCGGCCAGATGCCACTTGCCGCAGATCATGGTTCGGTAACCGGCTGCGCCCAGGACTTCGGGCAGGGTGACGCAGCGCGGATGCAGCGTGCTGTTAACCATCGATGTCTTGTGATAGATGCTCGTCAAAAGCGCCGCACGCGATACCCAACACATGTTCTCGCTGTAGAAGTTCGTAAAGCGCAACCCGCCTACGGCGAGTTTGTCGAGGTTGGGCGTACGGATTTCACCTCCAAAACAGCCGACGTCGGAGTAGCCCATGTCATCGGCCATGATCAGGACAATGTTTGGCTGCTTGGCAGCGGCATGAAGCGAGGCTCCGATTGCATGCAACACCATGACGCAGAGGACAAGGATGTTTTTCTTCATTTTCTATTCTATGCGTTGGAGTCCAAAAGCGGAGACATAATGAGTCTGAACCCCCAAATCCCGCATCCACTTCCGGACAGTCAGGGTTTCCCACGGACCAGATCCGGGACCATTTCCGGAATCGTTTTCCCACAACCATTGTGGAGTCGGCCAAAGGCAGGCTGTTGGGGAAACGACACGATAAAAGTCCAGATCCACCCCTCTTTGGCCGTGATGGGACATCTGGATATAATCCGCCCGCAACCGATTCCCAAATGCACTTTCGAGCAGCTTCTGTCCACCCTCCGCCCCCAAATCCCCGGGAAACAAGACCGACTTTTTGGCATCGGAAACCTTTAGAACCATGCTGGAATTGTTGATGGCATTGGAGGTAATCTCTGGGTTTTTGACACCCAGGATTTCTATCAATACACCATCAATCCGGATTTCCTGTCCCACGAGTGGTTCCATCAGTTTGAAACCGGATTTTTGCACGGCACGGTGAAAAGCACGCACACTTTCAAGATGAGTGGGAGGTTCGGGTTCATGTTTCGCCACCCACTCCTCATCCGGCAAGGAGGCGTATATGATATCAATTTCCATAGCCCCAGGTTCCTGCAAGATGGCTGTCAAAGCGTCCACGTGATCCGGATGGGGGTGGGACAGGAACCAGGCATGGATTCGGTTACCCAATGGCTCGAGAAATTCCCGTAGCTCAGGTGCATCCCCCCGGTTGCCGCCGTCGATGACCATGACTTTTCCTCCACGTGTTGAAAGCACGTAGGACATCATTTGTGACCGGGTCTGGGATGGCAACTGCCACAGGGAGAAATGGGCTGATTGGGCCGAGGCTTTCTTCCACGGCATCTTTGCAGGGATCACCCGTTTCCCTATGGCACCTCCACTACAACCCGCAAGCAACACAGCCTGAATCATACTCAAAACGATCACCTTAAGCAGCCCAGTCAATGTGAGCCGTTTGAAAATATACTTCATTTCCCCTTGGAAATACTCTTCATCAACTGCCTGAGTTGAGCGACGATCTTGGGATGGTTGGGCGCAAGGTTGGTTCGTTCGCCCAAATCGGCTTCCAAATCATAAAGTTCATCGACTTTCTTGCGGTCATCCTCGACCGCATACCCGTGGAAGTGCGCATCGGGCTTAAGATACTTCCACTTGCCTTTGCGCACTCCGGCTTTGTTAAAATAAAAGTACTCGCGACCCGTTTCACGTTTTCCGAGAATCAGGTCGGTTTGGTTCGTGCCATCAATGTGCCGATCCTTGGGCACTTCGAATCCGCAGAGGTTCGCAAAGGTTGGCATAAAATCAATGGTGGCAAAGATTTCATCATTCACGCGGCCCACCGGCACCTTGCCCGGCCAACGCACAATGCAGGGGAGACGATAACCGGCCTCGTAAGGCGAACCCTTGCCGTTACGCAAGGGGCCCGCTTCTCCCCAGAAGATGGAGTCTTTGGGATGGCCCTTCTTGCGCTTGGTATATTTGTCCTGATTCCACGGGCCGTTGTCACTGGTGTAGATCACAAGTGTGTTATTAGATAGCTTCAATTCATCCAAAGCATCCAGCAGTCGACCGGTTTCATGATCAAATTCCTCCACTACATCGCCATACAAACCGCCCTTGGACTTGCCGCGAAATTCGTCCGAAGCGTCAATGATGGTGTGCATCATCGTGTGCGCCACATAGAGGATGAAGGGCTTTTTCTTGTCACGCTTGTTCTCCAGAAAACCGATGGCTTTATCGGTGTAGAGCCGGGTGAGGCTGCCCATATCGCGGGTGTTACCCGCCCTCTCGTTATTTTCGTGAAAAGCAACTCCACCTCCATCATTGGCTCCAAGGGTGCCAAAGTAATAATCGAAACCTTGAGCATTGGGCATGCGTTCAATAATGGGTTTGCGGTTGGAGACATCCCATTTACCAATACAGGCAGTCTGGTAACCAGCTTTGCGAATCAATTCCGCCCACGTGATTTCAGAAGCCGGCATCCCCCAACCGCCACTGCGGATCGGCTGTCGACCGGTAAGGAGCGCTGAGCGCGACGGCCCGCAAACAGTCTGGGAATAGAATGAGGTAAAGCGCGTGCCCTCCTTGGCCAATTGATCCAAGCGCGGCGTCCTGTTTTTCGTGTTGCCGTAACAACCCAGATCCGCATAGCCCTGGTCGTCTGTGAAAATGATGAGGATATTCGGTCGCTGAGCATCGGCGTTGAGGCGAAAGCCGGGGGCGAGGAATACAAGGGCGCACAAGATGACAAGAATCCTGCATTCTTTTATCCAGATACCTTCAGAGTTTGAGTTCATAGTTTTGAAATCACGTATTAGCGACCGGGGAATTTTGGAGCTCCGCCATGGTAGGGAAACTTGTCGAAGTCGGGTCCATTGCCAGTCACTCTAGGATCATTTGTTTTTTTCAGTTCAGCAAAAAGATGCGCCTTTAATCTTGTCACGGTCTCAGCATAGGCAGAATCGGCGGCGATATTCACCAGTTGATCGGGATCTTTCTTTAGATTGTATAATTCAGTGACAGGGCGTTTCCCAAACGCCAGTTCGTAGAGCCCGCGATGGTGGGCGTCCTTATCCCGGTTTTCAACCATGTAGGTCTTAGCCGGACCATTGTCACAGTCGCTCAACCAAGCTCCCTTAATCGCCGCCTTTTGATAATTGGGAGTGCCTGCCGGCCATCGGTCGGGGCGAAAGTTGTGGAGATACAGAAAGTCGTGAGTCCGGATGGCTCGAGTCGGGTAGCCACCCATATCCTTCCCTTCCTGGCCCGGCACATGCCGTTCCTTGCCATGAAGCACGTAACTACGGTCACTTTTGTCCTTGCCCGCGAGGAGCGACAACAGGCTTCGACCGGAAACATTTCCTGGAACATCCAGACCTGCAGCTTGATAGAACGTCGGCGCCACATCGACGAGGCTTACGAAATCGTTCACCACCGTTCCCGCTCTCAACTTCGACGGCCAACGAATTGCAAGCGGCACTCGGGCTCCACTGTCATAGTTGTTGCTCTTGCAGCGTGGGAACGGCATGCCGTGATCGCCCGTCATGACAACAATGGTGCTGTCGAGTTCACCGCTCTCCTCAAGCGCCTTAATGGCGTCCCCAACCAAGCTGTCGAAACGCTGCACCTCAAAATAATAATCCGCAACGTCGCTGCGGACTTCATTGGAATCCGGGAAATGGGCAAATAATTTAATTTTTGAAAGGTCCATCCCGCTTTTAACCCCCGAACCCTTGGCGTAGCCGCGGTGTGGATCGGAACTACCCAGCCAGTAACAGAACGGCTTGCCACTCTCCCTGTTCTTCATAAAGGCGCGGAAGTTTTTGTAGCGAGATCCCGCTGGTTGACGGCCTTTCCTTTGGGTGCGCCCCGGCCCCCACCCTTTGCTGCTGACACCGGTCGCGTAACCGGCCTTGGCCAATAGTTCGGGATACGTGTCATACTTGTCAGGAAACACACTCCAGAGATTACCCACACCTTCAAGTCGCCAATGCCATTGGCCAGTTAGGATGGCGCCGCGCGACGGCGTGCAGGACGGCGATGAAACGTAGGCGTGATGAAACAGTGCCCCCTCCTTGGCCAAGCGATCGAAGGTCGGTGTCCTGACTACGGGATCGCCGTACGAACCGGCATGTGGCCAACCCCAATCGTCAGCAATGGCAAAAAGGATGTTCGGCCGCTCAGCCGAATGCAGGGAACAGGCAAACAGAAAAATCAGTTGTGACAAAAATCTCATGAGTGGCAGGCATTCTCCCCGCAGTCCCTTCGCTAAACCAGCACAAACCTTGATTTCATCGAAGAACCGTTACTTTGGCGAAACCTCCTTCACCCAGAAGCTGTGCAGGTTCCTGAGACGCTGCACGATTTCCGGTTTGGCCCTGGCATGATCCTTTGCCTCAGGCTTGACATCGGCCAGGTTCCGCAGCGACACCTTGGCATTCCCGTCCGAGCCGATCAGTTTCCAGTCACCCTCGCGAACGGCCCATTTTTTACCCCAGGCGAAATGTAGAATCTTGTATTTCGACTTCGCCTTGGCGTTGCGGATCAACGGTAACACGCTCTGGCCATCGAGCTTCGGAGAGTTGGAGGGTTGCTGGACACCGCAGAGATCGAGCACCGTGGGAAACCAGTCCATTGCCGTGATGATTTGCCCACGTACTTCCCCCTTTGGCAGCTTGGCCGGATAACTAATGATGGCCGGCACACGTACTCCACCCTCGAGAAAACTGCCCTTCTGCCCGATCCATTTGCCAGTGGAACCACCGCCACTCGCCCCGTAAAAATGGCCCTTGGGATAGCCGCTCTTGTGCCCCTCCACGCGGATGCGGTTGCCGGTCTCCTCAGAGTGTCCGTTGTCACTCATGAAAATGATGATTGTGTTTTTCCGAAGACCGTGTTCCTCCAACTTGTCAATCACTTGGCCGATGTAATAATCAGTCGTAGTCACAATCGCACCATAAGAGCGGCGGGCCGGATCTTTCACATCCTTATACAACGCTTCATGCTTTTTTAGTGCCTGTTCCGGGTAATGCGGAATATTGAAGGGCACATAGAGGAAGAATGGACGGTCCTTGTTTTTATCGATGAAGCGTAGCGAGCGCTGAATCATCATTTCGGGAAAATACTTGCCGCGTGCCTTCACCGGTGTGGTGCCATCGTACAAATCATGAAAACCTGTGCCGTGCAGGAAGTAGTGGTTGTAGTTGTCAATGAAGCCGTCGCGGATGCCAAAGAACTCATCGAAGCCCTGTTTCTTTGGCCCAAAATCCCGATGGGCGCCAAGGTGCCATTTCCCGTAGAGCGCGGTGCGATAGCCGGCAGGCTTTAGTGCCTCGGCCAAAGTCACCTCACCAAGAGCCATGTTGATACCGTCCGGTCCATTCATGTCGCCCTGCGTCCAGTGATGGACCCCACCCCGTTGCGGATGCCGCCCCGTCATCAACGCCGCCCGTGCTGGACAACATACCGTGTGCGCATACGCCTGCGTGAACCGCACTCCCGCAGCCGCAAGCCTGTCAATATTGGGCGTCCTGAGGTCGGTGGAGCCATAGCAATTGGCATCAATCGTCCCCTGGTCGTCGGTCAGAATGATGAGGATGTTCGGCCGCTCCACCGCCGACACAACAAGTGCGGGGAAGGCAAGCAAGAGGATAATTATGCGCTTCACGCCGAGAACCATTTCGTAGAGGAGTAACGCCGTCAACCCACCGCAATGCATATATGCGCGGTCTGACTGTCCAAGCGTAGCCTCAGTCGGGATTTACATTAAACACCCCGTACATGGTCCGCCAATGCCCTGGAAACGTGCAGACAAACTCGTATTTCCCTGGCTTGTTTGGAACGTTGAAGGTTAGCAGTTCACTCTCGCCCGGCTTCAACAGGCGGGTTGCCTGAAGAATTTTGCCGGTGTCCGGAATAAATCCCTTTTCCCAGGCACCGGGTTCTGTCGCCATCTCCTCGGCAGCGCGACCCACCTCTTCACGTGCTCCAATCGCCACCAGTACGAGATTATGGGGCATGGTATCGTTGTTTTCAAAAAGCAACCGCATCGGCTCGCCCGCCGTGACGTGAATTTCCTCCCGGTCATATTTCATCCGCGCCGGCAGGGTTCTAATGATATGAAAGGGGGTGCCGTATTCCAGAAGTGCCGCGCGCAACTGTTGCGCCGGTTCGGCCGGCAACCGGCCTGCCGCTGCTTGGCCAAGCGAGAGTGTCTCAAGACCGGCTTGGCCAACGCGCTGATCGACCGGCAGATCCTTCAGATAAGCCAACAGATTCTGAGCCAGACCGTGCACCTGATCCGCCGGCCAAGTTCCCGGCGGCACCCGGCAAAGGGCCGTGATTGCCTCTTTCGCACTCTGCCCGCGTTCCAACTGCGACACGAGTTGTGCAAAGCCCGGGCCGGAGGCGGAATCAGGCACCGGCCTGCCGGAAAGAAAACCAAGCGTCTGCTCCAGGGCATGCTCGAGGCCGGGATCCATAGGGTGAGTGGCGGCCTCCATGGCGATGGCAAGGGCCTCGGGAGACGAATTGAAACTGCAGGCAATCACGGCATGCAAACGAACACGGGGATCGGGATCGTTGACCCTTTCCCGAATGAGTTCGTCGGCTGAGTCGATCCGGTCCTGCCAAAACCGGAGCACCTTGGTCGCCGCGGCCCGTGCGCCAGGATTCGCACTATTCAACTGTTGCCGCAGGAGGCCTGGATCGACCGCGTTCAACCCTTGGCGAACCCAAAGCGCCTCGGTCTGGTGATGTTCCAATTCGGGGTCAGTTGGGCTGAGCATTTTCAGCCATTTTTCCAACGCCGGGATCACTTCGCGCGTGGGACGCTCCTGAAGTTCCCGTCGGGCGAACTCGCGAGTGCTGCTCTCGTGCGATTTGAGGAGGTTCAAAAGCGCCTCGACCGGTTCGCCCTTGGTTCGCGGCTGCTTCAGGAGAGGCCGGCCGGGATGCGTGATGCGCCAGATCCGTCCTCGCCGATGATCGCGGCCGGGGTGGCGCTTGGAAAAGTTCACGTTCTCGAATATCTGGGTGTAAAAGTCGGCGATGTAGAGGGCGCCATCCGGCCCCAGGGTCATGGCCACAGGCCGAAAAAGCGGATCGTCGCATCGCAGCAAATGTCCGTGGGATTCGATCTGATAAACGGACTCCTTCGGTTTCAGGGTGTACCAGGCGGTGCCGGTTTCCCCGACGCAATGATTGACGAGGAATCGACCCTGCACCCCGGGCGGGAAATGCCGACTGTACAACAACTCGCAGCCCGCGGCGATGTGGCCGCCGGAGTTGAAGGCAAGGTGGTTGGTCCGGTGCTTGGCCTTTGGATAAACGAAGTTGCCGGAAAACACATCCATCGGGTAGTACTGGCCAGCGGAGGCGTCCAGCATGATGCCGCCGCCCCAGCGGTCGAACAGGTTGCCGAACGGGTTCCAAAAACTGTGCGACACGTAGACCCCGAAACGGTGTCGCTTCGGCTGGTAACGAAACACCGCCGCGTCACGCACGCGGCTCAGCCCGTAGGGCGTCTCGACCTGGGTGTGGTAAAAAATACCCTGCGTGAAATAGAGTGACCCGCCCGGACTCCACCGGAAGCTGTTCATCGCATGCTCGGCGTCCTCGGCACCGAAGCCGTGCAACAGTGCCCTCACCCAGTCCGCCCGCCCGTCGTTGTCCGTATCTCGCGCCGATACAAGATTGGGCGCCTGGGCCAAAAGCACCCCGCCCTCCCCAAAGCCAAAGCCGTGCAGCAGGTTCAGGCGGTCAAGAAACACAGTATGCCCATCAGCCACACCATCGCGGTCCCGATCCTCGAGAACCACAATCGAATCCGACGGCTGCTTCCCTGGCAGCGGATGGGGCCAAGTCGGGGTGTTGCCCACCCACAAACGACCGCTCGAATCGAACTGGATCGCCATCGGGTTCGCGATGGGAAAGTCTGCCTCCGAGGCGAACAAATTGACCTGATAGCCCGGCGCCACCTTCATCATCGCCAGCTCCGTTTCCGGGGGTTTCACACGCCCGGGTTTCCCGTCCTCCTCCACCGCCCAGATCGCCTCCGTGGCATCTCCGGATATCTGCCGGGATGTGGGCGTGGGAAACCAGACCGGCTTCCCATCCACCGGGGGCTTTCGCCAGATGTCGGCCACTCCCGGTTTCTTCGCCTCCCAGATTCGCTGGTCCATGTCTTCCACCAATTGACGAGACTGCGTTCGTTCCCTTCCAAGGTGCTTTGCCCCCGGCGTCTGATTTCGTCGTCCATGAATATAGGAGGCGTTCGGGGCGTGCCACCACAGTTGGTGCCAGTAGTTTTTCTCATAAACCAGCCGCCGAAAGGCATCGACACCGGACGGATCACCCTCGGCCTGCGATGCCGTCAAACCGTCCAGCAGGCCAAGTTGCTTTGCCATCATTCGGCTCACGACCTGGTAGCCGGATTCAGTGAGATGAATGCCGCTGAAGGTCAACCGGCCGCCCTGCACTGAGGCACGCTTGGCTGTCTCGGTAAAAAGGTCCACGGCTTGAACACCAAGCTTCGTGGCGACCCGGAGAATTGCCTTCGAGTATTCCCGCAGGCTCGCGTTCCGGGCCGGGACATCCACCGTTGCCGCCGAAATCCCCTGCGCGATGGGTGTCACCAGCACCACCCGTGGCGAGGATTTGCCGTTGAACTTTTCGGCGCGGAGTTGAGCGACAAACCGCTCCATCTCATGCCCGAAATGCCCCGCCCCTGCGCTGCCACGAAACGATTCATTCATCCCGTAGCAGACAAACACGATGTCGGCACGGTTCTCATGCAACTCATCAACCAAGCGCGGGAAGCCCAAGGGACGAATCGGTTCCCCCACCTCCTCCGCCGGCCAAGCCAAGTACCGGACACGCAAGTGATGCTCCGGAAAGCGGCTGTGCAGGAAGGTCTCGAAATAGCCGAAGTGATGCATTCGCTCGGCGAACGTGTTGCCGAGGATCACGATGTGGTCGCTCTCCTTTATCTTGAGGTCGTCGGCCCGCGCTGTTGAAAAAACCAATAGCAGCATGACCGCACTGCAAACGGATACAAAATGCTTTGGTAAACTCATCCGGTTATTGAGTCATCGCTGCCAGTCGTCAATCCACCGGGGAGCTGCCCCACCAATCCTTGTTCGGCTGGTAGCCGGGGGCGAGATAACTGGCGTGGCGTTTTTCGAGGCCGGCTTTGCCCTTTGTCTTTATCGACTCCCAGCGGGCCTTGCGCTTGGCCAAGTTGAACGCGGGATCTTTGGTCGGAAACCTGGCGCCGGTGGTCTTGAGCCAGGCGTCGAGTTTGGCACGGAGGGCCTTGGCCTTGCGGGGATGGCGCTTGCCCAAGTCGTGCCGCTCCACCGGATCCTCCCTCAAGTGATACAGTTCGTCGCGGCCGTCCTCGTGGTAGTGGATTAGTTTCCAGTCGTCCTGCGTGATGATCGACGATGGTTCGCCGCCCTGATTGCCATAATGCGGATAATGCCAATACAGCGGCCGCTCCGCGATCGAGCCACCTTTGAGCAACGGCACGATGCTGACTCCGTCTACATCCTGCTTTTCCGGCACGGCGACGCCGGCGAGTTCGAGTAGCGTCGGGTACCAGTCGATGCCGTTGACCGGCACGGCACTGGTCGAGCCAGCTTTCGTCATGCCGGGCGCGCTGATGTAAAACGGCTCCCGGATGCCACCCTCCCACTGGCGCCCCTTGCCGCCGCGCAACGGCGTGTTGCTGGTCGAGTAGGCGTCGCCGGAGGAAACGCCGCCGTTGTCAGAGGTGAAGCAGACAATCGTGTTGTCGGCCAGGCCAAGCTCGTCAAGTTTCTGAAGCACGACGCCGACCGCGTCGTCCATCGCCTCGACCATTCCGCCGTAAATCGGGCAGTCCTGCACTTGGCGCACGTTGAGGCGCCGGTCAAAAATAAAACGCTCCTTGGCCAAGCCGCTGACCTCGGCCTTGTCACGGTATTTTTGCCACAGCCTGGGCGTGGTCTGGATCGGGCCGTGCACGGAATAAAACGACAGGTAGGCGAGGAACGGCTTGTCGCGATTGGCCTCGATGAACGCCGCCGTCTCGCGGCCAAGCCGAATCGGCAGTGACTCGCCGGCCGGGCCGGGCTTGAGATTGGGATTCTGCCACGGCGAAAAAAAACCGCCGCGCGGACTGCCAACATCCCAGCCACCCTTGTTAATGTCAAAGCCGTGATCCGTCGGCCACGATCCCTTGCTGCCGAGATGCCACTTCCCGGCGAAGAACGTTTTGTAGCCGTTATCACGCAGCACCTCGGCGAGGGTGATTTCCGATGCGCGCAGGTTCCGATCGTACTCAGCGGGCAAATGGCTGTCGTGTCGCCCACGACCGCTCCACGCCTTGCCCGAGGCGTCGCCGATCCAAGTCGTGATGCCGTGCTTTGGCGGGTATTTGCCGGTGAGAATGCTGGCGCGCGAGGGACTGCAAACCTGGCAGGTCGCGTAGCCGCGTGTGAACTTCATGCCGCCGGTGGCGATGCGATCGATGTGCGGACTTTCGTAATAGGTGGAGCCCTCATTGCTGAGATCGCGCCAGCCAAGGTCGTCGGCGAGAATGAAGACGATATTGGGTCGCCGGTTGGCTTCGTCGGCGGCATGAACCTGCGCTTGGGCAAGCGACAGGCAGAGGAACAGCACAGCGGAGAGGGCTTTTCTTGTCATGGCGGTTCGCGTGTGGAACGAAAACCTAACGGCTCAGCCGGGCCGGTTCAATAATTTCCTGCCAGTGCAATATTGTGTACATGGCAGACAAATGAAGCCTTGCCAGCCGTGGCACCTCAAATAACATCCGTCCCACATGATTCAATTGCGAAACACCTTCGTGCATTTGTTTGCATTCCTGATTCTGCCGCTACCGGTCTTGTTGCAGGCCGCCCAACCAAAACCGAACATCGTCTATATCATGGTGGATGACATGGGATACGGCGACGCGGGATGTTATAATCCGCAGTCAAAAATCCCCACGCCACACATCGACTCGCTTGCCCGTGACGGAATGCGCTTCACCGACGCCCATTCGCCAGGGGCGTTGTGCCATCCCTCGCGTTACGGACTGTTGACCGGGCAGCATCCGTTTCGAGCCGATGTAGCTTCATGGCGCACGAGGGCCGTCATCAAGGAGGGGCAAATGACGATCGCCTCGTTGCTGCAGTCGAACGGCTACCGGACGGCAATGGTCGGCAAGTGGCATCTCGGTTTTCACGAGAACGGCTACGACAAACCACTGCCTGGCGGCCCGGCGAATCGCGGTTTCGACTCGTTTTTTGGAATCCGCGCCTCGACCGATATTCCGCCCTATTTTTACATTCGGGACAACCACGCCGTCGCGCCGCCAACCAACCGCATCAAGGCGAACAAGAGCGAGGGTTGGTCACCGATCCAGGGTGCCTTCTGGCGGGCGGGCGGGATTGCGCCCGACCTTCAACTGAAGGACGTACTCCCCCGATTCACCGATGAGGCGATCACCGTTATTGAGAACCACGCCAAGTCCAAAACCAAGAAACCGCTGATGTTGTATCTCGCGTATCCCGCGCCGCACACGCCGTGGCTGCCATCGCCCAAGTTTCGTGGCCGCAGCCAAGCCGGAATGTACGGTGATTTTTTGGTCATGGTGGACGCCATGATCGGACGCGTGATCAAGGCACTCGACCAGGCTGGGATGAGCGACGACACGTTGCTGTTTTTCACTTCCGACAATGGCCCGGTCTGGTATGACGCCGACGTGCAACGGCTTGGCCACGACTCCGTCGGTGGTTTGCGCGGCATGAAGGCGGATGCGTGGGAAGGCGGCCATCGCATGCCGTTCATCGCTCGCTGGACTGGCAGGATTCGCGCCGGGTCGGTTAGCCGACAGACGATCTGTTTCACGGACATGCTGGCGACATTCGCCGCCGTTGCGGACGCGAAACTGCCGCCGAACGCCGGGCCGGACAGTTTCAACATCCTTCCTGTCCTGCTGGGAGAACAACCCGAGGCCAAGCCGATTCGCGGGCCGCTCGTGATCCCCGCACGACGCGGCATGATGTCAATTCGTTCAGGACACTGGAAATTAATCACCGGGCTTGGCTCGGGAGGCTTCTCAAAACCCAATTATATCAAACCTGCGCCAGGCGGCCCAAAAGGACAACTTTACCACCTAGGCAAAGACCTTAAGGAAACCAAAAACCTGTACACGGAAAAGCCTGAAATCGTAAAATCCCTTCAGAACAAATTGGCGCAAATTCTGAATCAGACAAAAACACGACCGTAAAACCTCACCCGATTCAAGTTCAATAAAATGGAACAACTAAAAATTAATCTTTTTTTAATTTTATGCCTCTTCCATGGGGCTATCCTGGAAGCAAAAGCTGCCAAAACTGACAAGAACCGCCCTAATATAATTTACATTATGGTGGATGACGCCGGGTACGGGGACTTTGGCTGCTACGGGCAAAAGCTTTTTGCCACGCCAAACATCGACCGCATGGCGGCCGAGGGGATGCGTTTCACGCAGCATTACTCTGGCAGTACAGTGTGTGCACCAACCCGCTGCAGCATTATGAACGGCGTACACACTGGTCACGCCTACGTGCGCGGCAACCGCGAAGTGCAACCCGAAGGCCAGGCTCCGATCCCGGCAAGCATGATCACCATCCCCAAGCTCCTTAAAGAGGCCGGCTATACCACCGGCATGTTCGGCAAGTGGGGACTCGGTGCACCAGGGTCGAGCGGTGATCCCGTAAACCAGGGTTGGGACGAGTTTTTTGGCTACAACTGCCAGCGCCAAGCGCACACGTTTTACCCCAAGCACCTCTGGCACAATGACAACAAGGTGATGCTCGATGGCAAAGTCTATTCGCACGATCTCATCCAAAAACAGGCACTGAAATTCATCCGCGATAACGCGAAGAAACCGTTCTTCGCCTACCTGCCGATCACCATCCCGCACGCAGCCATGCAGTGCCCTGAGGAGGATGTCGCTCCTTTTCGAAAAAAGTTTCCGCAGTTCGAAGACAAGATAGGCAAGTACGGTCATGGCACGAAGGTGCGTAATCCGGTCGCTGCGTTTGCCGGTATGATGACCCGCATGGACCGTGGCGTCGGCCAAGTACTCGATCTGTTGGATGAATTAAAAATCGCCGACAACACACTCGTGTTGTTCACCAGCGACAACGGCCCGCACTATGAGGGCGGGCACCAACCAGGATTTTTCAATAGCAATGGGCCGTTGAAAGGCCATAAGCGTGACCTTTACGAGGGCGGCATCCGCGTGCCATTAATCGCCTATTGGCCCGGTAGGGTGAAAGTTGGTAGCGTGAGCGATCACATTTGTGCTCACTGGGATTTAATGCCAACGTTTTGCGAACTTGCGAATATA
>MPLY02174001.1_pt1 | contig 13738 bp, 15 predicted proteins | sample 1617301 | NCBI WGS metagenome assembly MPLY02 (sample SAMN05944805, study PRJNA350692) | marine metagenome | biome: marine; feature: ODZ; material: water; isolation source: 140 m water sample filtered on 0.2 um supor filter | place: Pacific Ocean | collected 2012-04-08 | depth 140m m
AGGCTATGAAGGAGATCCCTGTTCGGAATGTGGAAACTTTACTCTGGTCCGCAACGGTACATGCCTCAAATGCGATACTTGTGGCGGCACCAGCGGCTGCTCGTGACGGTCCGAGCACGCCATGGCGAAGCCCGCGACGGGTGACGCAAGGGCCCCGGAGGCCTAAACCGCCCACCTCGGTGGGACAACTCCTCCTGTAGACTGAGGGGCGCGGAGAGGCAGCCGCGCCCCCCCCTTTTCTTTACCTTATAAAGGCATGTCCATCAGCGACGTCCGCTCGGGAGAGACATAGAAATTTCAGATATTCGGCAGGATGCCCTCAAGCGTAACGTCGTGTTGAGCCCAAACTACATGGCAAACTCGGCTGCATACTCGTTGACGGAGACCCCCGGGATGAGCCGGTCGCAACCGATTTCTGGGTCGTTGTCCGACGAACAGACGATGTCACTAAAATTCACGCCAATACAGAAATACATTTGCCGATTCTCGGGCAGCGCGTCGTTACGTCCAGCTAAGATAGCCTAAATCTCGACCGCAGCCTCCACCACCTCGACAACGATAACGAAAATAGCGAGCACGCTGTCGCCCGTGATAGCCACTACGCAGCCGTTACAGGCTGCGATGCGCTTGGCAAAAACCTGACGGTACTCGGTAAGCACTCATACCGTGGCGCGCTCGACATCCACCATCAGATAGCTGGAGCCCGCCACGTCTCTTTTCCTCGTCAGCAACCATGCCGATCCCCGAACGGGGCAGAAATAGGGGCTATTGCACGGGTTACAAACCACAACCACCCCCAGATTAACGCCGCTAATACGTGATCACGCTCCGGATGCTCTCACCAGCTTGCATTAGGTCGAAGGCAGTGTTGATGTCGTCGAGCGGCATGGTGTGGGTGATCAGGGGATCGATCTTGATCTTACCGTCCATATACCAATCGACGATGCGCGGCACCTGGGTGCGACCCTTGGCGCCGCCGAACGCGGTGCCGCGCCAGACGCGGCCGGTGACGAGTTGAAAAGGACGTGTCTTGACCTCCTGGCCGGCACCGGCGACGCCGATGATAACCGATTCGCCCCAGCCTTTGTGGGCACATTCGAGGGCTTGGCGCATGACGTCCACATTGCCAATACACTCAAAGGAGTAGTCCGCGCCGCCACCCGTCAGAGCGACGAGATAGGGCACCAGGTCGCCCCTGACTTCGGTCGGATTGACAAAGTGTGTCATGCCAAAGCACTCGGCCAGTGACTTCTTGGCGGGGTTGGTATCGACGCCGACGATCTTGTCTGCGCCCACCAGCCGCAGCCCTTGAATAACGTTGAGCCCGATGCCGCCGAGGCCAAATACGACACAGTTGGCGCCCGCCTCGACCTTGGCCGTATTCATCACCGCGCCGATGCCCGTGGTCACACCGCAGCCGATATAGCAGACCTTGTCAAAGGGCGCATCCTCACGGATTTTCGCCAACGCAATCTCCGGTACCACAGTGAAATTAGAGAAGGTCGAAGTGCCCATGTAGTGCAGCACCTTCTTCCCACCGAGAGCAAAGCGACTGGAGCCGTCGGGCATCACGCCCTGGCCCTGTGTCTCGCGGATAGCTTGGCAGAGATTGGTCTTGCCAGATGTGCAATATTCGCACTCGCGACATTCCGGCGTGTAGAGCGGGATCACATGATCGCCTGTCTTAAGAGACTGCACGCCAGCCCCAGCATCCACCACCACACCCGCGCCCTCATGGCCAAGGATGGCTGGGAAGGCACCCTCTGGGTCCTTGCCGGACAGCGTGAACTCATCGGTATGGCAGACACCCGTCGCCTTAATCTCAACCAGGCACTCGCCCGCCCGTGGCCCCTCAACTTCGACTGTCTCGATGCTAAGCGGTGCCCCCGCCTGATGCGCTACCGCGGCCCTTGATCGCACGATTCGTTGTCCCTCCCGAGTCAGTTAGCGCTATTTGTCCACGTAAAGTGTCGACCTCGCAAGCGGAACGTGTCCGTGCATGCGGCCCATGCCATAAATCGAGGTATTTAAAGATCAGAAGATATTTTCACCCCATCGCCAGCGCCAGCGTGCGGCTGATCTCACTCAAGGACCGGCCGGATTCTGCCGCCCAGGCGTTGAAGGCCTCCTGTACGGCCGCTAGCTCTTTCTTGGCAGTGGGCTTGCGGGTGACGACTTCGGCCTCAATCAGGGCCATGGTGACGTCAGGCGTGATCATGAAGGTGTCTTTGCCGACCCAGCGCAGGAAATAGGGTGACGAGGCACCGCCCATCTGGGTGAAGCGCTTGCCGATATCCGCCCACAGCCCCACCGTATCGTCAACAGGCCAGGCGGTGACCCACTTGCCAAAGGAGCCGGTATCGGCCGTCACCTCGATCATGGCCCGCGCATTTGCCGGCACGCTCTTGATCTTCGGCCAATGACGGATCAGACGACGGTCCTGCATTAACGCCTCGACGTCTTCCTCGGGCATATTGGCAACACGCGCCGGCACAAACGCGAGAAAAGCTTCCTCGAAGGCGGGCCATTTCTTGGCCACCATATCGTGCTTGAGCCCGGCCGAGAACACGCGCTGGCTCATGCGCGAGAGATACCGGTCATCCTTGATGGCGCAGAGCGCCCGTGCCGATTTGACTTCGGGCATCCTCTCGACCAGCGCCTCTTCGGAGCCGCAATTGGCCAGCGCGCGCTTGCGATAGCTGTCGAAACTCTTCATGGCGCCATCTTTCCAAGCGCATTCCGCCTTGGCAAGTCGACAAACCCGATTAGGCTCTAAGACTTAGAGGAGACTATGGCTCGAAAACACCAGCTACGCGGCGTCGACATCCTGAACGACGCCAGGAAACTCAATAAGCCTACTGCCTTCACCGAAGAGGAGAGTCGACAGGCTTCACCTGCGCGAACTGCTGCCAATGGCAACCCTGCCGGAGCCGGTGCAGTTCGACCGCATCATGGCCAATCTGCAGCGCAAGTTCTCGGATATAGAGCAATACATCAAACTTAAGGGGCTACGGAGATGCAATGAGAGCCTGTTCTACCGCACTTTGGTCGGCTACACCGAAGAGCCGCTGCCGCCGGTCCATACGCCCACTGTCGGCGATCAACGGACTTGTCTGGAAGCTAGCGCTGATCCCAGTCTGGTAGGTCCAACGCTGCACAAGCGTGGCAACACTCTCGCGGTTGACCTGGTCGAGCCCCGAAAAGCGCTGGTTGTCATAGCCATTACCGTAAGTAACCCAGTCGTTGTGCTTGGCCGCATCGCCGACTAAGCGGCTATCGTCCACCGGTGCCGCTATCGCCACGCCAGCCAACGCAATTGTCATCACTCCCAAAGCCAGTGCTCATATTGCTGATCCCTTTCGCTCGATAAGATTTCGGCGCGAACCATGAAACGCATTGCCAAACCTGTCCACCGAGTTGGTAGACTCACGCCATGCTCGGAGACTGGTCACGCACAGCCGACAGCCTGCCGCGAAAGCCCGGCGCCTATGCCCTACTCATCATGCTCGTGCGAGAAACAGCAGAGTTCGCACCTGGCCGCTACGCCTATCTCGGCAGCGCCCGCGGGCCAGGAGGCATCCGCGCCCGCTGCGCCAGGCATTTGCGCAAGGATAAGGCGTTGCGCTGGCACGTAGATCGGCTGACCGTGGCGGGCCATGTCGCGGCTTTACCTGTACCGGAAGGCGACGAATGTGCGCTGACGGCGACGCTGCTTGCCCATGGCGCGACAGTGCCCGTACCCGGCTTCGGCAGCAGCGACTGCCGCTCCTGCTCGGCGCACCTGGTAGCACTCCCCTACTCGTTGAACGACACAGAACTGGCTGCGCTTCTCCGCTAGTGCTACCGTCTCCGCACGAGACGGAGGGGAAAACATGGCCAAAACGCACAAATTCAGCCTGACGCAGGAGATCCTTATCGCCATGGTGGCGGGTGCCATCCTGGGAGTGCTGCTCAACCAACTTTTCCCAGAGACCGCTTTCGTTGGCGATATCGTGGTCGGTGGCTTCTTTGCCACCATCGGCAAGCTGTTCGTCTCGGGCCTCAAAATGCTGGTGGTGCCGCTGGTCTTCGTCTCGCTGTTCTGCGGCGTCACCGCGCTTGGCGATATTGCAGCACTGGGGCGCATCGGGCTGAAAGCGATTCTGCTCTACCTCTTCACCACGGCTACCGCAATCACCATCGCATTGACCGTCGCCGTCGTCGTCTCGCCCGGCGAGGACTTCATCGTCGAGGGTGACGTGGCGTTCACGGGCCGCGAGGCACCACCGCTCAGCGAGGTCATCGCCAACCTCGTTCCGAGCAACCCAGTAGCGGCGCTTGCTGATGGCAACATGCTGCAGATCATCGTCTTCGCCATCCTACTGGGCATCGCCGCGACCCTTGCCGGCGAGCGCGGTGAACACGTGCGCTCGCTGTTCACGGACCTCAACGAGGTCATCATGAAGATGGTCGGTATTGTCATGCGTCTGGCGCCAATCGGTGTCTTCTGCCTCATCGGCAAGACCTTCGCAACGCAGGGGTTCGACGTGATTCTGCCGCTCGCCAGCTATTTCCTTTGCGTCGTCGTGGCGCTACTGCTGCATGCGTGCGGCGTCTTCACCTTTTTGCTGGTCTTCCTCGGCCGCACCAATCCACTAATGTTCTTTCGCAAGATGCGCGCAGCGCTGGTCTTTGCCTTCTCGACCGCCAGCAGCAACGCGACCATTCCCGTAACGCTGGACACGGTCGAGCACCGCATGGGCGTGAAGAACGCGGTTGCCTCGTTCACCGTGCCGCTGGGAGCCACCATCAACATGGACGGCACGGCGATCATGCAGGGCGTGGCAACAGTGTTCATCAGCCACGTCTACGCCGTCGACCTTGGCATGACCGAATACCTGACGGTGATCCTCACCGCCACCCTGGCCTCGATCGGTACCGCCGGCGTTCCTGGCGTCGGGTTGATCATGCTCTCGATGGTGCTGATCCAGGTTGGCCTTCCGGTTGAGGCCATCGGCCTGATTATCGGTGTCGACCGCTTGCTCGACATGATGCGCACGGCCGTCAACGTCACGGGCGACGCCATGGTGACATTGCTCATCGCCAAGAGCGAGAAGGCCTTCAACGAGACCACCTTTGCCGATCCAGAAGCGGGCGTTATCGAAAGCGATGCCTGAGGCGTGCTTCATCGACTGCCCAGCGTTTCTCGCCGAACTTATCACGCCGGAGATGCGCGCGCTCGTGCCCGACCTCAACGTAGTGGTCACCGACCCCAGCGAAGACGAGGTCCGCACTATGGTGGTAGGCTGTCGGGTGGTGGTGAACGATCACACTTGGATGGGCGAGAGCCTGCTCGCCGCCTGCCCCGACCTGCACACTATCGTCTTCATGGGCACCGGCGCCTCGTCCTATATCGACTTGGAAGCAGCTGAACGCCACGGCATCGCTGTCAAGACCATCAGCGGCTATGGCAACCAAAGCGTAGCCGAACATGCCGTCGCCCTGATGTTCGCCGCCGCGCGCAAGCTCGCCGCCATGGACAGGTCCTTGCGCGCCGGCCAATGGTCAACCCTCGATAGCATCGAGCTTTCAGGCAAGACATTAGGTGTCGTCGGCACCGGCGGCATCGGCCGCGCCATGGTGCGGCTCGGCGCAGGGCTAGGGATGTCCGTGATCGCCTGGAACCGCAGCGGCGTGCCCAGTGACTTGCCATGTACGGCGCGCAAACTCCACGACTTGCTGGCCGAGGCTGACGTTGTCTCACTGCACGTCTCGCTGACCAACGAGACCGCAGGCATCCTCGACGCCCGCCGTTTGGCCCTCCTCAAGCCCAGCACCATCCTCGTCAACACTGCTCGCGGCGGCCTCGTCGACGAAGCCGCCCTGGTGTCGACATTACAAGAGGGCCGCATCTCCCACGCCGCCCTAGATACCTTCGCCGAAGAGCCGCTGACTCCTGACCACCCGTTGACAAAACTCAACAACGTTACTCTAACCAGCCACGCTGGCTTTATGACCCGCGAAGCCGCGACCCGGCTACTGCAGAGCGCGTATGAGCTGACCACTGAGGCGCTGGCGAAGACATAGAGTAATCTCATACAAAACTGCGGAACCGCGGAGAAAGCGTGACATTCCCGTACCCTATAAACCGTGACAACCAGTTGAAACAACAAAGAAGTCTGATGTGGAGTTCGTTTCGTAATTTACCACTCAGGAACGCGATAAAATAGTAATAGTTATCTAACAATTACGGTATTTATGGAAGATGTTTCTATCGACCATTTCCTGTCGACTTCTTGTATTATCGGAATCATGAAAGAACTTTTTGAAAAATAAGTAACTATTGCTAAATATTATCTTGCACTCGGGGTGAATTTGCCAAGTCCCGCACCATCTGCGCTGCCAGCGCCGAAACCGCGCGGCGGCGGTATTGGGGTTGGATGAGGCTGGTACGGACTGGGCTAACGACTTTTTGGATTTGTATTTCTAGATCCGTGGCAGAGCTCCCGGTGTCTCCGCCGGGGAGTTCGACGAGGAGGGGGGCAGAGTTCGTGCCGGTTATACCAGCGCGAACGGTATTGACAGTATCTCCCTCCGCGACAAGGCCGACGGCGACGCCGGCCAGCGAGAAGTCAATCGAGCCGCGCACGCGCAGCTCGCGATAGGCGCTGCAAAAGGACTCGGACTGTGGCGGCAGATGCACGGCGACAACCAATTCGCCATCTTGGAGTGCCAGGTAGTCCATACCGTCGTCACGCAGCAGCGCGTCGAGCGGAATGCTGCGCCGACCCTCGGCGCCAGCGATCTCAACATCGGCGCCGTAGAGTATCAGCGCCGCCGCGAGATCGCCGCTATAGACGGCGTAGCAGCGCTTGCTCGTAGGCACCACATGGCAAATTTCGCCACCATATTTGAGACAATAATCGTTACTCTTACGCCACCATTCACTCTGGTTATAAAAGATACAACGAGTATCGAGACAAAGATTGCCGCCGACTGTCGCAACTCCACGATGGGTCGGCCCCGCAACCGCCGCGGCGGCTTGAGCCAGGGCAGGATAATTTTCGCAGTTCGTAGCGAGCGTCTCTAGCGTCACCATGGCACCTATATGCCCGCCGTCGAGGGTGCGCAACTCATCGCAACCACTCAGATCAATTACCGTACCGGTCTCGACCAGGCCGCGACGCATATTGGGCAGAAGATCAGTGCCACCGGCAAGAATACGCGCACCAAGATGAGCACCACGCGCCGCCACCGCCTCCTCGACACTCGTTGGGCGCAGCAGCGTGAAGTCGGACAGATGCTCCATCAGCCCGCCTTCCTTTTCGCCAACGCCTTGAATAGCATATCCGGCGTCATAGGGCAGTCTAGCGGGCGATAGCCCGTAGCGTCGGCGATGGCGCCAGCGAGCGCCGGCAAAAAGCCCGAGAGCGAGCCCTCGCCCGCCTCTTTGGCACCGAAGGGGCCATTGGGGTCGTTGCTCTCGACAATCTCGACGGCAATGTCGGGAGAATCGACAAAGGTCGGCACGCGGTAGTCAATCAGGTTAGCGTGCACGGGTAAGCCGTCGTGATAGCGGTTCTCCTCGCACAAGGCCTGGCCCAAGCCCATCCACACCGAGCCCTGCACCTGGCCTTCAACGGCGAGCGGGTTGAGAGCCTTACCGCAATCATGCGCCACCCAGACCTTCTCAACGGTGACCTGCGCGGTAACGGGATCTACTAAAACCTCCACCGCCTGCGCCGCATAGCTGAAGGCCATGGTCGAGCCCACGGCGGCACCACGATATGCGTGCCCGCCCTGCGCCTCCTTCGGTGTCGAGAAATGGCCGCTCACAGTAAGCGTACCGTTCTCCGCCAGGGCGGCCGTGACAATCTCGCTGTATTCCAGACCTTTGTCCTGCGAGCCTGCCACGCGATAGACCTCGCCCAGCACTTCGATTTCGTCCGGCGCCGCTTCAAGCTTGTCAGCCGCCACCTTGACCAGAACCGTCTTCAACGATTCGGCCGCCTGGATCGCCGCGTTGCCAACCATGAAGGTGACGCGCGAGGAATACGACCCGTTATCCTTGGGCGTCACGGCACTGTCGCCGGCGATAACGCGCAGGCGCTCGATGCCCAAGCCCAGCACCTCGCCGACGCATTGTGCGACCATGGTCGAGGAGCCCTGGCCGATCTCGGCAGCGCCAGTGAGCACGGTGACCACGCCGTCCCAATCGAGCTTGAGCACCACGGTGGCGTGGGGCTCGCCGGTCCAGTGCACGGGCTTAGCGGCTCCGCTGACATAATGCGAACACGCCATGCCGATGCCGCGGCCCGGTGGCAGCTTGCCGTGCTTGTCGGCCCAGCCAGACGCGCGCTCGACCTTATCGAGACATTCTGGCACGCCGTAGCTGTTGACCATCAAATCGTTGACCGTAAAACCGAGCTTCCGCAGCAGGTTGGCACGACGCACAGCAAAAGGGTCGAGCCCCAACTCGTCCGCCATGGCATCGAGTAGATTCTCGAAGGCAAAGCGCACATTGACCGTGCCGTGACCGCGCATGGCGCCGCAAGGTGGCGTGTTGGTGAGCACGCGGACGCCGTGATACTTCACCGTCGGCAGCTCGTAGAGCCCGTAGAGCAGCGAGCCCGCGTAAAGGATGGTGACGATGCCGTAGCCGCTATAGGCACCGCCGCGCTGGATGGTCTCGCATTCCACCGCCGTTATGCTACCGTCCTTCTTGAGGCCAATCTTCATGCGCGTCTCAGTCTCCGGCCGGCCGCGATGGCAGAGAAAAGTCTCCTCGCGGCTCAACACCAGCGACACGGTACCGCCCGCAGCACGAGCCAGCAGTCCAGCGATCACTTCGAAGCCGAGCGCTTCCGTGCGCGCACCGAAGCCACCGCCTATGTGCGGCTTGACCACGCGCACCCTACCTTCGTCGAGGCCCAAGCATCTGGCCACGGTGCGGTGCACGTAATAAGGCACCTGGGTGCAGGTGTGCAGCGTCAACCGGCCATCAGTTTCGTCCCAGCTCGCCAGCGAGGCATTGGGCTCCATGTGCACATGGTTGATCTCGGCACAATGGAAGGTCTCCTCGCGCACGAGATTCGCGTCAGCGAACCCGGCGACCGTGTCACCGAGTTCGAACGTCACCTCGCGCTCGACATTACCGGGACGCTTTTCGTGCAGTTGCACGGCGCCTTCGGCGAGCGCAGCCTGCACGTCGTGATAGCCCGGTAGCGGCTCGGCGCGCACTTTGATCAGATCGAGCGCTGCGAGCGCCGTCTTCTCGTCCACCGCGGCGAGGGCGGCAATGGGCTCGCCGCGATAGCGTACTCGGTCGCGCGCCAGCGGGTACTCGGTCTCGGCGATGGGCAGCACACCAAAGGGCACGTCGCAGGCCTCGCCTGTAATCACCGCCGCGACACCGGGCAGTGCCCGTGCTTTTTCGACATCGACGCCGAGGAGGCCCGCATGGCTCCAGGAGCTGCGTAGAATCTTGCCGACCAGCGCGCCGGCGGGCGCCATGTCGGCCGTAAACAGCGCCTTGCCCGAGACCTTCTCCGGCCCGTCGACCAGCGGTAGCGGTGCGCCGATGCGTCCGATGCGGCTCATGGCTTGCGCTCGTCCACAGCCAGATGCACCGCCTTGAGGATCTTCACATAGCCCGTACAGCGACAAATGTTTCCAGCCAGCGCCAAGCGGATCTCGCTATCAGCCGGCTCCGCGTTCCTCCGCAGAAGGCCCTCCGCCGCCATGATCATGCCCGGTGTGCAATAGCCGCACTGCGCGCCCAGCGCCTCGTTGAATGCGCTTTGCAGGGGCGACAGCCTGCTGCCGTCGGCCAGGCCCTCGACCGTCTCGACCTCACTGCCGGTGCAAGCCTGGGCCAGTGTGATGCATGAAAGCCGCGGCTGGCCGTCGATCAGCACGGTACAGGCCCCGCACTCGCCGCCGTCGCAGCCCATCTTGGTGCCAGTCAGCCCGACGACCTCCCGCAAATAATCGACCAGCAGCAGATTGTCCGCTGCCGCGTCATCGCGCGCAACGCCGTTGACCGTGAGGGAGAGGATGGATTTCATTACCTGCCTACCGTCCTGTGAAATTTCCCGGCCGGCGCTCGATGAAAGCCCTGACACCTTCCTGCAAATCCTCGGTGGCGGCAAGGCGGGTCTGCACATCGTAGATTTTAGCGATAGCGGCGGCCGGCCCCTGCTCGAAAGCGAGACGCGCATTGAGAAGCGAGGCGCGCACCGCCAGCGGCGCCTGGGCGGCAATGCGCTCGGCGACCTCACGGGCGCGGACGCGGGCCTGACCAGTAGGTGTCAACTCCTGCACAAAACCAAGGCGCAGCGCCTCGTCGGCCTCGAACACATCGCCCGTGAGTAGCCAGCGCATGGCATTGCCCCAACCCGCCCGCTCGGCCATGCGGATGGTGGCGCCACCCGAAGCCATCAACCCGCGCTGCACCTCAATCTGGGTGAAGCGAGCAGTCTCTTCGGCAATCACGATATCGGCCGCCAGCATAACCTCGATTCCGAGGGTCAGGCACCAGCCCTGCACCGCCACCACCATGGGCTTAGTCAGGCGCGGTTCGCGCAAGCCAAAGGGATCGATGAGACTTTCCGGCACCAACCTCTCTCCACGCTGCATGATCGGTGCCATTTTTGGCAGATCGAGGCCGCCAGTGAAATGCTCACCCTCGGCCCAGAGCAGGCCCACCCGCGCCTCGTCGTCGGCCTCAAAGGCAGTGTACGCCTCGGCCAGAGCGCGCATCATGTGCGGCGTAAAACCGTTGCGCTTAGTCGGCCGATCGATGCCAATCTCGAATATGGCGCCCTCGTGAACGCTGTGGATGCGGCCTTCGTCGCTCATTCTGTGATCTCCCATCAGACTGTCGTGGCAGCGTCTTCGCCAAATCCAGCCGCCTCGTCAAGGACCTACAGCCACGCGACGCGCGGCAGCCTAAAGGGCCATTCTTGACGAGGCGATTGGATTTGGCACCCTGGTCACCATGATAACCAGGGCGGATTATGGCGGATTGCATTCACGAGAGGAGTAAAGCATGAGCGGCAGTTTCGACCTCAACGGCAAGGCGGCGTTGATTACCGGCGGCAATTCTGGCATCGGCCTCGCCATGGCAGAGGCCTTGGCGGAAGCCGGCGCCTCAGTGGCGATCTGGGGCAGCAATCCAAACAAGACCGGAGCCGCGGCTGAAAAGCTGAAAGTGCACGGTGGGCAGGTCTTGGCCCAAATCTGTGACGTCACCGACGAAGCCGCCAGTGAGGACGCCTTCGCCGCCGCGGTGGCCGAATTCGGCGGTATCGATGCCTGTTTTGCCAATGCCGGCGTGAGCGGCAGAGGCGGGCCATTCATCGAGATGACCACCGAGGAATGGCACCGCGTGCTGTCGGTCAATCTCGACGGTGCCTTCTATACCCTGCGCGCAGCCGCACGGCATATGGTCGAGCGCGGCGAGGGCGGCTCTCTGGTGGGAACCGCCAGCCTGGCTGCGATCCATGGCCAGGCCCGCGGCCAGCACTACGGCGCCTCGAAAGGGGCGATGATATCGATGATTCGTGCGCTCGCCGTCGAACTCGGCCGCTACAAGATTCGCGCGAACGCCATCCTGCCCGGCTGGATCAAGACTGCCATGACGCGCGACTGGATGGCCCAGGAGGTGGTGCAGGATCGGGTGCTTAAACGCGTACCAACGCGCCGCTGGGGCCAACCCGAAGATTTTAGCGCCATCGCCGTCTACCTCACGGCCGACGCTAGCCAGTATCACACCGGAGATACCTTCCTGATCGACGGTGCCTATTCGCTCTTTTAGGAGAGGCGTGAGCGCGCCAGATCGGTTCCTGCAACAAGCGCCTGCAGCTTGGCAAAAGAGATTTCGCGGGCGATATATTTGAAGCCGCAGTCCGGCGCCGGGATGATGCGCTCGGGCGGCACGTGGGGATAAGCGCGCTCGATTCGCTCCGCCACGGTCTCAGGTGCTTCGATCGCCATGTCATTCATGTTGATAACGCCGAGGATGATGTTCTTGCCCGACAGCTCAGCAAGCACGGAGAGATCAAGGTCGGGCTGCGCCGTCTCCAGCGAAATCTGATCAACCGTGCACTCGGCCAACTCCGTCAAGAAGTGATATGCGTCGTAGCGCTGCTTGATCATCGCCGCGTAGCCCATGCAGAGATGTAGCGCCGTCGTGCCCTTGATACCTTCCAGCGCCTTGTCGATGGCGGGGATGGCATAGGCCCTGGCATTGTCGGGGCGCGCCTGCACGAAAGGCTCGTCTATCTGCACCACGTCGGCACCAGCGGCAAAGAGGTCGCGCATTTCCGCATTCACCGCCTCCGCATAGGCCATGGCGAGCGCTTCCGGATCCTTGTAATAGGCGTCCTCGGCCTGCTCGGACATGGTGAAGGGACCGGGCAGCGTCGCCTTGATCTGACGGTCGGTGTTGGCGCGCAGAAACTCGACGTCGCGCACGCCGATAGGCTTGCAGCGCTTGATGGGCCCGCTCACCAACGGCACGTCGTTGGGAGTACCTTTGCGCGAGGTGGCTGTGCCGACACGCTCGGTATCGATGCCGTCGAGCGCCGTCGAGAAGCGGTTAGAATAACTCTCGCGGCGCGTCTCGCCATCCGTGATGATATCGATGCCGGCGCGCTCCTGGTCGCGGATGGCAATGATCGTGGCGTCGTCCTGTGCCTCTTCCAGGAATTTCGGCTCGACACGCCAAAGCCCCTTGCGCCGCACGCGCGGCGGCGAGCCAGCGGCAAGCGCCTCACGATCGATCAACCAGTCCGGCTGAGCGTAGGAGCCAACGCCGGAGGTCGGAAGAAGCTTATTCGCCATAGAATCCTCCCGTTGTGCTCATGCTTATCGCAAACGGTTTGTACGCCACCTGCGGACCTCAGCCAAGTGCGCCAAGCAACGCCTTGTCGTTTTTCAGATGCGGTGTCTCGAAGTCTGCGGTGAACCAGCCATGTGCGTCATCAGTATATTTGGGACATGGGAGCCAGTTTTCTGACGGAGGCTCTAGCTCATCTCAGGTTTCATTATAGGCACTGGCCTTGAGGATACGCTCGCGTAGGCAGAGCGGCAGGTCGAGGGCGGTAAACTCCCTGCCATCGAGGCTGGCTAGATCCTCTGGCTTGATCTTCTCGCGCTCGCAGACCCCGGCGTAGCGGGTCGGTCCAATGGCATCGAGCCTGTCCCGAACAGCGCTTATCTCATGTCCCCAGCAGCAGCGGTGCCGGCGCGGGTGCAGGTCTAGCCTGTCCAGGGCTCTCCCAGCGCAGGCTGTCGACGGCACCACACGCAGGACATTGCAACGACCACTCAGCATGGCTGCCATAGCAACGGCCGCAGATCCAGGTCGTATCAGGCGGCGCCGCACTGGCACGGCGCCACCAATCCCGTGAAGCATCACTCGGTCCGTTCTCACCTTCCTCGACTAGGGCCATCAGGCGCAAAGCCGTGGTCGTTGGCAGCGATTCGATGACGCGGTTTAGATGCGACCGCGCCGACCCCCATAACCTAGCGGCAAGTGCGGCTTCTGCGAGCGCTAGGTGCCCGGCCGACGAATCGTCACGGGCCGCCACCAGTGTTTCAAGCGCCTTGACCCGGGCCAAAGCTTCACCGTCAGCCATCTTCGCGTAGGCGTCGGCTAGATCGGGGTGGGGCGACAGCGCCCAAGTCCGTTCGGCCAGGCGGCGAGCTTCGCGCGTGCGATCGCTGTCCTTCAACAGCCCAATTGCCAATACCG
>MPLY02091140.1_pt1 | contig 13633 bp, 14 predicted proteins | sample 1617301 | NCBI WGS metagenome assembly MPLY02 (sample SAMN05944805, study PRJNA350692) | marine metagenome | biome: marine; feature: ODZ; material: water; isolation source: 140 m water sample filtered on 0.2 um supor filter | place: Pacific Ocean | collected 2012-04-08 | depth 140m m
CGGCGACTACGCGCTGACGGTGGGCGGTGTACCGCATCTCGAGCGCGGGGGAGAGGAGGGCGGAATCGCCTTCTTCGGGAATCACTCCAGCGATGGGCTCCTCTACGAGCTGCTCGACGAAGATTTGAAGTTCGTGATGGATGTCACGATGGAATTGCTGGTCGCCGACTGGAAAGAGAACACGTGAGCGAACAGGAACTCCGGACCTCCTGCCGGAATGCTCGCTCGGGCAGGAACCGCAGGGCTTCGGACCCGGCGCGAGAAGGGAATGACATGACGAAATCATTCGATCCGTGCGACGTCGAATCTGGAGATGGGTGGAAGGTATGACCGCCGACATACACGCTTCGGAGCACCCCGGGCAAGCATCTCCGGCGCCGGTGGCACGGGAGATTTCCGCAGTCCTGATCGCTCGCCGCGACGGAACGGTCGTCGCACAGAACGCCTCTGCCCGAAACGCGATGGGCGCCGGTACGGGGCATCCGTGCTGGGATGTCATGCCGAGGCTGGACGAGGCCGAGCACCTGCCCTGCAGACGGGGCTGCGTGGCCGATCTGTTGAGAAACGGACTCGAACAATCGCAGAACGCGCGGATACGGGTCAGCGGCCGCCAGCACATGCTCACCTGCATCCCGCTCGGCGATAACGCCGTCTGCGTACTGAGTGGCGTGGCTGGCGAGGCGCCCGAGTCGTGGGAGCTGCTCACGCGGCGCGAGCGGAACGTGCTCCAACTCCTGGCCGATGGCGAGACGACCGCGTCCGCCGCCGGGAAGCTCGGGGTCAGCGGGTCGACCGTGCGAACCCACGTGGAACACATGCGATCAAAACTCGGCGTAAAGACACGCGCCGCGCTCGTCTCGCTGGGCTACCGGTTCGGGTTCCTGAGCTGAGCGGGGGAACCGGCTGACATCCGGTTATGTACCGAACGTTGAGAGCGTGTGTCCATCACAAACCCAGTTTCGGGCCTGGCACCCACCCCGACGCAGTCGCGCAGATGCCGGGACGGGCATGGGCGGAGACACTCGCCGGTCTCCGGGTCCTGCGAGCGAGCCGGGTGAAGGTCATCGGATCTCCTCCTCCGCTGAGAGCCGGCGGCGCATCTTTCGCCGAACGTCGCATCTTCTACACAGGCGACATCTGCACGCACAGGCCATCTCGAGTCTGGAATCATTTGACGATGAACACCGAGGGGATTGAGAAGGTCCCTTATTCTCGGTTACTTTGAAGCCAGGGGTCATTTCTATTTTGCTGAAGGGAGGAACCATGGATTCCCGTAAAATCTTCTCACGCACTGTCATGTCGGCGGTAATTCTCATGGGCTTGCTGGGTTCGAGTCCGGCCGCAGCGGGTGACACGATCGGGCGGAAATTCGCAGGTACGTATTTGTGGGTGGAGGACGGCTCCTCCCAGCGGGTCGTGACCATCGCCAGGGACGGTTCCTTCGCGAGCGTCAGCCAGGCGGCATCGACTTATGGATTTACAGACGGCCTCGGAAGCGCGAAGCAAACGGGCAAGCGCGCGATCACAGCCACGCAGATCGACTTCAACTTCGATGACGAAGGGACTCCTACCGGCGTAACTCGGGTCGTCTTCTCGATGGTTTTCGGGGACAAGAAGAAAGGCAAGTTTCAGTCCGTGAGAGGCTCGTTATTCGGCGAAACATTCGGGCCAGACGAGAACCCGCTCGACCCGGAGGGTTCACCGACGAGCACCTTCAGCTTCGCCTTTACTGGCCAACGCGTGAAGCCGGGCTCATCCTCAAGCCAATCACCATAAACAAGCATCTGCACGTCGGCAGAACAACCTGGACAGCGAACGGCTCTGACTTCTGCTGACGGGTTATATGCTCAGGGCGTGGCCCGGCCCACCGGTTGTTCATATGTCCCGAAGAACCGGTCATAGATCATGGAGAGCGTCGCGTAGTTGCCGGAATCCATGTTCACGTGGTGGGCAGCATGGACCTGGGTGATATAGGTGAGCGTCTTGAACGGGAAGCCGGGCAGGTTCACGTAGGTGTGGTTGATGATGTTCAGCTGGGTGAAGATCAGCGTCGCGACAGCCATCGAGAAGGCGTTCAGGGGCGCGCCTGTGAGCACCGCGATCAGCGGGATCGACAGCAGGAAGAGACTGAGGCCCATTACCGTCTCGATCGGATGGACGTACAGCGCGTCGACGTAGGTCGGCGTGTGAGCCTGGTGATGCAGGGAGTGCACCTTCACCAAGGGCCCTCTCCCGTGGAAGAGGTAGCGGTGGGTCAGGTAGTAGAAGAAGTCGAATACCGCCAACACGGCGACGATGTCGACGACGTATCGCCAGAAGGGCCGCGACTCGAGGCTTACGCAGAAGGGGAGGATCAGGATGTAGAAGATCACATTCGTGATCAGGCCCGATCGATTGTTGACCTTGACGGCATTGCGGTAACGATTTCGTGAGAGCTTTTCGCGGTCTGCCCCACGGTTGAGCTGCCGCATTCGCTGCAGGGCCGGGACCTTGAACGCCAGAAAGCGAGCGGACCAGGTGAGAACAATGAGGGTTGCGAGAAAAGCCAGGGCTGCCATCCAGTTGTAGGTCATGTCGTACTTCTCCTCGTTCGGGGCTTGAGGGCAACTACTAGACGCGCCGCGTCTTCTCGCCCAAGCCATTGCTGCAGCCGCTCGGCGAGGGCTGCGATTTCACGCCCGCTCCTGCGGGCTTTCTCCGCGTCCGCATCTCTCGAAGCGGCAGACGCCTCGGCGCTCGTTTCGAAGACCTCGGCCTCGAGGTGCAATGCGAGATAGAGGTCGCGTGCAATCCGGTGCAGATCCGCGAGACGCTTCTCACCCAGGATCTCGAAAAAGGCGCGATCGAGTTCGTCGAGGGCGGCGACTGCATCTTCGATCAGCGCGACGCCACGCGGCGTGAACGCCAGGACGACACCACGGCGGTCGCGCGGGTCGGGCTCACGCTCCAGGTAGCCGAGCGACTCGAGCTCCTGGGTGGTCGCGCTCGCGGCCTGTCGGCTGACACGCTGGATGCGGGCGATCTCGTGGATCCGCCCGCCATCGGGACCGATGAGCGGGAGCACCTGTCCGTGGGACATCTTGAGGCCCTCGTGGCCCCGGGCCAGCGTGGCCTCCATCAGGTCGCGCTGAATGCGCTCGGCGATCATCGTGAGCACGGCCACGGAGCGGTGAACGCCGGCCGGGAGCATGCGGCCCCGCTGGGTCCCGGGCTCCAGCCCGCGGCCCAGCTGGACGAGTGCAGCGGTGAACGCCCGGTAGGCCGCGTTTCCAGTCAGTGTCGCGTACTCGGTCTCGATCTCACCGATGATCCGGATCCCCTGCTCCACGAGCTCGTGACCGCGGGGCGTCAACGTGACGAGCTTCGAGCGGCGGTCGCGCGGGTTGGGTATCCGCACCAGATAGCCGGCTTCCTCGATGAGGTTCGCGAGCTGGCTGGCAGCCTGGGTGCTGATCCCAAGCGTCGCCGCCACATCGCCAAGGGGCCGGCCCCCGCTCCAGATCATCGCGACGAGTGGGGCGAAGCTGAGCCGCAGGCCGCCGAATCCGTACTCGTGGGTCAGCGATTCGCGGAGACGGGACTGGAAGTCTCGTGAGATCCCGATCAGGTGGCGCGCGAGGTTGTCGCGATAGCGCGACCACGTGTCCTCCGCTGTGGCGCCAGCGACCTCGGCTCTCGCGACCGTGGATGCCATGGCGCGAGGGTAGGAACCCGGAGGCCAATAGTCAATGGAGATTGACGATGATTGTCAATCTAAGTTTCTTAACTAGCCCGTGCGCCTCGCCCGTCACTAGCCGGGAGGCAGCCCCAGACGTGCTCCTAGATGCAGTTCAGCACCATCTCGTTCGAGATCGGGGCGATCTGGCAGACCCGCGGCCCGCACCAATAGCGCGCGACGTTGCCTTCAATGAAGCGGATGGCAGAAGCAGTATGGGCAAAGACACCGCGAGTGCCGCCGGAACTCAGGATCACGCCGAACCGGGCCATGTGGATACCGCGCGGTTTGCACCATGACAGCCCCCTCCCCGCTCCCGATCCCCTCCCCGCTCCCGATCCCCTCCCCGCTCCCTATTGGACGGAATCTCTACTGGACGGAATCTCTACTGGACGGAATCTCTACTCATCGGACTCGGGGAAAACACAGCTTGAACCTCCTGTGCTCGGATCGGAATCCCGGCCAGGACCTCGCGCTGCCACCTGAGGTAACGGCGTTCGGCGCGCTGCAACCGACGGGTCAAAGGCGTGGGATCGAGGCTCCGGTAGATGCGTTCGAGGGGCCGGAGACTGCGGCGGACGCGCTCCGGACTGCGCGAGTTTGCGAGGTCCTCGAACCGCAGGGACTGAACCGCTGCGATCGACTCGGTCAGCGCGCGCGGCCCCGACAGCGCGCCTTCCGCCCAGCTGCCGCCACAGCTAGAGCCGAGCAGACCGACGCAGACCGCGACGATCACGGGAACGAGCGCCAGCCGCACCACACCAGATCCCCCTGGTGAGCACATCGGCAGATCGGGCTCGATTCTTGTGCAGTCCGGAACTTTCGATCCGTCCCGTCCCGCACTGGCGTCCCAGCGCATGTTCGCGGGCGAATTCACGCCCGAGAGCGTCCCCGAGAAACTGGCCTGCCCCCCTTGGATCGCTTCAGATCCAATCTGGGTGACCGGGTCTAGGATCGAAAAAGCGAGGATGGAATGGGCCGCAAGCGCCACACACCGGAACAGATCATGCGCAAGCTGCGCGAAGCAGAAGTCGCACTAGCCCACGATCAGACGACAGCGGAGGTCGCGCGCAAGCGCAGCATCACGGAACAGACCTACTACCGCTGGCGTCAGGAGTTCGCGGGGGGGGCTCGCAGCCTGATCCCCAATCCCCGGCCCAGGTTGACCCGGGGAGCCAGCCCCGTCTTCGGGCCCGCGGGGTGTGCCTACTCGGGCGCCGCCTCTCGCATCAGCGTGCAGAGGTGCCCGATCCGGTCCCGCCACAGGTGCTCGAGACGCGGGCTCCAATCGGAATCGCTGAGCTCGGCGAGGGTCTCGATCACGCAGTCGGTCCACCAGTCGTACATCTCGTGCGTGACCTCATACTCGTGGTGCTTGACGCCCAGCAGATCCATGTTGCATTCGACCCAGGGCACACCATCGAGGCTGTCCACGGCGCTGATCAGCGTTTCGGTGAGCATGTCCTCCCGAACCGGTTTGCTGTTGGGCCCGAAGAGTTCGCGAGTGTGGGGACAGCGAGCGAAGAGCCGCTCGTAGAATCTCGCGGTCATGTCGGGATCTCGCTCGGTGACGAGGTGGAGATTCTCTGCCAGCAGCTCGTGGTCCACGGTCGTCATCGGTGCGTATCTCAGCATTCACCGCGGCGGTATTCACGCCGCGGTGCACGCACGGGCCGACGCCGCGCACGGATCTCAAGCGACATCGACCACGATCTCGATGGCCTGCTCCGGGCAGTTGTCGACTCCGGCTCGCGCCTGCTGCTCGAGCGCGGGCGGGATGACCTCGCACGTGATCAGGCAGTGGCCGCACTCGTCCTCCCCGAAGACATCCGAAGCGAGGGCATAACAGCGGCCATGTCCCACGCACTTGTCGCGGTCGACGCGCAGCTTCATTCCGAGGCCTTCTGGCCCCCGCTCGCTGCGGCATCGCCGAAGACCAGAGGCAGATGCTGCACCTCGCGAATTCCCAGCCCGTACTTGGGCTCCTCCCCTGTCTTCAGCTGGTACTCGGGGATGCGGCGGTGGAACTCCTCATAGGCCACGCACAGCTCCACGCGAGAGAGATGCGAGCCGAGGCAGCGATGGGCTCCGCCGCCGAAGGCCAGGTGACGATTGCGCTCGCGCCTGAAGTCGACGCGATTCGCTTCTGGGAATTCCTGCTCGTCGACATCGGCGGCGCCCAGCAGCACCGTGACCGACTCACCCGCCTTGAGCTCGACGTCTCCGATCGTGACGTCCTGCTTCACGACCCGCGCCACGCCCATCACCGGCGTATCCCAGCGCAGCAGCTCCTCCGCCGCCGTGGGGATCAGCGAGGGATCCTCCACGATCAGTCGACGCTGCTCCGGGTGCGTGGCCAAGTAGGCGAAGCCGCAGCCGAGCGAAGCCGTGACCGTGTCGAGACCGCCGAGCAGGAAGAGGAAGCAGATATCGAGCACGTCGTTGCGGGTGAGACGCTCCCCGCCGACCTCGGCGGCGAGGAAGTAGCTGATCAGGTCCTCGCCGGACTTCTTCTCCCGGAGGTCGAGCACCTTCTCGAAGTACGCGTAGATGCGCTGCGCCGTCTCAGCACGCAGACGCGTAGCCTCCTCGTAGTCGGTGGTCGTTGGGCGCACGATGCCGTTCTTCAGCTCCAGAAGCAGGTCCAGATCCTCCTGAGGCAGCCCCATCAGGCGCACGATGACCGTGCAGGGGTAGGGGATCGCGAAGTCCTTGGTGAACTCGCACTCGCCGGTGTCGATGAAGGCGTCGATCAACTGGTTGGCGAGCTTGCGCATGTCCGGCGCCATCTCGAGCGACTTCTTGTGGGAGAAGAGCGGGTCTAGGAGCTTGCGATACTTCACGAGCTCCGGCGGATCGATCTGGAGCGGAATGAGCGGGCGCACATTGCCGAGCCGTGCTGCACCCATCGCCGAGGAAAAGTTCTCGGGATGCCGGAGAGCGAAGAGGACGTCCTCGTACCTCGTAAGAGCCCTCCCCCCGACGCCGGCGGTGTGCGCCACCGGACACTTCTTGTGCAGCTCCTGATAGACGGGCTGCGGATTGGCCGTAAAAGCCGGATCGAAGAGATTGATGCGACCTTCCTGCGTGTCAGTTCGCTGGCTACTCATGACTGATCGATCCTCCTTCTTTCTGGTCCGCCGGGCTACGGGAAACGCTTGCCTCAGCTGGACGTCACGTCGTAGTTTCTGTTTTCGTCGAGACGGACCCGATAGCCGGGAGCGAGCACGACGACCGTAAAGGGCTCCTCGATCAACGCCGGCCCTTCGAGCTCCACCCCGACCGCGAGCTGCGGACCCTCGTAGAGAGGCGTGTCGACAAAGCCATCGCCGAAGTACGCGGGTCGCGTGCCCCTGCGCGCCTGCTCCGGATCGCCGGCGGTGCCGGGCTCCGCGGCGTGCTCCGGCTTGGGCGTCATGCCCTGGCCGATCAGGCGCACGCCGCGAATGATCGGGGCGTTCTCGCGGAACGCGAATCCCCGCGTGGCCTCGTGTAGATCGTGGAAGCGGCTCTCCAGGCTCCCCAGACCGGCCGCGTCGAGGTCGGTGCCCTCCGGACACGGCACGCTCATGTCGAAGTTCTGGCCCGGATAGGCCATCTGCACGAAGAGCTCGAGCTTCACCTCATCCTCGCGGAGACCGGCCGGAGCGACGAGGTCCTTCTGCACTTCGTCGAGGGTCTCCTGCATGAGGCGGCGCAGCTGCCCCCGGTCGACCTGCGCGATCGGAACCACGTAGGCCTTCACGAGATCCACGCGGTAATTCGCGACGAGCAGGCCGAGTGCCGAGAAGGCTGGAGCGGCCCTCGGAACCAGGTAGCGCTTTGCACCGAGCTCGGCGGCGATGGACCAGCCGTGCACGCCGCCGTTGCCGCCGTAGGCGATCAGCGACAGCTCGCGCGCGTCGGCACCGTGGGAGGAGAGGATGCGCCGCGTGGCGTTTGCCATGTTGGCAGTGACGATCCGCTCGATGCCCCAGGCGGCCTCGACGACGCCGATACCGAGGGGCTTGGCGATGTCGCGGTCGATCGCCTCACGCGCCGCCTCGATGTCGAGCGTCATGCGCCCGCCGGCGAAGCCCTCGTGCGGCAGGTACCCCAGAACGGCGTCGGCGTCGGCGACCGTGGGCCGCGTCCCCCCGCGCCCGTAGCAGACCGGTCCCGGGTTCGCGCCGGCGCTTTCGGGTCCCACCAACAACGCTCCCTGCTGCACGTGTGCGATCGATCCGCCGCCGGCACCCACGCTCTGGACGTCGACCATCGGCAACCCGATGTAGTAGCGGTAGTGCCAGTTCCAATCGGTCTTGACCTCGGGGGTGCCGTCGCGGACGAGACAGACGTCGAAGCTGGTGCCACCCATGTCGGCAGCGACGAAATCCGAAATTCCCACACGGCCGGCCGCGTAGGCTGCGCTCATCACGCCACCCGTCGGCCCGGAGGCCAGAACCGCAACGGCGCGGCGCGCCACGTATTCCGGCGGCATCACGCCCCCGGTCGACTGCATGATCAGCAGCTGCCCGGCGTAGCCTGCCGCGGCCAGCTGTTCCCGGAGGTGGCCGACGTAGCGCGTGATTCTCGGCGCCACGTAGGCGTTCACCAGGGTCGTCGAGGTCCGCTCGTACTCAGGACCGCGGGGCATCACCTCGTGGGAAAGCGTGATGTGCTCGACGTCGGGGTACTCCTCGCGGATGATCTCGGCCGCGCGGCGTTCGTGCTGGGGGTTCCTGAAGCTGAACAGGAACGTCACGGCGATCGACTTCACACCGAGCTTCGCGAGCCGGCGGACGCCTCGGCGCACCGCTTCCTCGTCGAGAGGCAGCACGACCTCGCCCTCGTGGTCGAGGCGCTCGGGGATGGGGATCCGCGCGCGGCGGCGCGCGATCTGGGGCGGGGCCGGGAAGGTCGGATCCCAGATCGACTCCTTGAAGTCCCGGCGCATCTCGATCTCGTCTCGGTGCCCCTCGGTCACGAGCAGACCCGTGGGCGAGCCCTTCATCTGGATCATCGTGTTGTCGGCCGTGGTGGTGCCGTGCACCACGATGTCCAGCTGTTTGCAGAAATCCTCGAGCGACAGTCCGAAATGCTCCGTGAGCTGACGCAAGCCCTGCATTACACCCCGGGATTCGTCCTCCGGAGTCGTCGGGGCCTTGTCGAAGATGACGCCGCCCTCGGGCGTCACACAGATCAGGTCGGTGAACGTGCCGCCGACGTCGATGCCTACCCTGTAACCCGTGGCCATGTTCACCGCCTATCCCGCGCGCATCTCGGCGCGGAGCTTTTCTGTGGATGCGGTGTCGATCTCGAGGGTCAGGTCTTCTAGCGACCCCTTCAGCACGACTCCGTACTCGCGGCGGGCGCTATCGACGCTCACGTACTCGTCGAGAACGTCGTCGAGCACGGCCTGGGGGTCGCGCTCGGTGGGATCGCCCCAGCCGCCGCCGCCGCCGTAGTCGAACATGATCCGCTGACCGGCCTGGATCGGCACCCAGTCGGCGGTGTGCTCCACCTCGTAGGGATCGCCGGAACCGTGGCGGATCACGAGCCGGTTGGGCTCCCCGGGCTGGCCGCCGGCGATGCCCGGCATCGGATACTTCTTGCCGACTACGTAGGTGTAGACCTTCCCATCGGTCAGCAGCTCCTTCTCGTAGTGGCTCCCGCACAGGCCCCGCCACTGGCCGGCGCCACCGGAGTCGGTCCGGTAGTCGCGGCTCCACTGGATGTGCGGGAAGAGGCTCTCGTTGATCTCCGCGGTGGCCTTCCAGAGATTTCCGAAGGACGCGTTCTGGGCGCCCCAGGCATCGATCCCCTTGGCGGCGTTGCACCACCCCGCATAGACCTCGGCGGAGTGATCGGTGAAGCTCTCCCCGCTCCGCGGGTCCGTGCCGACGATCACCGTCGGGATGCCGGTCTTGTAGACCTGGGGAACGGCCCGGTCGGGGTGAATTTCCTGGAGGGCCAGCGCGATCGCCTCGCCGACCTCGGTGCCCGGGTGGTGGGTACCGGCACTCACGGGCTTTCCGTAGCCCGGGTTCAGCACACAACCCTCGGGAACGAACAACTCGATGCCCTCGAAGAACCCCTCGTTCTTGGGGATCTCCGGGTTCATGCAGGCCGCCACCTGAGCGATCGTGTAGGCACGCGTGTTGCCAAAGCTCGACCAGGCCTGAAGCTCGGGGCGATCGTCGGTGCCGCTGAAGTCGACCCGGAGCCGGCCGCCGTCGACCGTCACCTTGACGTGAACCTTGATGTCCTTGTTGCCCCAGGGGTCGTGGTCCACGAAGACGTCCGAGTCGTAGTCGCCGTCGGGCCAGGACGACACCTCCTCGCGGAAACGCTTGCCCGTCGAGTCGATGAAGTAGTCGATCGCCGCCTCGACCGTGGCTGCCCCATGATGCTCGAGCACCTCGGTCAGGCGCGCGGCGCCGAGCTGCGCCGCGCCCATCTGCGCGCGAAGGTCTCCCAGGTAGCCGGGCGAGCGGTTGTTGACTCCCAGTGCGTACAGGAGATCGCGGCGCTCCACGCCAGCGTCCATGACCCGGATGGCCGGGAAGCGCACACCCTCACCCCAGACGGAGTCCGCCGTGACGTTGTAGCCGCCGGGAACCGAACCGCCGGTGTCGCCGTGGTGACACTGGATGGACGCGAACATGATGCGACGCCCGTCGGCGAAGACCGGGGCAAAGACGTTGTAATCGGGCAGGTGCCCGCCGCCGTGATAGGGGTCGTTTGCCAGGAAGACGTCACCGGGGTGAATGTCGTCGCCGAAGAACTCGGCCGCGAAGCGCACGGGCAACGACGAGCACAGCATGAGCTGGGGCACACCCACCGAGACCGCGGTGATGCGACCGTTGCGGTCCAGGAGAGAGGCGTTGCGCTCGTTGCTCTGGTTGAGAATCGGTGTCGTGGCCGTCCGCGACACGTAGATCGCCATCTCGAAGCAGATCGTCTCCATTGCGCCGCGGATCACCTCGGCGGTGACCGGATCCACCGGTGCCTGATCCGTCAGACACGGACGGGGAGTGGCGAGCTGTTCCAGGTCGACGCGCATCGACTCCTCCTTTGCTCCTCTGGGGCCCTGCTCTCCCCTCCGGCGACCCGGTGTGGCCGGGGCGCCTCAGGGGAGAGACCGACTCACCGCTTGGGTCCGATCTCCTGATTCACAGCCCGAGTCCGAACAGCCGGATCGCGTTGTCCCGAACGATCTTACGGGTCTCGTCCGCCGGAATGTCCTTGAACCGTTCCGCCACGAGTTCCTTCGACCGCGGGAATGTCGTGTCGCTATGCGGGTAGTCGGTCTCGAAGAGGATGTTCTCGACGCCGATGTGGTGGCGGCAGGTGAGCCCCGCCGGGTCGTCGAGAAAGTTCGCAAAGATCTGGCGCTTGAAGTAGAAGCTCGGCTTCTCCGAGATCTTCGGATTCGTCCAGTGGCGGTGCTTCTCCCACGTCTGGTCGGCACGCTGCACCAGGTAGGCGAGCCAGCCGATCCCCCCTTCGACGGAGAGGAAGCGCAGCTTCGGATGTTCCTGGAGCACCCCGCTCCACATCAGCGTCGCGACCGTGGTGAAGTTCGTGCTCGGTGCGATGGTGATGAAAACCTCCGCGGGTGCCCCCACGGCCGGCTCGAGGGGCAGGGTCCCGGCCAGCGCCCCCGACGCGATGTGGACGCTCACGGGAACCTCCGCCGCCTCGACGGCGCTCCAGAGCGGATCCCAGTGCGGGTCGGCGAGACCGGGGAGATTCAGACTCTCGGGTGCGTTGGGGAAGGAGAGCGCCTTGTGGCCGAGCTTCATGCTGCGCTCGAACTCCGCCACCGCGAGATCGATGTCCCACAGCGGCACGATCGCCTGACCGATCAGACGCTGCGGATTCGCCGCGCACCAGGTGTCCGCCAGCCAGTCGTTGTAGGCCCGGAGACAGCTCAGAGCGAGCTGCTTGTCCTGGGCCTGGGCGAACATCGTCCCCGCCATGCCGGGGACGGTCGCAAACAGTACGGAGGCCTCGACCCCGTCGGAATCCATGTCCTCGAGCCGCTTCTTGGGGTCGTAGCAGCCGGGACGCATGTCGCTGAAGCGCACCGCCTTGGGCGAGTAGTCCTCGTACTTCCTGCCCGCCATCACCGAAAGCCCGATGTTGGGAATGCGCCGGCCCTCGAACTCCCAGAACTCCGCGTCACCGTCCTCGACGACGTGGGGCATCGCGTCCTTGAACTTCGACTCCAGCCGATCCGTCCAGAGGTCGGGCGGCTCGATGATGTGATCATCCGTCGAGATGAAGGGGTAATCGATAGTGCTTGCCACCGTGAATCCTCCTGTCTCTCAGCCGGGGCGATTCTTCCTCGGCTTGCTGCTGCCCCTCTCAGCGAGGGCGATTCTTCCTCGGCTTGCTGCTGCCCCTCTCAGCAAGCGCCTTCTTCCTCGGCCCAGCAAGCGCCTTCTTCCTCGGCCCAGCAAGCGCCTTCTTCCTCGGCTTGCTGCTGCCGGACACCTTGCCGGCCGCGCGCTTGCGACGGCCTCGCGGTGCCGGCGGGGCTTCTTCCTCGACCTGCGCCAGGATCTGGTACGCCGTCCTCATGGACCGCGCCGTCGCTTCGGGATTGGCCTCCGGGAACAGGAACATCGAAATCATCATCCGCGCCGTCCAGCCGGCGAGTTGTTCCGCGGTCACGACGCCTCGTCGCACCAGGCTGCTCTCTTCGAGAACCGTAATGAGAAGGCGCTGGAGGACATCGCGAATATCGGGAAAACGCTCGCGGAGAGCCGTGAGGACAAAGGCGGGATCGGTCTCGGGCAGCCGCTGAATCAGCGGGTGGTCCCGCGCCAGCTTGCCGAGGTAGTCGAGAACGACGCGAAGGCGCTCCTCGCCCGACGGCACCTCTTCGAGCACTGCCCACACCTGCTGCTCGAACTTCTCGGCCTCGCGCCGGCCGAGTTCGCTGAGGAGCACCTCGGTGTTCGGGAAGTAGCGATAGGCGGTGCCCCGCGACACCCCGGCGAACTCGCTCACGTCGCTCATGGCCAACTTGGCGAGGCCGCGGGTGGCCACGGCGCGCAGCGCGCCCTCGAGCAGACGCTCCTCGGTGCGCCGCTGCGTCGCCCGGACCCGCCCGCCCGACGACGGGGTTCGCTTCTCGGCCCTCTCGCTCGCGTGCTGCTCGGCGACCCGGTCCAAACCCATCCCTAGCCTTTTGCGGGGGCTCTACGGGCGCTCCCGCTCGCTGGAATCACGGGAGCCACGCTAGCACAGATCAGACATTTTTGTCTAATCTGGCTATCTCGTGTCGAGTCCGAAACCCGGCGTTTCGGGCCCGGTCCGGTTCCGGCCTGGGCGGCTGGCGGCCTGCGAAGGGAGCGAGCGCACGGAACTCGACTGGAGCCCTCACGACGAGGCGTTCGGGCAGGAGGTCCGGAGTTCCTGTCCGCTCACGTGTTCTCTTTCCAGTCGGCGACCAGCAATTCCATCGTGACATCCATCACGAACTTCAGGTCTTCGTCGAGCAACTCGTAGAGGAGCCCATCGCTGGAGTGATTCCCGAAGAAGGCGATTCCGCCCTCCTCTCCCCCGCGCTCGAGATGCGGTACACCGCCCACCGTCAGCGCGTAGTCGCCGGCGCGCCGCACCCTCGGATTATCCCGAGTGCCGTCCGGATGAAGATCCCACAGATGCTGCTCACCCTCGAGCACGAGGACGGTCGTGCTCGAGGTGTGCCGATGGATCGGGCAATGACCGCCGTCGCTTCCCCACCGCACCACCATGTCGAGGGTACCGGCGGCCAGATCGTACCCGAGAATGGTGTAGTCGTGGCAGACCTTGTAGGAAAGCCCGGGCTCGCCCGTCACCTTCCGCCACTTGTAGCGAGAGGGATCGAAGAAGCTCTGGGCCATTTCGCAATCCTCCTTGGTATCCAGTTTTGTTCGATCCCCG
>MPLY02059719.1_pt1 | contig 13615 bp, 18 predicted proteins | sample 1617301 | NCBI WGS metagenome assembly MPLY02 (sample SAMN05944805, study PRJNA350692) | marine metagenome | biome: marine; feature: ODZ; material: water; isolation source: 140 m water sample filtered on 0.2 um supor filter | place: Pacific Ocean | collected 2012-04-08 | depth 140m m
ACTTTTCACAGAAATCTAGATTCATTTGAGGAATATTTAAATTAATGATTAAAATTTATACTGATGGATCTTGTCTGGGTAATCCTGGCAAAGGTGGGTGGGCAGCGTTAATTATAAATGATGGAAAAAAAACTCAGATAAAAGGAAGTAAAAAAAATACTACAAACAATCAGATGGAACTTCTTGCTACAATAAAAGCCTTACAGAAAGTCCCCAAAGGTAGCAAAGTTCAAATTTATACAGACTCTAAATATGTAAAGTCAGGAATAACAGAGTGGATACATAATTGGAAAAAAAATGGATGGAAAACTTCAAACAAAAAAAAAGTTAAAAATATAGAACTTTGGACAGAATTAGATCTTTTGTCTAATGAATTTGAGATAAACTGGAATTGGGTAAAAGCTCACTCTACTGATAAATTAAATAACGAAGTGGATTTAATCGCTAGAGAAGCTGCTAATTAAGCTTTGCTTTTAATAAAATTTTTAACTTCTTCTAGATTATTTTTTAATACTTGGAAATTTTCATTTTTATCAAGCACATACTGAAGTTCCTCGGGTAATTTTTCATGTTTATTTATTGCATTATTTGTAGCTTCTGGAAACTTACACGGGTGTGCAGTTGATAAAACCACACAATCATCTAAAGATAGTTTTTTTATAGCCCCTACTCCAACAGCTGTATGAGGATCCAATATCATATTATTTTCTTCATAAACATTTTTAATTATACTTAAAGTTTCTTCTTCATTGCAACTTTCTGATAGAAAATCTTTTTGAATAGTTTCTAAACTTTGTTTGTCGATTTGATAAGTATTTTGCTTAATTTTTTTCATAATATCTGCTGTTATTTCACAGTCAGAATTATTTATATAATAAATTAACCTTTCAAAATTACTTGCTAATTGAATATCCATACTAGGTGATAATGTCTCTTTCACTTCTCTTGAAATATAATCTCCTTTTGAGATAGCTCTATGTAAAATATCATTTTCATTTGTTGCAACAATTAATTTGTCAATTGGTAATCCCATTTTCTTTGAAAGATAACCTGCAAAAACGTCACCAAAGTTTCCTGTAGGCACTGAAAAAGAAACAGATTTATCAGTATTAAGTTTAAAGTAAGAGTAAAAGTAATATACTGATTGAGCAATAATTCTTGCCCAATTTATTGAGTTCACTCCTGACATATTTATAGATTTAGAAAACTCAAGATCAGAAAACATTTGTTTTACAATATTTTGACAATCATCAAAGTTTCCATCTATTGCAATATTGAAAACATTTTTTTCTTCCACTGTTGTCATTATTTTTCTTTGTACAGAGGAAATTTTATTGTTCGGGTGTAAAACAAAAATATTTAAATTAGATTTGCCTTTAATTGCATCTATAGCTGCTGCACCTGTATCTCCAGATGTTGCAACAACTATGTTTATTTTTTTATTATTATTATTCAAATAATATTCATACAAATTGCCAATGAATTGCATTGCTATATCTTTGAAAGCTAATGTTGGTCCATGAAATAATTCCAATAATTTTATTTCTCCAACATTTGAAAGTTTAACAACATCTTTTTCTCTAAATGTTGAGTATGATTTATTAATTAAAGATGAAAGTTCCTCTTTAGAGATAAAATCTGATGAAAATAGATTTATTATTTCAGTAGATAATTCATTATAATTTAAATTTTTGAGTTTATGTAACTCATCAGTACTATATTTTTTTAAAGATATTGGAACATAAAGACCTCCATCATCTGCCAGACCTTTAATAAATACTTGCTCAAAATTATATTCTTTTGAGTTATCTCTTGTGCTTACATATTTCATAGTTTTTTGACCATATTAAGTATTTAAAAAAGTATAAGAGATATTAATATTTTTAATATCACTAGCTTTTAAATCACTTATTATTTTTGGATCAATATAAAAAGTGATTGAGTACGTTGACTTTTCACTTGGTAATAATGTTTGTTTTTTATAACAAAAACAATCAATTTCAACAAAATAATTGTTTAAAAAATCTGGTTTCACTTCATAGATGGCTCTTCCAGAAGTTTCTTTAGAACTATAATTTTCTACATTAAAATCTATTTTATAAATTTGACCTATTTTTGCATTTATAAAATTAGTTTTTGTTGAAAATTTCCAATTTAGAGTTTCTTCTACTTTAGTATCTAAATTTATCTTTATAATTCTATTATTTTCTTTTTTATTTTTTTCATAAATTATAGCTACACATAAAAAGATAGTAATTAATAATAAAAAAGAACCTGCAATAAATGCTTTGGAAGAATCTTTTTTCTGAATCATTATAAATGATGACTATATTATATTAAATGACTAATGAAATTTTTATTTAATAATTTGATCTATCAAGAATAAAACAAATAGTAAAAATAAATAAAATATTGAATAAGAAAATACTTTTTTTGCCTTTTTTATTTCAAATTTATTTTTTTGAAATTTATATAAATCATAACAAATATAATTATAGTAAAGGGTAAGAGATAAAGAGATAAATATGTATAGTTCGCCACTAAAACCTATGGCATATGGAATTATAACTACTGGAAGCATAAACAAAGAATAAACAAAGATTTTTTTCTTTGTCTCTTCTACCCCACTTGTAATTGGCAACATTGGAATATTTGCTTTTGCATAATCTTTGATTTTATAAAGACTCAATGCCCAAAAATGAGATGGCGTCCAATAAAATATAATTAAAAAAAATGTAATTGGTTCAAGACTTAAAGAATTTGTTGCAATTGTCCAACCTATAACTGGGGGTAGCGCACCCGAGATTCCTCCAATTACAATATTTTGAGGTGTCTTTCTTTTTAACCAAATGGTATAAACAAAAACATAAATTGATATTGTTATAAATAGCAATGTGGCAGATAGAAAATTTGAAAAATAATAAAGCCCTATAATTGAAGCTATCGATAAAATAATTCCGAATACTAAAGCGTGATTCTTATTAATTTTTCCAGATGGAATTGGTCTAAGACATGTTCTTGTCATTAAACTATCAAGGTCTGCTTCATACCACATATTTAATGCTCCAGCTGCACCAGCTCCAACCGTTACAAAGAAAATACAAATTAATGAATCAAATAATGGAATTGTAGTTGGTGACGTCAATAATCCGACAGCACAAGTAAAAATAACCAAAGACATCACCCGCGGCTTCATAAGCTCTAGCAAAGCCTTTGAATATACTAAAAAATCAAATTTCAAAGTTTCTGATTTATTTCGATTATAGAGCAACTGATATCCTGTTTTTTTATACTCCCAGTATAAAATAAAATACTCGTGTCAACAAAGTATATTCGGACTCTGCGACCATTATCCAAACGAAAAGAAGCATTAGAGTCATTGGCCATAAAAGAACATTAACTAATGCATAACGTTCCCAAAATAAATGCATAAAAATTGCCATTATTAATGCTGCTTTTGAAATCATAAAAAATACAATTAAAGTCCATCTGAGTGTGCCCTCAAAATTTAAATAATCAACCATGTAAGAAAAAAAACTAAAAACGAATAACAGTCCCCAGATCCATAGATAAATACCAATCTTGTGTGTTTTAAATTTTTTATTTTTATACTGTGCCATTGTTTATTTTCTCCTTACCATAGATAGAAAAATGCAAAAATAAATACCCAAACCAAATCTACAAAATGCCAATAAAGCCCCATAATTTCTATTGCCACATAGTTCGATTTCATAGTTGTAAAATAACCTCTTCGAGCAGTGTCAAAATCTCCTCTCCAAGTTTTTCTTGCCATGATTAATAAAAAAATTACTCCCACTGTTACATGCGTGCCATGAAAACCTGTTATCATAAAAAAGAAAGAGCCGAATTGAACTGCTCCCATAGGATTTTCCCACGGACGAAGACCTTCAACTAATATTAGTTTTGTCCATTCAAATGCCTGCATGCCAACAAAAGCGGCTCCACCTAAAGCAGTTAATAATAAAAATATTGCACATAATTTACGATTTCTTTCATAGCCATATTTGACAGCAAGTGCCATTGTTCCACTGCTTGAAATTAATACAAATGTCATAATTGCAATAAGCAATAGTGGAACGCTTGTACCAAACACATCTAGTCCAAAAACCACGCTCGTATCTGGCCAAGATGCTGTAGTTGATGCTCGACCCGTCAAATAAGATATTAAAAAACAACTGAAAATGAACGTGTCACTCAAAAGAAAGATCCACATCATAGCTTTGCCCCATGACATTCCTTTAAAAGTTTTTTGATCTGAGCCAAAATCGCTGGTTAATCCACCCCACCCTTTTGGAAGTTTATCTATTGCACGACTCATTTATTGTTTTCCTTTCATCATGTTTTTTCAACTTTTGCTTTACCAATGTTTCTTGGAGATAAGTTTTGTGGAATATAGTCTTTATTCGCACCAGGAACGCTAAAGTCATATGCCCATCTGTAAACTACGGGTTGTTCTCTACCCCAATTTCCATGTTTTGGTGGCATTTCTGGTGTCTGCCATTCTAAAGAATTTGCATTCCAAGGATTTCTTTTTGCTTTTTTTCCAACACGAACACTATTAAATACATTGTAAAAAAACAATAGTTGGGCGACTGCAACAATTATAGTGACTATGGTAACAAATTCATTCAAACCAGAAGATGTGGCATGTACACTGTCATACATTTCAAAATATCTTCTAGGCACTCCTTGTAGGCCTTGATAGTGCATTGGAAAAAATATTGTGTAAGCTCCAATGAAAGTTATCCAAAAATGAATTCTTCCTAACTTTTCATTTAACATACGTCCTGTCATTAAAGGAAACCAATGATAAACAGCTCCAAATACGACAAGAACAGGCGCAATACCAATTGTAAAATGAAAATGAGCAACAACAAAATAAGTGTCTGACATAGCTATATCGGGACCTACATTTCCTAAAAACATGCCCGTTAAACCGCCGTTAAGAAATGTTATAAAAAAGCCCAAAGCAAATAACATTGGAACTGTAAGATGAATATTTCCTCTCCAAAGAGTTAAAAGCCAATTATACATTTTAATACCTGTTGGAATGGCAATCAATAAAGTTGTTGATGCAAAAAAGAATCCAAACCATGGGTTCATGCCCGCTACAAACATGTGATGAGCCCAAACAATAAAACTTAATACTGCAATAACAACGATAGCCCAAACCATCATTCGATAGCCAAAAATATTTTTTCTTGCATGAATTGAAAATAAATCAGAAACAATTCCAAAGGCTGGTAAAGCTACAATATAAACTTCTGGATGTCCAAAGAACCAAAATAAATGTTGAAATAATAATGGACTACCACCATTGACACTAGTTGAAAGATCTTTGCCAAAATTACTGGTTGCAATTATTGCTGGCATGTAGAAACTTGTTCCAAGCACCGCATCGAGCAACAGCATTAATCCACCAACAAAAAGTGCAGGAAAAGCTAGAAGTGCAATTATGGTTGCAACAAAAATACCCCAAACAGTAAGTGGCATTCTCATTAAGGTCATTCCACGAGTACGAGATTGCAAAACAGTAATTACATAATTTAATCCACCCATGGTAAAACCAACTATAAAAAGTACGACGGACACCAACATCAATATCAATCCCCATAGATTTCCAGGTGTTCCTGATGTTATTACTTGAGGAGGATAAAGGGTCCAGCCTGCACCAGTGGGTCCGCCAGGAACAACGTAACTTGCCATTAAAACTAGTAAAGATAAAACAAACACCCAAAAACTCATCATATTCACATAAGGGAAAGCCATATCTCTAGCACCAATCATTAATGGAATAAGAAGATTTCCAAACCCACCTAAAAATAACGCAGTAAGAAAAAATATAACCATAATCATTCCATGCATAGTGAGTGATTGATAATATGTTGAAGGATTTAAAACATTTAATTCTGGATAAGCAAGTTGAACTCTCATCAATACGGAAAGTATCAAACCTACTAAAGCAATTAATGTTGCGGCACACATGTACTGAATTCCAATATATTTTGCATCTTGAGAAAACACATACGTTGTCCACCAACTTTTAGAGTGGTAAAGTTCTTGATCTGGACTTTCAGCTGGTGAAATAAAAGTACCCTTAGACATTTTTGCTACCTCTTATCATTGTTAAATATAATTTTAAATTCATTTTACTTTTCCGCTAATTGTATTGTTTTGTTTTTAATTTTATTTTGGGCTAAGATTTGTTCAAAAGATTGTTGCTCGGTTAACCAATTAGAATAATTTTCTTCATCATCAACTGAGATAATTCCAAGCATTGCATAATGAGCAACACCACAAAGTTCAGCACAAAGAACTTCATATTCTCCTGTTCTGGTTGGTATAAGCCAGTAGTAAGTCACCAAGCCAGGAACCAAATCCATCTTTGCTCTAAACTCTGGAACATAAAAATTATGTAGCACATCTATAGAGCGCAAAAGTAATTTGACAGGTTTATCAAGCTGTAAATGAAGATCGGCATCTTGAACAATTAGATCATCTTGGCCATAAGGATCGTCTAAATATAATCCGTAAGGATTTTCATCGGATATGTTATGAATGCTGGTTTTTCCCAATATTCCATCTTTTCCTGCTAACCTATAATTCCATCCCCATTGATAACCCAATACCTCTACTTCAGCAGCATTCTTTGGAGGTTTTATAAAATCATTCCAAACTTTAAGTCCAGGTGTAAGTAGTACCACAACTGCAATTGCCGATACAAACGCAAGTATGAATTCTAATTTTTTATTTTCAGGTTTGTATTCTGCTTTTCTATTTTTTTGGTAACGATATTTCCAGACGCAATAAATTAAAAACAAACTAAGAACTACAAATACGAAACCGGTAACCCAAAATGTTATAAGAACTGAATTATCTATACTGCCCCAATTTGAAGCTAATGGGGAAAACCACCAAGGACTTAGTATATGAAAAACAACAGAACCGGCGATAACTAAAAAAAGTAATATCGATACTAAAACAACATTCATTTTAATAATCTCCTTGATAAAAATATTAAAGATTGTTGATTTAGATAATTTGATTTAAATCATTTTATCGTTTTCTTTTATAATAATTGATCCACATCAAATGAAGCATAATGGATTATTTGCTATATGAATGAATTAATTCACTATATGAGTGTATGCGACAACGATGGTAAGTCTAGAAAAATTTATTCTATATTTATAGAAACAAATATCACAAATAATACAAAGCCTATAATAAGAATGTGATTACCTAAATCTAAAACTCCCACTTTTGAATTTTTCTTATCAATAAATTTTCTGCTCAACGGAAGATTGTCGTAAGGATTAATTTTAATTTCTGATCCCTGATCTTCTTTTTCGTTTTCAATTTTTACTGAAAATCCAAACCATGTTAGATAAATAAATAATAAGAAAAAAATTAAAAAGCCAGCTAATATAGTGTATCCATCCATAAATTATTATCCTCCTACAACAAAATAAAATAATCTAGTAAAAAGCGTGTATCTAAACTCTGCAACCATAAGAAATACAAAGCATGCTATTGCAGTCATTGGCCATAATAAAACATTAACTAATGCATAACGTTCCCAAAACAAATGCATAAAAAAAGCCATAATCAATCCAGCTTTTAAAAACATAAATGTCAATATTAAGGTCCATCTAAGCAATCCTTGAAATTGAAACCAATCCACCATGTATGAGAAAAAACTTAAAACAAATAGTAGACCCCATATCCAAAGATATATACCTATCTTATGTGTTGATGTTTGTTCTTGTTTTTTTGTTTCACTCATAATTCAATTTACCATAAATAAAAAAATGCAAAAATAAATACCCAAACCAAGTCAACAAAGTGCCAGTACAAACCAAGGATTTCAATTTCTACATAGTCACCTTTTATTGAAGTAAACCAACCCCTTTTTCGAGTATCATAGTGACCTGCAAAAGTTTTGTAAGCATAAATAGATAAGAAAATTACACCTATTGATACATGAGTACCGTGAAATCCAGTTATCATAAAGAAAAATGAACCAAATTGTTGTGCACCAAAAGGATTAGCCCATGGTCGTACTCCTTCGTGAATTAACTTTGTCCACTCGAAAGCTTGCATCCCTACAAAAGTAAGCCCACCTAAAGCTGTAGCTAATAATAACCAGCCACATTTCTTTTTATTTTTTTCATAACCATATTTTACGGCAAGAGCCATTGTTCCACTGCTTGTAATCAATACAAATGTCATAATAGCTATAAGCAATAAAGGAACTGGAACTCCACCCACTTCTAATGCAAATACTTCACTTGGATTTGGCCATTCAACTGGAGTTGATCCTCTACCTTTCATGTATGAAATTAGAAAGCAACTAAATATAAATGTATCGCTTAACAAAAAGATCCACATCATTGCTTTGCCCCAATGCACACCTTTAAAAATAGTTTGATCAGAACCTGTATCCTCAGCCATTCCTTTAAAACCTGGTTTAAATGTGTAGCCTTCTATTTTTGGATCAGACATAATTGTTTAAGTTTTTTCTACCTCTGTATTAACAACTTCACTTGGAGGTGTGGTTTGTGTAATAAAATCTTCTTTTGCCCCAGGAACACTATAATCATATGGCCATCTGTGTACAACTGGAAGTCTCTCACCCCAGTTTCCATGTTCGGGAGGAACAGAAGGAGTAAGCCATTCTAATGAATTTGCTTTCCAAGGATTATGTCCTGATAGTTTTCCTATTTTTAAAGTTCTTATAATATTATAAATTAAGATTAATTGTGCCGCACCAACTATAAACGCTGCCACACTTATAAATTCATTCATTCCTACTGCTGAAGTTACGTATGGACTATCATACATCTCAAAATATCTTCTAGGTACTCCAATAAATCCTAGATAGTGCATTGGAAAATAAATTGAATAAGCGCCTAAAAAAGTAAGCCAAAAATGCCATTTTCCTAATTTTTCATCTAAAAATCTTCCGGCCACCAAAGGAAACCAGTGGTAAACAGCCCCCATAATTACCATAAGTGGCGCAATACCCATTACCATATGAAAATGAGCAATAACAAAATAAGTGTCAGATAACGGAACATCTACAGTAACATTTCCTAAGAAAATTCCCGTAATACCACCATTTACAAAAGTGACTATAAAACCAAGACACCATAACATCACAACATTAAGTCTAATGTTTCCTCTCCAAAGAGTTAAGATCCAATTATAAACTTTCATTGCTGTAGGAACCGCTATGATGAGTGTTGTGGATGCAAAGAAAAATCCAAACCAAGGATTCATTCCGCTAACATACATGTGGTGTGCCCATACAAAAAAACTTAGACCACCTATACCAATGATTGCCCAAACCATCATTCTGTAACCAAATATGTTTTTTCTTGCATGAACAGAAATTAAATCTGAAACTATTCCAAATGCTGGTAAAGCAACAATATAGACTTCTGGGTGTCCAAAGAACCAGAATAAATGTTGAAAAAGAATAGGGCTTCCTCCGCCATATTCCAAAATTTCACCAGCTTTTAACATTGTTGGCATAAAAAAACTTGTTCCAAGTATTTTGTCTAAAACTACCATTAGTCCACCTACTAATAGTGCTGGAAAGGCTAACATTGCTAAAATAGTTGCTGTAAAAATGCCCCAAACTGTTAAGGGTAGTCTCATCAATGTCATTCCTCTAGTACGAGCTTGTAAAACTGTAATTAAATAATTTAGTCCACCCATAGTAAATCCAGCTACAAACAAAACCAAAGATACAAGCATTAATATTATTCCCATACCAGATCCTGGTGTTCCTTCTAAAATTGCTTGAGGAGGATAAAGCGTCCATCCAGCTCCTGTTGGTCCCCCTGGAACAAAAAAGCTAGCCATTAAAACCATAACAGCTATAAAAAACATCCAAAAACTTATCATGTTAAGGTAAGGAAAAACCATATCTCTAGCTCCAACCATTAATGGAATTAAAAAATTACCAAAGCCTCCTAGAAAGAGTGCTGTTAAAAAATATACTACCATTATCATTCCATGCATAGTAACAAACTGATAATAGTGTTCTGCAGTCATAAAACCTGCAAGTTCTGGAAATCCCAATTGTAAACGCATTAACCAAGAAAGAATAAGGCCAATTATTCCTGTAAATGTTGCTAGAAGAAAATATTGAATTCCAATAACTTTTGCATCCTGGCAAAAAACCCATTTGGTAATAAAACTATGTCCATGATATAAATCCTGCTCTGGTACTTCAGAAGGTCTTACATAGTCAATATCAGGTGTTACTCCTGAACCTCCTCCAGAAACAGTTTCCGAAGATTGTGCCTGTATTGTTTTGTTATCGTTAAAGTTCTCTGACATTTTTTCCTTTATTATATATATTTTATTATCATTTAATTTATTTTTTTGCTAATTTTGTTTCACCAATTTCTAAAACTTTTTGTTTTGCCATTAAGTCAGAAAATGTTTCTTGTTCTTGAAGCCAATTTTCATAATCTTGATTATCTTGCACTAAAACTCCACCTCTCATAGCATAATGACCAACACCACAATACTCAGCGCACAAAACCTCGTACTCTCCTGTTTTATTAGGTTCAAACCAATAATAAGTTACAATTCCCGGAACTGCATCCATTTTTGCTCTGAATTGTGGAACATACCAGTTGTGAAGTACATCAACTGATCTTAATAATATTTTAACAGGTTTATTATTTTCTAAATTTATTACATCGGTTTGTATCAATATATCGTCTTTTCCATAAGGATCGTCTAAATTAATTCCAAACGGATTATCATCATTTATATTTGTTACTTGGGTAGTTCCCAGTTTTCCATCTTCTCCTGGTAATCTATATTGCCATCCCCATTGCCAAGCCATCACATCAATCTCAAGTGCATTTTTTGGAACGTTAACGAATTGATTCCAAATCATAAGTCCTGGTGCTAACAGTGCCACCACTCCTAATGTTGTTGCAATTGTAAGTATTTTTTCTAATTTTTTATCTTCAGGTTTATACTCTGCTTTACGATCTTCTTTATAAGAAAATTTAAAAATACAATAAATCATGAAAAGACACACTGCTATAAAAACTATTCCCCCAACCCAGAATGTTAGAGTAATTGTGTCGTCCATTCCTTTCCAATTTGAAGCGATATCAGTCCAATACCATGGAGTGAAAATATGGAATAATATTGAAACAAGGACGACTAAAAAAAATATAATACCCGGATGCATAGCTGCTTATATAGAATAATAATCACATAAATACCTATGACAAAATGTCATAAAATCATCTTAAATATACTAGTATATTCAAGGATATTATGTTCGGTAAATTAGGAATCTTAATTTCAATACTCGTTTTAGTTTTACTTTTTTATATTGTCATATCTTTGGGGGCCGGAGCTTTTTCAAAAGATAAGATTAAACCTGAGACAAAGAAATATTTAAAGTCAGTAAATATACTTTTAATAATTATTGCTACAGTTGGAACTATTTTAGTTTTATTTTTATAATTAGTTTAGGCAATCAAAGATTTGCACCATGCAATTACTGCATCATTATAAATAAACATTATTGCAAAGAAAACTATCCAAACAATAAACAAAAATAACCAATACAATGACAATGCATTTATATTTTTTTCTTCATTTACATAATCTTTTTCATTTAATTTAAATATTCTTGAGCTAACTTTTCCCCAAAAAAATAAACCACCAAGAAGATGAATTCCATGTAATGCGGTAAAGATATAAAAAGATGAAAAGTAAGTATTTGTATCTACAAAGTTTCCGCTTTTCATAAGTTGATACCACAATATTAATTGTAAGAATAAAAATAGGTAGCTTAAGCCACCTACATAAATTAAATTTTTTTTAATTTTATCAGTTAAGTTTTTTTTAAGATCACTACTTATTTTATTAAAGAAAAAAGTAACAAAGATTAAAACTAAAGTATTAATCCATAGTAAATAAGTTTTTAAAATAAATGTTGTGTCTTGCTCAGGCGGAATAGAATAAAGATATCCTGTAAATATCAAACTAAATATAGCTGTACTAACACCAAAAATTATAATTACCGCTGACATTTGGTTTGAAAGATTAAATGTACGACCAGAATGAGTATTATCAATTGCGGCTTGATTTTCTTCCCAAGGTTTTTGGGCTAGTGTGCCAAATAATTTCTTTAAGAGTGACATAATGTTTATATAGTCAGTATAAACAATATTACAATAATGAAATTAAAAACTTCAATTAGTATTATAGGCGGATGTCTTGTAATTTTTTTATTTATAATGCTGCCGATTTTTTTATCAATGCAAGATAAAAAGGATGAGTCTATTGCATCATTTAAGGGTTCTGATTTTTCTCTTAAAGACATGAACAATAATACTATTACTCAAGAGTCTTTTGATGGTCCTCTAACAGCAATTTTTTTTGGGTTTACAAATTGTCCGGATGTTTGTCCAATGACATTAAATAAAATGGATATCGTTTTAGATAAATTAAAAAACAAGAAAAGAAATATAAAATTTTTTTTTATAAGTGTTGATCCAGAAAGAGATACTCCAAAAGTTGTAAAAAATTATTTAAGCAATTTTGATAATAATTTTGTTGGCATTACCGGAGAACCAGAAAAAATATTTCTACTTTATCAATCATGGGGAGTTATGAGTAAAAAAATATTTTTAGAAAATGGAGAATACAATATAGAACATAGTTCACCTGTTATAATTTTGAAAGATGGAAAATACGTTACAATGATTTCTCATCGCGATGATATTAAAAATTCCGTAAAAATACTTAAGAAATATTTATAAATTAAGAATATAATTTATTATTGAAATTACAGAGATTGTTGCTGTTTCTGCTCTTAGGATATTTTCATTAATTTTAATTGGATTAACTCCTTCAAAATTTAAAATTTTTTTTCTTTCCTTTTCAGAAAAATCTCCTTCTGGTCCAATAATTGCACATAATGGTTTGTTAGCCTGTTTGTTAATTTCTAATTTTTTTTGCGAAGTATTTAAGTCTGTAAAAATTAAATCTATTTTTCTTGAATTATTGGTCAAAAATTTTTTTAAATTTTGTGGTTTTTCTAATATAGGAACATTAATTCGATTAGACTGTTCTGTTGCTTCAATAATAATCTTTTCTAATCTTTCTTTATTTATTTTTCTAACAATTGTTCGATCAAATATTATTGGAATAAATTTAGTTACGCCAAGCTCTGTGGCTTTTTGTATCATAAAATTAAAATAATTTGATTTAATTGGTGAAAAAGCTAACCAAATCTCTTTTGTATTCTCTTTTTGTCTAAGCTTTTCAATTACACTAAATTCTACTATGTCTTTGGATATTTGATTAATTTTTGCTGACCATTCTCCATTTTTGTTAAACAATGAAAAACTTTCACCAATTTTAATTCTCATAACTTTTGTAAGATAATGAGATTGTGACTTATCAAGCTTGGATTCAAAATTAAGTGATAAACTTTCTGGAAAAAATAATCTAATATTGCTCATATTTTTACAAATTAATTTATGAAAAATGTTAAAGCAATAATTTTCGATGCTTATGGCACATTATTTGATGTCAACTCTGC
>MPLY02023173.1_pt1 | contig 13552 bp, 10 predicted proteins | sample 1617301 | NCBI WGS metagenome assembly MPLY02 (sample SAMN05944805, study PRJNA350692) | marine metagenome | biome: marine; feature: ODZ; material: water; isolation source: 140 m water sample filtered on 0.2 um supor filter | place: Pacific Ocean | collected 2012-04-08 | depth 140m m
AGGCGATGAGCCGCTTGGCCAAGCGGCATCCCGAGCAGGTCGCCGTGAAGATCGGCTATGACACCGGCTTGGCCCACCGTATCGAAGCCGGGAGTGATTTTTATGTGATGCCTTCGCGCTTCGAGCCGTGCGGCCTCAACCAGCTCTACAGCCTGCGGTACGGCTCAGTGCCGATCGTGCGCACCACCGGCGGGCTGGACGACTCGGTGATTGATCTTGGCCAAGGGGAGGACACAGCGACCGGCATCAAGTTTGGCGACTGCTCGGCGGCGGCACTTGGCCAGGCGCTTGGCCAGGCGCTGGACTTGTTCGCCGAGCCCAAGCGCCTGGCCAGGGTGCGCGACAACGGCATGCGGGCCGACTTTTCGTGGAGGCAAACCACGGCCCAATACGACAGGCTATACGCCAAAATCAAAAAACCGGCTGCGTGACACAGCCGGCTTTGGGAAATTCATGATGGATCGGTTGATCAGAAAGGTGGCTTGGACTTCATATTGCGAGCCCGGACCTCATTGCCTTTTTCTTGCTTCATGAGCTTTTTTTCCACCTGTCTCAGTCTCGCTTCGTTTTCGGCCTTGAATTCCGCCTCAGCCTCCCGGATGCCGGGAAGCCGTTGACGTTCCTGTGAAACGATGAGGGCGGCATCTTCGGGCGACTTGAGAATGGTCGGCCGGATCAGGACAAGCAGTTCCGAGCGCTTGTTCATGCTGGACTGATTCTTGAACAGATTGCCCAGCAACGGGATGTCCTTGAGAAACGGAACTCCAGATTCGGTTCCAGTCTTTGAATTCCGAATGAAGCCTCCCAGAAGAATCGTGTCCCCATCCTTAACCGAGATGGTGGAAGCAGCCTCGCGCTCCGTGGTTTGCGGCGCCTTCATGCCGGTGCTACCCTGCTGTCCGCCACCCATGTCAATGAAGCCGTCCAGTTCGGAAATGGTTTGTTGAATCTCCATGACAACCAAGTCATCGGGAGTGATGTACGGCGTCACATCCAGGGTGATACCCACATTGAGAAATTGAGTATAACCACCACCACCATAACCACCACCGTAGCCACCATAACCACCACCGTAGCCACCGTAACCGCTACTCCCCTGATAGGGGACCTGCTCTCCGTTGAAGAATGTCGCCGGAACGGCGTGACTGGTCTGCACGCGCGGGGTTTGCAGCACCTTGGCCGAGCTGTTGTTGGCGAGAGCACTCATGGCAAACTCAAGGGAATCGTCATAGCGGCTGATGTAGGAGAATCCACCGCTCAGGGCTCCGGCCCCAAGCGTGCTCAGCACATTCCCAGCAGCGCCCGCAGCGGCAGCTACACCCCCATCGGCAACTCCGTTTTGACCATCCTGACCACCTGCCTGCCCACCAGTGTTGGGAGAAGTTGCGGGAGCGGCACCGCCTGTGGAAGGGCCGCCGTTCATGAATCCTCCAATATGACGACTGTCTCCCGGGCCTTCCTCGTTGTGCATAAAGGCGTTGACGCCCATTTCCATCCCGTCGGTCAACGTCACGTTCACGATGATGGCCTCGATGAGCACCTGCGCCAGCAGGTTGTCCACGTGACTCACGATCTCGTCAATTTTCACCATGTCTTCCTCGTTGGCAAATATGATCAGCGAGTTGGACCGGTAATCGGGAATGATGCGGGCATTCTCCAGAATCTGGATATCGCCGCCGGCGGCTCGATTGACGATACCCTGCAAGCGGTTGCGGAATGAGTTGGACGAACTGCTGGATGAGGTAGAGGGACGATTCTGCAGGGAGCGAACACTCCCGCTACGGGATGAGCTGCCGCGGGACGACGAACTCGTCCGGGAGGATGGACTGGTCCGGGAGGAGCTGCCAGAGGGGCTCGAGCGGGAAGTACTGGAGCCGGTGATCAAGTCCTGCATTGTGGCATAAATTTCCTCCACCTTGCCATAGCGAATCGGTATAACCTTGAGCTTGTAGTCCTCCTCCGGCTTGATGTCGATGCGCTCTAGCAACTCGAGCATCCGCTTGATGTTGGAGGAGTTGTCCCGCAAGACGAGCGTCTTGCTGACGTCCAACGCCACGATGCCGGCCGCATTCTTGGCCATCGGCGTGAGCATCGGGACGGCCTCGCTGGGCAGCAGGTGTTTCAACTGCTTGATATGGGTGATGTACTGGTTGGCCTCCGGCAGTTCGTCTGCAGTGGTGATGGTCGAGAACGCCGCACCCTCCTGCAGCGCGTTGGCGCTGGGCACGAAGGTGACAAACTTATCCCCCACTGGGATGGTCGTGTAGCCGTTGAGTGAGAGCACGCTGTCCATCGCCTGGATGGCCTCCTCGACGGTCAGGGGTGTCTCTGCCACGAGTGTGACATTGAGATTGGGCAACGCTGAAGCGCGCAGGATCGTTCGCTTGACATATTTGGCGTAAATCTCAAGGAACTGCTCGAGTGGCATATTGACGAATTTCATGTCCGCAGCCGGAATGATTTGGTCATTGGCTGGGGGCGCAGCGGCCGGATCGGGCGCAACGGCAGGATCCGCCGCAGCGGCGTTGCCGGGCGTCGGTGGGACCGGTGGGGCCGGTGGGGCCGCGGGCTGCGCTTGGCCAAGCGCGGCAAATGCCAGCGCCAGGACACCAGTAGTCAGGTTTTTCATGGCTCTCGAGTGGTTGATGTAAAGTTTCATGGATTGAATCTATTGAGTCTTGCGGACGGGCCGGGTGGGAATGGTGCGCTTGGGCACGGTACGCTTGTTGCCACTCGACTTCGTTTTCGGCTTGGCCGGCTTGGTTTCGTCGGCCTTGGTTTCGGGCTTAGCCGGCTTGGACTTGGCCGCAACCGGCTCCGACTTGGACTTGGCCGCAACCGGCTCCGGCTTGGCCTCGGTGGCTGGCTTGGCTGCGACTGGCTTGGGCTGCGTTGCCTTGGGATCCTTTTGGTAACTGGCGGTCAGGTTCATCCAGCCATCCAGACGATAACGGTTTTTGTCCGGCTTGATGAGCAGATCGCTCACACGCACCATCGACTCGCTGCCGCCGAGTTTCCAGAGGAAGTTGACGAGATCGCTCTCCTTGCTGGAAAAGTCGACGCGCATCGTTTTCTCTTGAAAAAACTCGTTGGTCTTGGTGGTCGTGCGCCCGAGCCGGGTCACCCGCACGCCGTTGGCCGCCGTAAGGTTGTTGATGGTGCGGCGCATGGTGAACTCCTGCTCGATCGGCATCACCGCCGAGCCCAAACCCTCAAGTGTGCGAATCTTGTCTTCATAAAGAGGAATCTTGCTGATCTTGAGTTTCTTGTCCGGCTCGATGTCGTTGGGGGGGGTGATGTCGTTGGCCTTGGCGATCGCCTCTGCGGTGGTTTTGTGTTTTTTGGCGATGGTGCTCAGCGTGTCGCCCTTGTGGGTGGTGTAAGTGATGGCGATCTCCTTCTCAAAGCTGATCAGCTGTGTTTTCTCCTTGTCAATTTTTTTTTGGGTTTCTCCCGGATCGGGAATCATCCCCCACACCATCCAAGCGAGCGCGCACATCAGCACCACGAGCACGAACATGACCAGCCGCCGCTCGCCGCTGCTCAGGTTCAACCTGTCAAATATGCTTTGGTTACTCGCCATTGAAATCACACGTCAACGACCAATAGGTCTGGTTTTTTTTCAAGTCCTGCCGGATCGATACGGCCTTCACTCCGGAGAACAGCGCCTTGCCGTCAGCCGACTCCATCTGTGTCAGCGCCTCCTGGTAATCGTCAATCAACGTCGCCTTTCCGGCATCCGCCGCGCCGGTGATCCGCAGTGCCCGGCCCGTGTTGCCGTCAAGTGCGCGGCTCGACTCGAACTTCAGCTCGGTAAACTTCAACTCGCCGGGCAGGCCGGTGGCCACCTTGCCCCACGCGGCGAGCGCGGCGTACTTGAGCGCCTTCTGCTTCTCGAGCGTCTCCACCTTGGCCTTGAGCAGCAGCGCCTCGGTGTACTTGGCACCCTTCTCTTTCACCTCTTGCTTCAAGTTCTCCAGGTCGCGCTGCAGCCAACTCCCGTAAACGTAAAATCCGAGCAGCCCCAGCAGCAGCATCGCCACCACGCCCTTGATCCCCTCCATCCAGAGGCCGTCCAAAAACCGCTGTCGGTTGCGGGTGCGGTACTCCTCGATCATCAGGCCGGGGGCACTGGTTCGGGAAGCGAATTCCGCGGTCGCCGTGGCCAGGTCCACCTCGCTCGCCGGCTCGACTTCGCGGATGCGATCGCCGAAGCACTTGGCTAGGGCCACGTTCCAGTCGGCCGCCACGTCGCCGCGCTTGGCCAAGTGGCAGGCCGGATCGCCCGGCATCCAGCCGGCGACCTCCCCCGCCCAGGCGACGTTGTTGATTTTCTCCACCAACGCATCGCGGCTGGCCTCATGATTCGGCAGGTTGAACGAGTTGACATCACACAGCCGGCCGCCGAACCACCACGACACCAGAGCCAGCACCGAGTCGGCCCCTTGCACGAGCTGAATGTGCGCCCCGTCCGCCCTCGACTCGCCGGGCACCAGTTCTCGCAGCAGCGGCACCTCCACCCGGTCGGCAAGAAAATTGGCGGCCTCGAGTTCCTCCAGTCGCTCCTCCACCACGCTCCGCTCGGCAATCGTGACCAGCACCGTCTGGTTGCCCTCCTGCCCGGTGGAGCCGGGCACCGCCTCGGCGGACCAAACGGTCTGCGCCATTGGGAGCGGCGACAAATCCTCGATCTGGAACTCGACCATCGGCAGCAGCTCGTCCGGCTCGCATGCTGGCAGATCGACCACGCGCAAAAAACCCTTCTCCGGCGGCAGGGTGGCGATATTGAGCTTGCGGCTGAGCAGGTCGCTCCAGTCCTTGGCCACTGCCTTGGCCGGCGGGTCGTCGCCCTCGGCCACGCGCAGGTCGCCGGAGAGCTTCACTTTTTTCGACGAGACGGAGAACTGCCATAGCCGGCTCCCCTCGGCCGTCGGCTCAAGCAGATTGCAACTGCTCCATTTGGTTTTCTTTCCCGCCATCCTACTCCTCCTTCAAGTGCTCGTCGGACATGGTCACGCGCAGAATCTCCTCGATAGTCGTCTTGCCATCGACCACCTTTTGCCAGCCGTCGTCACGCAGGGTGCGCATGCCCTCGTTGATCGCTGCCTGGCCGATGATTGACGACGCCTCGCGCTTGAGAATCAGCGGCCGGATGGTCTCGCTCATCACCAACATCTCGTAAATGGCCAGCCGCCCTTTGTAGCCCTGTTGGCGGCAATCTTCGCAGCCGGCCCCGTGGTGAAACGTGCCGGACTCGATGATGTGCTCCGGGCAGCTGATCTGCCGCAGATAGTCGCGGTCGACCTTCTGCTCCTCCTTGCAGTTAGGGCAGATGGTGCGCACCAGGCGCTGTGCCATGACCGCCTCCACCGACGACGCCACGAGAAACGGCTCGATGCCCATGTCGATCAGCCGCGTGAACGCGCCCGGGGCGTCGTTTGTGTGCAGTGTGCTGAACACCAGGTGACCGGTCAACGCTGCCCGGATGGCGATGTCCGCCGTCTCGCCGTCCCGAATCTCACCCACCATCACCACGTTCGGGTCCTGCCGCAGGATGTGCCGCAGGCCGGTGGCGAACGTCAGCCCAATGTCCGAGCGCACAGCGATCTGGTTGATGCCATTCAGTTCGTACTCGACCGGTTCCTCGATGGTGATGATCCGCTGGTGCACGGAGTTGATCGTGCTGAGGAAGGCGTAAAGCGAGGTGGACTTGCCGGAGCCGGTCGGCCCTGTGACCAGAATGATCCCGTGCGGCTTGACGATGAGTTCGCGCAGGATGGCCTCGTCCTTGGGGTCGAAGCCCAGCTTGTCGAGACTCAGGAAAATGGTGCCGCGGGTCAGCAAACGCAGAGACACGCTCTCGCCGTAAACGGTCGGCACGGTGGAGACACGGATGTCGAGTTCCTCGCCCTTGATGCGGACGTTGATGCGGCCGTCCTGCGGGAGGCGTTTCTCGGCGATGTCCATGCCGGACATGACCTTGACGCGAGAGATGAGCGAGGCCTGGTATCGCTTCAACTGCGCAGGCATCGGCGTCTGGTGCAGGATGCCGTCCACGCGGTAACGGATGCGGAACTCGTCCTCCGCCGGCTCGAAGTGAATATCGGTCGCCCGGTCCTTGAACGCCTCCCAGATGACCTGGTTGATGAACTTGATCACACTGGCGTCCTGGTCGCCCTCGGTGATTTCCTTGTCCTCGTCGAAGAGAATCTCAAACGGCTCGTCCTCGTCCTCGAGTTCCTCAAGCGTCTCGGCGCCAACTCCATAAAATTTCTTGAGTGCCTTCTCGATTTCGCTGCGCGGGGCCAGCGCCAGCTTGACCGTGCCGCCGGCGTTGAACTGCACGGCGTTGATCATCGCCGAGTCGAACGGGTCGCTGACGGCCACCTCGAGCGTGCCGTTCTCGGCGTGGATCGGCAGAACGAAATGCTGAAAAGCCACCTTGGTGGTCACCCGCTTGCGCGCCTCGGCGGATGGGCTGATATCCTTCAGGTCGACGAAACGCAAATCCATCGCCTTGGCTAAGCGCTCGAGAAATGCGTCCTCCGTCAGCCCTTTTTCTCGGGCAAAAAACGCCAACAACGGCTCCTCAGAGCCGTTTTCAGCGGCCACACGCCACTCCTTGGTCAGGTCCGAAAACTCAACCGGTGTGGCCAAATCAGCTTCAGCCAAGATCTGTTTGATCGATATTAGTGCCATTCTGCGGGCAGCAAGTGAACGGATAAACAGCGGTTTTCGGCAAAAGTTGCGAAAAAAGAGACTAAATAACGGCCTACCAGCGGGATGGACACTCCCCTTGGCCAAGCGATGTGCCTCTCCGTCTAATCCCCTGTGAGGGTGGTCAGGAAATTCTTCAGCGCCGGGGAGAGAGTCTTGCTTTTCTTATGCACCACCGCGACGGGCCTGGCGAGCTGCACATCGCTAAATTTCACGCTGGCTAGGCTGCCCAGCTTGACCTCCGGCACCACGGTGACCTCCGGCACAATCGCCACTCCGGTGCCAATCTCCACTGCCCGCTTCACGGTCTCGATGTTGTCGAACTCCATCACCAAATTGACGGCGATTTTCTTCTCCCGCAGCACGCGGTCGATCCCCCGCCGTGTCGGGATGTCGATATGAAAGCCGACCAGATTTTCCCCCGCGATGTCGGCGAGCTTGATTTGTCCGCGCTTGGCCAAAGGATGCCCCGGTTCGCACGCCAGCACCAGCGACTCCTCCATCAGCGGGATGATGTTCAATTTGCTGTTTTTGCCCGGATAGGCCAGGAGGCCAAGGTCCACCGCGTTGCCCAGCACGTCCTCGAGAATCTTGTCCGCGTGACTGTACTCGACGTGCACGTTGACGGTCGGGAATTTTTTGAGGAACTTTTTCAGAAACGGAGGCAGCGTGTGCAGCCCGATCGAGTAGATCGTCGAGACGCGGATATTGCCCGACACCACGTTTTGCAGGGACTGCATCCGGCTCGTCAGCGTCTCGAAGGAGTTGATGATCTCCTTGCTGTGATCGTAGAGCAGCTGCCCATCCCGGGTCAGCCGAAACATCTTCTTGCTGCGCTCGATCAGCAGCGTGTCGAAATGCCGTTCGAGCGAGTTGACCTGCTGGCTCACCGCCGACTGCGTGATCTGGTTCACCCGGGCCGCACTGGTAAAACTCCGGCTCTCGGCCAGGTCGCAAAAAACCTTCAGGCTCTCGATCTGCATAAGCCCAGTTAAATTGAGAACACTGCTGAGTCAAACTTTCTTAATGCAACCAACAGGCATGGCCGGGATTGACCAGTGGCCGTTTGTCGCCGTTTAATCAGCCCGGCGGGAGAGCGCCAGTTCTGCGAATGTATCATATCACCCGATTGCCCAATGGACTCCGGTTGGCCACGGCCGAGTTGCCGCACATGGCCAGCGTCAGCCTCGGCATCTGGTCGGCCGTCGGCAGTCGCTGCGAACGAGCGGGTGAGACCGGCATCAGCCATTTCGTTGAGCATATGCTTTTCAAGGGCACCCGCCGCCGCTCCGCTGCCCAGATTTCGCGGGAGGTCGAGGGCATCGGCGGCTACATCAATGCCTGCACCAGCGAGGAAAGCACCTGCTACCACGCCCGCGCCCAGGCTAGTCAGGCCGCCACGCTCATGGATGTCCTGGCCGACATGTACCTCAACCCGGTTTTTGACCGGCGCGAAATCACCCGCGAGCGCCGTGTCATTAAGGAGGAAATCGCGATGACGCTCGATCAGCCGTCACAGCATGTGCTCGAATTGTCCGACGAGACGCTCTGGCCCGACCAGCCGCTTGGCCGCTCCATCGCCGGCGACGAACGCAGTCTCGACGGCACGCGCCGCCGCGAACTCGCCGGCTTCCACGCCCGACACTACGTCAGCGGCTCGACGGTCGTGGTCGCCGCTGGAGACATTCGCCACCGGGACCTGCTCGACCTGGCCAAGCGCTTGGCCAGGCGCGTGCCCGCCGGTAGCCGCTCGAGCTGGTTCCCCGCCGTGAACGGACAGGTGCGGCCGGAGGTCAGACTGTTCACCCGCGACATGGAGCAAACACAGTTTGCGCTGGGTATCCGCACCTGTTCACGACACGACCCAAGGCGGTTTGCCCTGCGCTTGGCCAACGTGATTCTGGGGGAGAACATGAGCTCGCGCCTGTTTCAATCCATCCGCGAGGAGCACGGCCTGGCCTACAGCATCTGCTCGACGCCGAACTTTTATCACGACACCGGTAGCCTCACGATCGCCGCCGGACTGGACACCGCCCACACGCAAAAAGCGCTCAAGCTGACCGTCGTCGAGCTGCGGTGTCTCCGCGAAAAACCGCCCGGAGCCGCCGAGCTGCGCCGCGCCCGCGACTACCTCATCGGCCAGCTCGAGCTCTCCCTCGAGAACACTGAGAGCCAGATGAACTGGATAGGCGAACAGTTGCTGGGCTTCGACAAAATCATCCCACCGGACGAAATCAAGACCCGCCTCCACGAGATTCGCCCGGGCGACATCCGCCGTGTGGCCAACGATTTTTTTCAGCCGGAACGCCTTTGCCTCTCGCTCGTCAGCCCGCTCAAGAACGAACGTGGACTGCGCAAACTGCTCGAAATTTGACCGCCTGATGCCCTGCCCGTTGATCCAGGAAATTGAAACGCGCCACACGCCCGAGTCGCTCACCGCCGGGCTTCGCGCCGAGCCGGGGACGATCCTATTGCGTTCCGGCACGATGGAGCACGGCGAACGCTTCAGCCTCATCGCTACTCGACCGTTTCTACGGTTTGAGTCGTACGGCTCGCGCTGCGAGATTGAGTCGGTCGCCGGTCGCCGCACGCTGTTCGGCAGCCCGTGGAAACTTCTTGAGAGCCTCTCTGGCCGTTACGAACTGCTTGAGGAAATCGACTTGCCGTTTCCGCTCGGAGGCTGCTTCGGCTACTTCGGCTACGAGCTGAAACAGTTCATCGAGCCGCACCTGCCGCTAACGACACACAACGACCTGGAACTGCCGGAATGCAGCGTCGGGTTTTACGACAGCCTCGTCGTGTTCGATCACCACCTCGACAAGGCATGGCTCATCTCCACCGGTCTCGGTGAGGAGGGTGATCGCTCCGAAGACCGCGCCCAAGCCGCCACCAGATTTTGGCTCGAGCGTCTCGGTAAGTTTGGCCAAGCGCCCGCCACCGAACCGCTGCTTGGCCAAGCGGCGACGACGCAAGTCACCTCGACGATGTCTCGCGACGACTACTGCAAGGGAGTGCAGCGGATCATAGACTACATTAGGGAAGGCGACATTTACCAGGCCAACCTCACGCATCGCTTGGCCGCGAAGGTGGGAGTCGATGGCTGGACGCTGTTTCAGCGACTGGCCACTGCATCGCCTGCACCGTTCTCGGCCTTCATGCAGTGCGGCAGCTTCCAACTCGCCAGTTCGTCGCCGGAGCAGTTCCTGCGGCTGAGCGGCGACCACGTCACCACCCGGCCGATCAAGGGCACGCGCCCGCGCGGCATGTCGCCAGACCTCGACGCGCGGCTGGGCTACGAACTTCAGACCAGCGCCAAGGACCAGGCCGAGTTGGTGATGATCACCGACCTGCTCCGCAACGACCTTGGCCGATTCTGCGAATACGGGTCGGTGACCGTCCCGGATCTGGCGAAGCTTGAGCGCTTCGCCCAGGTGCAGCACCTCGTCTCGACCGTGGCCGGGCGCCTGAGACCGGGCGTGACGCATCTGCACGCGCTGGCCTCCTGCTTCCCCGGCGGCAGCATCACCGGCGCGCCGAAGATTCGCGCAATGGAAATCATCGACGAACTCGAGCCGGTCGTCCGCGGCCCGTACACCGGCTGCCTCGGTTACCTCGGCTTCAACCGAGAAAGCCAGTTCAACATTCTCATCCGCACGGCGGTTTGCCGCGACGGGATGGCGTGGTTTCACGTCGGTGCCGGCATCGTCGCCGACTCCGACCCCGCCGCCGAGTACACTGAGACGCTGAACAAGGCGGCCGGCTGGCTGGCGGCACTGAACCTGCCGCTGTCGGCATTGCCCTTGTCTCCCGCAACGGAGTCACCCACCCTCCGCGCGTGACCGGCCTCGGCACCATCCTCAACATCGCCTGCATTCTCCTCGGGGGATTCGCAGGGCTGTTTATCTTCCGTAACATCTCCGCTAAAACGCAGCAAAATCTGAAGACCGTCATCGCGCTAGTGTCGCTGGCGATCGGCTTCAAGATGATCTGGGACGGCCTTGCCGGCAGCTACTCCGAACAGCCGTCGCGCGGCTGGCTAACGCGCGGATACCTGTTCATCGTGATGATGCTCTCGCTGGGCAGCGGCAAGTGGCTCGGCGGCAAAATTGGTATTCAACGGCGACTCAACTTAATGGGGGCTTGGGCTCGAAAAAAGTTTACTTCAGCCGCGATGAAGGAGAACGAAAAACATCCGCCAAGCGAGGGCTTCATCACCTGCACACTGCTGTTTTGCGTCGGGCCGATGTCGCTGCTCGGGTCGATCCAGGACGGGCTCACCGGCGATATTCAGATTCTTGGCATTAAGTCGGTGATGGATGGCATCTCGACAATGACCTTCGCGACGACATTTGGCTGGAGCGTGCTCTTCTCCGCCGTGCCGGTGCTGGTCTACCAGGGCACGCTGACTTTGCTGGCTGTCGTGGTGAAACAATGGCTCGACGCCCTACCCGTGGCAGGATTGCTGATCGACTCCATGACCGCGACCGGCGGCTTCATCGTGCTGTGCATCCCGCTGTTGCTGCTGGAGATCCGCCGAATCCAGTTGGCTGACTACCTCCCCGCCCTCGTCATCGCCCCTGCCGCCGTCTGGACGTTCCTCGGCTGAATCCGCCGGTTAACTCATCCACAGATTTTCGCAGATAAAAAATCCATCTGCGCAATTCCGTGTCATCTGTGGATAAAAAACGGAATGATACGAATTATCCGGAAAGACAAATTCCACCTTGTTTAGTCTTCGGAGAAAAACGACCATGTGCCGGTGAACGATATGTTGGAGCGAATCAAGCAACTCGTTTCCAACAGACTACCGGATATCCGAACACGGCTACGATGAATTGACGGCAGTGTTGGTGCCAGCGTACCGGCCTGATCCGCAACAGTGATCAGTGGATAATATGCGAAGGAAATCATGACGACGAAACGACAAACAAAACTGGTGCACGAAGGCGATTACGTGGCCGAGGTGCAGGTGGATTTGATTTCAGATGACAACGGCTGGTCGCCGTATCGGGGTGAGCCGATGGCATGCCATTCGAGCACAACGTTGATTGATGGGGTTGGCAGTTGGCCGCATCCTTTTTTCACGAAGTTTATTCAATGTTGCGTTGGTATTCTGATGTTCATCGCAATTGCGGTTGGGTTACCCCACCCGCATGGCGCTGAGGTTCGATGGCCACAGTTTCGAGGACCGGCCGGTTCCGGTATCGGGAGCACGGATTTTCCCACGCACTTTGGGCCAAATTCAAACGTGCTGTGGAAAACCGAGCTGCCCCCGGGCCACTCCTCGCCTTGCATTTGGGATGATAAAATCTTTCTGACTGGTTTTAATGGAGAAAAACTCGAAACCCTCTGCCTGAACCGCCGCGACGGCCGCATCCTCTGGCACCGGGAAATTCAGCCCAACAAAATCGAGCGAGGCGCACGATTAAGTGATCCGGCCACAGCCACCCCGACCACCGATGGTGCGCGAGTGTATGCGTATTTTGGGAGTTTTGGTCTGCTGTCTTATGATTTCACGGGCAGGGAACTGTGGCGCAAGCCGCTTCCTGTTCCAGTCACCCACCACGGTCCAGGGGCTTCGCCAGTGCTGGCTGGGAATTTGTTGGTCCTCGTATGTGACCAGGATATGGACTCCTACCTGCTGGCCATGAACAAGCTGAATGGCGAAATTGTGTGGAAGACGGAACGCCCAACTTTTCGTCGCGGCTTCTGCACTCCCCTGCCTTGGCCACCGGAAAAGCCGAAACAACTTATCGTCCCTGGCACTTTGCGACTTGTCGCTTACAATTTGAACGATGGCTCTGAACGCTGGAGCCTTCGTGGATTACCCAACGAAATGGTTGCATCACCAGTAACCGGCGAAGGACTTATCTTTGTTGCAGGCTGGACTTATGGCTCTGGAGTCAGGCGAATGCCTCTCTTCGACGACTTGCTCAAGCGGGGAGATGCCAACCGTGACGGGAAACTCACGCGCGAAGAGCTGGGAGGTGGACCTGCCAAGCAGCATTTTGTTTACATCGATGCCAACAAGGATGACCTACTGACACGTGAAGAGTATGCCGTTATTGCCCGCATTTTTGACGAATCGAAGAATATTGCCCTTGCCGTACGACCTGATGGGTTTGGTGATGTAACCGAGACGCACGTAGTCTGGACGGCCAGACGAGGGTTGCCTTACGTGCCATCGCCACTCTATTTCCAGGGTCGTGTCTACCTCGTGAAGAACGGCGGCATGGCTTCATGTTTTCACGCCCGGACCGGGAAGGTGTTTTATCAGGCAGAGCGACTGGGCGCTTTGGGCAGCTATTATTCCTCGCCAGTTGCAGCTGCAGGAAAAATTTGTGTGGCCTCACAGACAGGCACCGTAGTTGTGTATCGCTCTGGCGAAAAACTTGAAGTGTTGGCGCGAAATTCCCTGAATGAACCGATCCTTGCCACTCCTGCCATCGTGGACGAAAAACTTTACGTGCGTACGAAATCGGCGCTTTATGCCTTTGGACACGTCACACCATGACAACGGCCATTTCCCAAATCCCTTATTGTGGAACGGCTCTCCAAGGAGAGTAGTCTCAGCAAAAGGTTAAGCAATAATCTCTTTGACTATGTTGCCGTGCACGTGGGTGAGGCGTAAGTCGCGGCCGCTGTAGCGGTAGATGAGGTGCTCATGGTCAATGCCCATGAGGTGGAGTAGAGTGGCATGTAGGTCGTGAATGTGCATGCTCGTCGGAGGACGCGGACAAACTCCACACCATCCGTGAAGCGTTGCGAAAGGGCGCCGTGGAATCGGCCTCAAGAATGGCCAAGGTGTACGCGCTTACACCGGTCGCTGGGCAGG
>MPLY02170039.1_pt1 | contig 13510 bp, 10 predicted proteins | sample 1617301 | NCBI WGS metagenome assembly MPLY02 (sample SAMN05944805, study PRJNA350692) | marine metagenome | biome: marine; feature: ODZ; material: water; isolation source: 140 m water sample filtered on 0.2 um supor filter | place: Pacific Ocean | collected 2012-04-08 | depth 140m m
AGACCAGCATTCTGCCTCGTCTCGCATCACCGCTCTTTCGCTCAACACGGCGTAGCGCGTATTCCCGGAAAGGCACGCGCATCCACCATGCCTGCGCGAATTGCCAGATGATAAAAATGATTATCAGCCCGAAGCGGAGCCCATTCCGGAGGTTATCGCCGTAGTCTGCGTTACCGAGGATTGACCAGAGAATCCCTGCAATGAGGATTGATAGCAGCACCGGCAGCAACAGACTGGTGGGGTGGTCACTGCGAGTCAGTTCCTTGACTCCGCTGAAGCGTGTCAGGATGCCGGTAAGCAGGTAGCCGCCGGAAGCACCATAACCGAGCGAGAGTAGCAGGTCAACAGCCCAGTTACCGCCAGAAAGGCTTAGGACAAAGAAAATACCTAGCAGTGCAACGAGCAGGAAAAAGTGCAGCTTGGTTTTGCGCGAAAAGAGGATTGAAATTAGTTCAGTTTTGTTAATGCGATTCTGGGGAGCTGCTGGTTCATCTTCGACTTCGTCATCTCCATCGTCCTCCCCGCCGAAATCGAAGTCGGTAATTGGCGTCTCGCCTCCCTCATCCGCTTCGTCGCCGTCATCCTCCCCGGCTTCCGCCTCGCCTTCGTCGGTCTCCGGCTCCGCTTCCGCCGCCTCTGGCTCTTCGTCCTCGCCCGCTAGGATGCGGTCGATTTCGAGCAGCACGTCTTCGTCTTCGCCGGCCATACGCCCCTGCACGGCCACTCGCCGGATTAACCCTTGCGGCGCCAGCGACCTTCGCGACGGTCGCCCTCGCCACTGCGCCGCGCCAGCCGCCGCCGCGCCTCGTCGCTGCGTTCAGCACTGGTGCGCAGCCGTCGCTGGCTCTCGCCGCGGCGGCCACGTCCGGCTCCCTTCCAGCGGCAGGTGACGCGCTTCAGGTCCCACGCGGCCGCCTTTGTGACGCGGCGTCCGCCGTGCAGGTGCAGCGCATCAATGACCGCGGCACGGCCGTCGAGCTGCATCACCATCTCGACCGCAAGTTCGGTCTCGGGCGGCAACTCCTGCTTGAGCGACAGCGTCTCACGGCCTGTATGCACCGCGAAGCGCACGCGGACGGTCGTGACCAGCCGTGCCCAGACGATCGGCTGCGCGCGCGCTTCGGTCTGCTCGACGCGCCGCGTGCTGGCAGTGCCCCGGCGGGCGCCCAGCTCCAGAGCGGTAACTTCCAGTTGGCCACGGGCGTGCGACAGCAGCTCGCCGACCTGCAACCGGTCGCCCGGCTCGGCCAACAGCTTCTCGCGCACTGTCTCGCCGCCTGCGGAGAGCCGCAGCTCCAGCTCGAGCGGCGGCGCCTCCCGGATTTCGGCGTGGCGCGTCGCACCGCATTCGGCGCAGCGCACGGTGCCCTGGAAGTGGAAGCCGTGTTTCTGCGATGTCTGCGCCTTCAGTACGTCGTGCAGCGTCGGCTCCCCACAGCCCTCGCACTCTAGCTCGAGTTGCTGCATCAGTGGCGGAAGTGGCGCATGCCGGTTAGCACCAGCACCACCCCCTGCTCGTTGGCCGCCGCGATTACTTCGTCGTCGCGTATCGAGCCGCCCGACTGGATGATTGCAGTAACCCCGGCCGCCGCGGCCAGGTCGACGCCGTCGCGGAACGGGAAGAAGGCGTCCGACGCCATCACGCTGCCGCGCGCCGCATCGCCCGCCTTTTCAATGGCGATGCGGACCGAATCGACGCGTGACATCTGCCCGGCGCCGACACCAGTGATGCGGCTGTCGCGCGCCAGAACGATGGCGTTGCTACGAACATGCCGCACGACGCGCCAGCCGAAGCGCAGCGCTTTCCACTCGGCGGAAGTCGGCACGCGGTCGCTGGCGACATTTATATCTGCATCGTCGAGAGTTTTCGTATCGCCTTCCTGCAGCAGCCAGCCGCCAGTGACCGACCGCAGTTGCGCCGCGGGGCGGTAATCATCCAGCGGTCCGGTCGCGAGCAGCCGCAAGTTCGACTTCGCCTCTAGCATCTCACGCGCCGCGTCGCTGAACGCCGGCGCGATGACGCATTCCTTGAACGAGCTGGTGATGGCGGCCGCGGTTTCCGCGTCGACTTCGCGGTTCAGCCCGATGACGCCGCCGAAGGCCGAGATGGGGTCGCCCGCCAGCGCCGCCTTGTAGGTGGCCGCCAGCTCCGGGCCGGTCGCGGCGCCGCAGGGGTTGCCGTGCTTGACGACCGCGGTCGCCGGTTCCGGGAAGTCGGCGGCAATCGCAAGCGCCGCGTCAAGGTCGAGCAGGTTGTTGTAGCTCAGCTCCTTGCCTTGCAGCTGCTCGGCGGTCGCGAGCCCCGGCCCGGCCGCCAGAGGGTCGGCGTAGAACGCCGCCTGTTGGTGCGGATTTTCGCCGTAGCGCGGTCGCAGCGCCAGCTCGCCGGCGACGTGCAGCGATTCCGGCAATGCGGCCTCGCCGAAGCGGTCGCCGAGCGTGCGCTGGATGAGCGCGTCGTAGGCGGCGGTGTGGCGGAATGCCTTCAGCGCCAGTGCCTGCCGTTCCGTCTCGGGCAGCCCGTCGCCCGCCAGCGCTCCGGCCACGCGGCCGTAGTCGGCCGGGTCGACCAGCACCGTGACGCGAGCGTGGCTCTTCGCGGCGGCACGGATTAGCGACGGGCCGCCGATGTCGATTTGTTCAATCAACTCCGGTAGCGGCGCGTCGCGACGCGCCGCTGCGGCGAACGGGTAGAGATTGACGGCGACGATGCCGAAGAGCGGCGCCTCGTGCTCTGCCGCTTCGGCGAAGTCCTGCTCACGCGCCAGGATTCCGCCGAAGATACGCGGGTGGAGCGTCTTGACGCGGCCACCCATCATCTCGGGGAAGCCGGTGATTTCGGAAACGGGCGTCACCGTCAGGCCACCCTCGCGCAGCGCGGTGGCGGTACCACCGCTAGTGACCAGTTCCCAGCCCGCTTCCGCGAGCGCGACGGCGAACTCGACCAGCCCGGTCTTGTCGCTGACGCTCAGCAGCGCGCGTTGCGTTGTCGCCTTGCGGGATTTACTGCTGCTCATCGGGGGTCGCCTCGCGTCGCAAGTCGCGTCCGGTTTAAGCGCTGTCGGGGAGCTTGCGCAGGCAGCTTGCCAGCACTTCGCTGGTGACGTAGACCGTCGTGCCCGCCTTCATGATGGGCTTTCCGGCTTCCTCGGCGGCGCGCACGTCGACCAGCAATACGACCGGCTTGCCGATGATGTGGCGGCCCGCCTCGAGCGCGTTGAGTCGCGTCCCCGAAAGGTGAACCATCTGCCGGTCGAGCGGGTAGAGTCCCTGCTCGAGATATTCCTCGGAATCCTCCTGCGAGCAGGCGAAGTAGAGATGCTCGGGCACGCCGTCGGTCGGTAGGTCAAGGTCAAGCTCGATTGAGTGGGCGTAAGTGGCGCGGAGCCGTCCGCCCTCGAGCTGGTAGCGTCCTTTCGGGTCGGTCTCGACGACTGCCCGGAGGTGGGTCATCGTGAGCGAGCCGAGGTTCTGTCGCTTGAACTTCACCGACGTGATGAATTCTTCCGCGTCAACCCAGCCCTGCTGGTCCATATCCAGCTCGAAGCGGTCGGGGAAATGACGCAGCACGCCCGCCATAATGCGGCCGAACTGGTCGAGGTTGCGGGGCGAAAGCACAAGCTCGCCCTCCTCGCTGCAATACTGGCATTTTTCGCCGCGATAATAGCCGTGCTGGTTCTTGGTGCACTCCTTGAGTGGCTCGTCCGGTTGCCGTCGCATGGCGGCCGCACCCAGCGGGGTGATTAAGCAGTTACGTCCAGCCGCGACAGAGGTCGCTTACGGCTCCCACTTGCGCTCGATGGCGTCGCGGATGGCGGCCGCCTTGAGCGCGCCGATGCCCTCCACTGCACGCAGCACCTCCGCGTCCGCGGCGAAGACCGCAGCCACCGACCGGAAGTGGTGCAGCAGCCGTTGCGCCAGCACCGCGCTAACGCCGGGGAGCCCCTCGAGAATGTGCCGCTGCTGCTCCTCGGGTGAGAGCTCCCCGGCGGCAGGGCGCAGCTGCGCCGGCCCCGGTTCGCGGCGCGACCGCTCGAGCAGGGCCATCAGCAGGTCGGCCGTCTCGGCGGTGTCGGCCGACGGCAGGATGGGGACGCCGAAGTCGCCGGTGATGGCGGCGAGCGCGCCGCGAATCGCCTTCGGCTCGACGCGGCGCGCAGTATACAGGTCGTCGCCCTCGAGAATCAGCAGCGGCCGGCGAAACTGCTGTTTCAAGGCCTTGACTTGCCGGAAAAGCGAGCCGTCGAGCATCGAGCCGACGAAGTCCACGCCGGTCTTGCGCTCGACGCCCACACGGCCGTCAATCAGGTAATCGCCTACGGGCAGTTGCGTCGGCGCGACCGTGACCCCGCGCTGCGCCAGCTCGCGCGCGACCCCCGACGGGAACTCGCGGTGGTCAACTTGCAACCGCACTTCTTCCGCTGCCGGATCTGCCGTCGCGTCGCTTTGCGGGGGCGCCCGCGGTGCATCTCCCAGCCGCGTTTGCCCGCGCGCTACCGGCGGCGCGTCCCCGCCGGGCGACCTGCCGCCAAGCTCGGCGCGCGATGGCAGCTCGATTTCCATGCGGCTGCTACCGAAGAGCGACTGCATCTGCATTTCCTTGCTGCGGCTGCTCCAGTAGGCCGCCTCATCGCGGGTGTCGGTGGTAATCAGCACGTAGACCTTGCCGGGCCGGTCGCGGCCGGTGCGCCCGCGGCGCTGGATGAGCCGGATGGCCGACGGCACCGGCTCGTAGAAAATAACTGCCTCGGTGGCGGGAATATCGAGCCCCTCCTCGCCGACCGACGTCGCCACCAGTATGTTGTAATCGCCGGCGCGGAACTGCTCTAGCGTCGCCTTTTGGACCTTCTGTGTCATCCCCGGGTCGCCCTCGCGCGACCCCTGCCCGACGAAGCGCACCGGCCGCGCCGCCGGCAGCTTCGAGAGCCGCTCGACCATCAGGCTGGCGGTGTTGCGAATCTCTGCGAAGACGATGATGCGCTCCGTGCCCGCCGCTAGCTCCTGCGCGACCAGCTCGTCGAGCCGCTCCAGTTTGGGGTGCTCGTCGCTGCTGCGGGCGGCGTCGATGACCGCTTGCTTCCACTCGGGCTTCTGCAGCAACCATTTCGTGGCGCGGCTCTTCGAGCTCTTGCGCATCCGCGCCGCGTAGTCGAGAAACTGTGTTGGCCCCTGCGTCTCGACCGTCAGCAGTGCGTGCGCCACCTTGAGCGCCATCGCCTGCACCGAGAGCAGGTTGTAGACCTGCCGCGGCACGTCCCGGCCGGCCGCACGCAGCCGCGCCTGCAACTTGCGCCCCGCCTCGAGCAGCATCGTCGTCGAAACTTTGCGCGGGCGCGTGAGCAGTCCCGCTAGGTGCAGCTGTCCGCAGAGCCGGTCCTGCAGCTTCCGCAAGTCCTTGCGAATCTGCGCCGCGGAAGCCGGCAGTGGAACCTTCACCCAGCGCGTCTGGACCGGCTGGATGTAGGGCGCGACGTCGGGGTCCCCGTCGTCGCGCTTCTCGATAGCGGTGATGCGCAGGTTGGTGCACACTTCGACCACCGCGGCGCGGGTCGAGCCGGGCGATGCGGTCATCCCCAGCACCAGCGGTTGCCGTGCCGTCTCGTCGTAGCGCTCGGCGATGAAGACGTAGGCGTAGTTGCCGACAGCACGGTGCGCCTCGTCGAAGACCACCAGCGCGAAGTCGGCCAACTTCACCGCGCCGCGAATCAGGTCCTTCTCGACCACCTGCGGCGTCGCCACTACCACCTGCGCAGCCTGCCAGAGCGGCTCGCGTTTGGCGGGTGAAATCGAGCCGGTCAGCAGCTCGACTCGCACGTCCAGGCTCCGGGCAAGGAAATCGGCGTGCTGCTCCGCCAGCGGGCGCGTCGGCGCCATCATCAGTACCCGCCCCATTTCGAGCCGTTCGAGCATCACCTGTAGCGCAATCACTGTTTTGCCGAGCCCGGTCGGCAGCACTGCAAGAGTGGATTCGCGCAGGCAGGCGGCGGCGACGTTGTGCTGGTAGGTACGCTCCTCCAGCGGCGGCCCCTGTAGCAGTGGGTGGGCCAGCGACTTCATGCCTGGCGGCCGAGCCAGCCCCGACGCCAGAAGTAGTAGAGCATCCCGCCCGCAAAAGCGCCCATCAGTCCTAGGATGAGCCAGAAGCCGTTGCCCTGCGCCAGTGGCAATTGGTCGGTGTTCATCCCAAAGATGCCGGCAATCAGCGTCAGCGGCAGCATGATGGTGGCGATGATTGTCAGCGTCGTCATCACCTCGGTCAGCTGCGCGTTCGACTCGCCGAGCCGCATCGAGACCTGCGACAGGTAGGCGTCGCGGGTCGACGAAACCCCGGTGGAGTAGTTCTCGACGCGGTTCACCAGCCCGTGAATCAGGTCGGCCAGGTCGCGGAAGTATAGATAATTGGGCTCGGAAATGAACTCCTCGTCGGGACGCAGTAGCCGCGCCACGGTCTCCTGCAGAGGCGTCACCGATTTCGACATTTCGCGCAGGTCCTGCTTCATCTCATGCAGCGCCTCGAGCAGCCCGGGATACTTGGTCGCCGGGTCGAAGACGCGGTCCTCAAGATCGTCGAGCCGCTGGCTGTAGCCTTCGAGCACGTGCAGCCAGTCGTCGGCCACCGCGTCGAGCAGTTCGTAGAGCAGGAACTCGGGGCCGCGCTGTAGCCGACGCATGCGCCGGTGCGAACGGTAGCGCTCGCGGAAGCGGTTCATCGCGGGGAGCGCCGTATGGCGTACAGTCACCAGCAGGCTGCCAGTCAGAAACGCCAGTAGGTATTCCGTATCGAGCTCCGAGTCGGCGTCGCGGGCGCGCAGCACGACGAAGCGGTGGTCCTCGTAGTGCTCGGCGCGATCGACCGGGTCGGCGAAGCAGTCCTCGACCGCCAGTGGGTGGAACCCCATCGTCTCGAGCAGGAATCCCTTCTCGGCGTCGCCGGGTTGCAGGATGTCGAGCCAACCGCTCTGCACTCCCTCAAGCTCGGCCGCCAGTTCGTCAAGCGGGAGCGTCTGCTCGCCAGCCTTGCCGCTGGCCGCTGTCAGGAGCCGGATGGTTGACACGCTGGTGCGACCTGCTTCACCGTTAAACCGTTATCGCCCCGGCGCGCCCGTTACCGTCGATGTGGAACAGCGGCTCGTGCAGCGCGCCGCCCCGCCGCAGCGTCGATCTGAACAGCGTCACGCGCGTGACGCTCCCGGAGCCGCAGTTGGCGTCGCCGTGGCGCTGCACCAGTCCGCGCAGGTCGCGCGGCGGCCTGAAGCGCGCCAGCGTGACGTGGCCGACGAAGGGGCGATCCTGTGAAGCGGTTGCTCCACGGAGTGCCTGCGCCAGCTCCGCCAGCCCTGTGCCGCGGACGCCTACCCACGCCACGTGCGCCGCCCGGGGCGAGTGGAACGCATCGAGCCCGCGATATTCCAGCGCAAGCGGCAGCCGGCCGGTGCAGGCGGGCGCTGCCGCTTTCACGACAGCGGCGGCGTCAGACCGCTCGCCCAGGAACGCCAGCGTGACGTGATAGCTGCCGGCCGGCTGCGCCCCCAGCTCGCGCTCCAGCGGCCGCGCGTCGAAGCCGGGGCATTCCAGTGCTAGGAAGAGTCGCACGCCGGGGAATGGCCGTGCGGTTTAGCCTTTCTTTAACTGCTCTTGCAGCGCGTTAATCAGCGCGCTGGCGGTGCCCTCGCGGCCACCGGTGAGCGTTGCAAAGCTCTCGGCGCCGATGAGCGCGCACGTCGTCGCTTCGTCGAGCTTGGCGCGCCCCGCAAGGCGCTTGATGAAGCCGACCTGCTTTGGCGAAGCTGCGCGCGGCTGGCCCGCAGTGCGCTCCTGCAGAGCGTTAATCAGCGCGCTGGCGCTCCCCTCGCGGCCGCCGGTCAGCGCTGCGTAGCTCTCGGCGTCAACGAGCGCGCACGCCGCCGACTCGTCGAGCTTGGCGCGTTCCGTCAGGCGCTTGATGAATCCGACCTGTTTCTCGGAGGCGGGAACGTCCATTCCTTCGGTCAGCGGCTGCAGCTGTTCGATGAGTGCGCCGACCGCCTCGCCGTCCAGCTCCTCGATATCCTTGCCCGCCAGCAGCGGCTCTGCCGCCTCGCCCGCCTGCTGCGTGAGCGAACGCAGGTAGGCCAGCTGCCGCGGGGTTCCGCGCGACTTCTTGCTCTCGAGCGCGGCGGTGTGCAGCGCGCCGAAACGCTCGGCGAATTCGTGCCACGTCTGTGCCGCGGCGGCCTTGCCGCCTTCGACCTGGTCGAGCTGCACTTCCATTCCCGCTGTGAAAGCGGTCGAGAAAATTCCTTCGCTGGTGGTGCCGTAGCAAGGGGCGACCTGCTCCCACATCGTGCAGCCCGCGTCGGTCGCGTAAAGCCGCCCTTTTTCGTCGCGCGCATACTTGCGGTCGAGCAGCTTGCGGATGGTTTCGGCGTAGGTTGACGGGCGGCCGATTCCCTCCGCCTTCATTTTCGTCACCAGTCCGTGCTGCGTGTAGCGGCCGGGCGGCTTGGTAGCGTCCTCGACCAGCTCGCATCCGTCGAACGGTAACGTGTCGCCGACGGCAGCATCCGCCAGTGGTGACACCGGCGCTGCCGGCTTCAGCAGCCCGGCATACGCTGCTTCCCAGCCGGCGAAAGTGCGCCATTCGGTTTTCCCCGCGGCGGTCCAGCCGCCCGCCTCGCCCGCTAGCTTCAGCCGCTGCCATTGCGACGGCGACATCTGGCTGGCGGCGAAGCGCGCCCAGATGAGCGAGTAGAGCCGCGCTTGCTCCCGCTCGAGTCCCTGCGGCTCGCGCGCCTGCGGCCGCGTCGGCCGAATCGCTTCGTGGGCGTCCTGCACCCCCTTGCCGCCGTCACCGCCCCCGACGCCACGGCCGAGATGCGATGCGTCCCACTCGTGCTCGATGTAGGCGCGCACCTCCTTCCGCGCGTCAGCCGAAGTGCGGGTCGAGTCGGTCCGCATGTAGGTGATGTGTCCCGCCTCGTAGAGCTGCTGCGCCAGTCGCATCACGCGCGCCGGCCGCCAGCTCAAACGCTGGCCCGCGGCTGCGAGCAGCGTGTCGGTCGTAAATGGCGGCCGCGGCCGCTTCTGGAAGCCATCAACGCTAGCGGCGGTCAGCACCAAAGAACCGGCCGCTTCCATTGCGGTATAAGCCGATTCGGCATTCTTGCTGTCGCCGGTGCGGTCGCTCCGTTTCTTGCCCTTCGAGTCGCGCCAGTCATCGTCGAACTGCACGCGCAGTTCGACGCCGTCTGCAGTCAGGTGGACTTCCCAGTAGGGGATTGGCACGAACGCCTCGATTTCGCGCTCGCGCTCGACGACGAAGCCGAGCGTCGGCGTCTGCACGCGTCCCATCGAAGCGAGATTCCATGAGCGGCAGAAACGGGAGCCGCGGAAGCCAATCAGCCGGTCCATCAGCCGCCGAATCATTGCCGCTTCCACGAGCCCGATATCGACGTCCCCCGCCTCCTCGAGTGCGGCGGCAATTGCCGTTTTCGTAATCTCGTTGAACGTCACCCGCTTCACCGCACCCAGGCTACCGAGCAGCTCGGCCAGCCGCCAAGCAATGAACTCGCCCTCACGGTCGGGGTCAGTCGCGACCAGCACTTCGTTGACACCGCTCTTGCGACTGTCGGCGAGCAGCTTGCGGATGATGCTCTCCGCGCCCTTGGTGTAGCCCCATTCGGGCGCCGGCAGTTCGCCGTCGGCGGCAGCCCACATCGCTTTGCGCCCCTCCTTGCCCTCGTTCGGCAAATCTTGAACGTGGCCGCGGCAGGCGCGGACCAGGAAATCCTTGCCTAGATAGCGCTGGATGGTGCGCGCTTTGGCGCCCGATTCGACAACCAGCAGCCGGGTCACGCCGCCCCCGCGTTGCTCGCGGCTCATAAACGTTGCGACTCGCGCACGCGCACGGGGAGACTGCAAGTCTCCCTGCCCAAACCAGATTAACCGCCGGCCGCTAGCGAGCCATGGTGCTCGAAGCGTTGCAGCGGCCCGGCGTGCACATCGCGCTGGTCGGCGCATCGAACGACCCTGCCAAGTTTGGCAACCGCATCTTCCGCGACCTCGTCGCGAAGGGCTACGCGGTCTGGCCGGTCAACCCGCGCGAGCCGAAAATCGAAGGCGTCGCCGCGCACGCCGACCTCGAGTCGCTGCCCAGCAAGCCCGACATCGTCAACTTCGTCGTCCCGCCAAAGGTCGCGTTGGCGGTTGCGAAACAGGCGCTCGCGCTCGGCATCCGCCGGCTCTGGTTCCAGCCCGGCTCGGAGAGCGACGAGCTGAAGGCGTGGCTCGTTGAGCAGGAAGGCGTTAGCGCGCTGACCGATGCGTGCATCATGGTGCAGAGCGCAGGCTGATTCAGCCCGTAAGCGCCTTGCGGGCGGCCGTCGCGAGCGCCTCGAGCGCCTCGGCGGTGCGGTTGGCCGGCACTGCGCCCTGCGCGTGCGTCGGTGCGCCGCCGCCGCCGCCGCCTGCGGCCTTGGCGGCGGCGCCAGCCAGCGCGCCGCAGTCGACCGCGACCTTGCCGCCGCGCGCAGCCATGACGTGCCCCTTGCCGCCGCCGCGGGTCGCGAGCACCACCAGCGCATCGCCGCTAGTGCTGAGCCGGCGCGCCAGCTCCTGCATTTCGGTGAGCGGCGCGTCGCCGCAGTCATTTATATATAAATCGATGGAGCCGATGCGCTCCGCTGCGAGCTCCCCCGCCCGGCCTTCGGCGCGCTCTTTCTCGAGCGCCGCAACGCGCGAGCGCAATTCCTTGCGCTCGTCCATCAGCTTGCCGGCGGCGTCCACCACCTGCTCGAGCGGCACACCCAGCGTCGCGGCAGCCTGCTCCAGTAGCTCGCGCTCCGCTTGCGCGGCGGCGATCGCAGCTGTGCCAGCCGAGAATTCGATGCGTTCCACGCCGTCCTGGATGCGCTCGGTCCTCAAAACCTTGATGGCCAGCAGCGCGCCAGTGCGTGGAACGTGGGTGCCGGCGCACGCCTGCGCGTCGATTCCGGGGATTTCGACTACACGCACGTCGCGGTAGTTGGGTGCGCCGCCTTGGTAGAGAGTCGCTCCGTGGAGCGCGTCGGCCGCCTCGCGCGTCATGAACTTCGCTTGGATCGGGTGGTTGTCGTGGACGATGCGGTTCGCCTCGCGCTCGAGCGCCGCGACCGCGGCGCGCTCGAGCCGCTGGTGGTGGGTAATGTCGAGCCGCGCCGACTCGGTCGCTTTACGGGCGCCCGCCTGCCAGACGTGCGGCCCGAGCGTGCGCCGCGCCGCCGCGCCGATGACGTGTGTGGCGGTGTGGTGCTGCGAGAGCGCGTCGCGCCGGGTGCCGTCGACCGTCCCCTTTACGGCCGTCCCGACCGGCGGTACGTCGCCCTCGAGCGTGTGCAGCACCGCGTCGCCGCGCTTCCGGACCTCGCTGACGTGCGCCTCGCCGCCCTCCCAGCACAATGCTCCGGCATCGGCTGGCTGCCCGCCGCCCTCTGGGTAGAATAACGTGCGGTCCAGCGCGACGGTGTCGCCGTCGACCCAGGTCACGTTCGCGTCGAATTCGCGCGCGCCCATATCGTCGTAGAACGCCAGCTCGGTCGGCGGCACCTGCTCCGCTGCAGTCTTGGCGGTCGGCTTTTCCGCCGCCGCATGGCGCTCGGCGACGAGCGCCATGAAGCCGTCCGGCACCGCGACGGTTGCCCCTTGCTCGGCGGCGAACTCCGCCACCACTGCAGGCGGCAGCCCCTGCGAGTCGTAAAGCTCGACGAGCCGTTCGCCGGTAATCTCGCCCGCGCCGAGCGTCCGTTGCACCGTGCGCCGGCCGCGCTCGAGTGTTGCGTCGAATCGTTCGCTCTCGAGCGCGACCAGCTCCAGGATGTGGTCGCGCCGTCCCGCCAGCTCGGGGTAGGTCGGCGCAAGTTCTTCCAGGTGCTGGCCGACGACCTGCGGTAGCGCCTCGGGAATTCTCAAATCGCGCAGCAGGAGTAGCGTCCGCCGTAGCACCATCCGCGCCAGGTAGCCGGCGCGCACGTTGCTCGGGACGACGCCGTCGCCGAACATGAACGCCAACGTCCGTGAGTGGTCGGCGACCGCGAACGCCTTCTCGAGTGGCTCGATGGTGCTGCGCAGCTCCTCGAGCGTCAGCTCGTGGCCCGCCTCGCGGAGCCTGCCGAGTACCTGTTCGCGCAGGCTGGCAAGGTCGGCACCGTAATCTATCGAGAGCAGCCCGCAGACGCGGGCGTTCTCGGCAATCAGCGCGCCCGCCTGGCCGAGCTTGCCCGCAAGGCCCGCCTCACGCGTCAGCAATTCCACGGCGGCGGGGAAGACGGCCTCGTAGATTGTCCCGGTGCCTTGCGACGCCCAGACCATCCGTTCCAGCCCGTAGCCAGTATCAACGATGGAGCGCGACATGCGGCGGAAGCGGTCGCCCTCCAACTCGATGTCGCCTTGCGGGTCATCGACAAGGTCCATGAAGACCAGCGTCGCCAGTTCTAGGCCCCCAGCCAGCACCTCGAGCGCCTCACCGCCGTTGCCGCCGCCGACCCACGGGTTTTCCTTGTAGGTCAGCGCCGCAGCGGGGACGCCCAGTCCCGTGTAGAGTTCGTGGCAGAGCTCGACCGTGCGGTCTTGCCAGTATATTTGCTCGTCGTCGTCGGAGTTGAAGGCGTGGTGCGCCATCATCTCGAACGTCGTCAGGTGGCGCCCGCTGCGGCCGACCGACTCAAGGTCGTTGAGCCGGATGCAGGGCTGCGAAATCGTGAGTGGGTTGGCGGGCGGTCGCGCCAGCCCCGAAGTCACGTGCGGCTGGAATACCGCGATGGATGCAATCGTCAGGTAGATATCGTCGCGCCAGCGTGCCACTACCGGCGCGCGCTCGACCCGCTTATGGCCCCGCGCTTCGAAGAAGGCGAGAAACGCTTCGCGCATCTCCGCCAGCCCGAACGGCTGGTCGAAGAGTGGCGTGCCCAGGAACGAGTATTCGACGCAGGGCGCGTCGCCGCAGAGCGGCTGCTTTTCGAGCGCCCAGAAGTGGCTCCCGCAAGCGCGGCAGCGTTGGCGCTGGAAGCCGCCCTCGGAGAAAAATTCCAGTTGCAGTGCGCCGCCCATGTCGCGCCATCCCGGACGGGGTAAAAAGCCCGGACCGGCGCTGCACTGGAGGCCGCCTACCGGACCGGCAATCGTTTATCGCCTGCGTCGGTCGTGACGCGATGGCAGCGGACCACGTGCCGTATGTGCCCGCGTCGCGGATCCTCCCGGAAATAACGCAGAAAGGCGTCGCACTGGCCGTAATCCTGGCGATGGTGCTGACGGCGGCCAACGTCTACTTGGGGCTCTACGTCGGGATGACCGTCTCCGCTTCGATTCCCGCGGCGGTACTCTCGATGGGTATGCTGCGCGCGATTGCCACCATCCTGCCGCGACAGGAGACCAACATCCTTGAGAACAACTGGGTCCAGACCGCCGTCTCGGCGGGCGAGTCGCTCGCGGCGGGAGTAATCTTCACGCTACCGGCGTTGGTCGTGCTCGGGACGTAGAGCCCCAAGTAGACGTTGGC
>MPLY02004664.1_pt1 | contig 13470 bp, 10 predicted proteins | sample 1617301 | NCBI WGS metagenome assembly MPLY02 (sample SAMN05944805, study PRJNA350692) | marine metagenome | biome: marine; feature: ODZ; material: water; isolation source: 140 m water sample filtered on 0.2 um supor filter | place: Pacific Ocean | collected 2012-04-08 | depth 140m m
CGGATCGTGGCCAGTCTCGTCTTCCCACTGCCTATGTCCGCATTACCCGGGGATGCAACAAGTTCTGCACCTACTGTGTGGTTCCCAATACCCGTGGCGCCGAGGTTCACCGCCCACCCTATGCCATTGTCGATGAGTGCAAGGCGCTTGCCGAGCAAGGCGTGATCGAGATCACGCTGCTTGGGCAGACGGTGAACCACTACGTGTACGTGCACGGTGCCGCGGTCGGGGCGGACGGTCAAGAGCAGTCCCAGGTCGGACCGGGCCCGACGGCTTTCGGCAAGTCCGATCGTGGCGCTGCCGGGCGGCGGGTAACGACGTTCGCCCACTTGCTGCGGCGGATTCACGAAGAAGTGCCAAGCATCCTGAGGTTGCGGTTCGTCACGAGTTACCCGCGGGACTTTGGCGATGACATATTGGAGGTCATGCAGCATTCGCCGCGAATCTGTCGCTACCTGCATGTGCCAGCGCAATCCGGCTCCGATCGCATTTTGAAACTCATGAACCGCGGGTACACGGTGGGCCAGTACCGAGCATTCATCGATCGCGTGCGTGCGCATCTTCCGGACGCAAGCATTGCTGGCGACATCATCGTGGGCTTCCCGACCGAGACCGATGAGGACTTTGAGCAGACCTGCGGCTTGGTGTGGGATCTGCCCTTCAAGAACAACTTCGTGTTCAAGTACTCGCCAAGGCCCGGCACGGTGGCGATCGATCGGCATCCCGATGACGTGGATGAGTTGGTCAAACGCCAGCGGATCAATCGGATGCTGGACATCCAGTCCGAGGTGAGCCGGCGGGTGCATGAGGGGGAAATTGGGCGGACCCATGCTATTTTTGTAGAAAAAATGGGTCAGGCGAAGGCATGGGGGGGCAGCCAGGTCGAGTTGGGCTGGGCGGAAGATTCTGTGCAGGTTTCTGGTCGGACATCGGGCGATTTAATCACCGTCTTTGATGTGCCCGGAAAGGACGCTGCGGAGCGATTATTGGGCACAATCGTGCCTGTTGATGTCGTAGGGGCCGCTCCTAGGCTGCTTGTAGGCCGCCTGAGGGAACCAGAAGAGACCTGATGGGGTCTGCCTGGTAGGGGGTATTTGGCCTGTTCGGGTTCTATGAACCATGCGATTTGGTGGGGTTTGATGGATCCGCCCCCCTTTGGGGCCGTAAAAAAGTCGCAGAGACCCGGTTTGTCATCTTGACTGGATCTCGACGGAAGGTATGGTCGGCAGGATAGTTAGATGGCTTTTTGGGCCAGACCCACGATTGGAGTGGGGAAGCGTGGCGATGCCACGAAGGATTAGATGAAGAGAGGTAGAGCGGCCTTCCGGTCTACTTCAGACAACTCAACGATGACGTTCCTTGGTCGGCGCGTGGCCGGCCAATACGATCAAACTCCACGAGAGGCCAACGCCTCAATCCCGAGTGAGGAGTGGGGGACGATCTAGATCTAGTGTTTGGTGGACCTCAAACGAGAAGAGAAAGGTTCTGAAAAATGAACATAAAGCGTACTTCAATATTTGCAGGTGCCATCGGTGGCTTCGCCATCGTTGGTTCCGCAGTGGCCGGCATGAATGACATCTCATATGACATTCATGGCATAGACCTGATCGCCGGCACCTACACCGTTCGCGTGTATGCCGAACTCGATGCAGGCAATCGTCTCGATGCCGTCTATGGCAACCAGGAATTCAACATGACCCTTGACTACCTCGATGGTGCCAGTGCCTATCAGAACGGCTACGGCGGCCCGACCAGTCAAGCCATCAACAGCGGCTTCTTCGGCATGGCCCCCTCGCTTGAGTGGGACAGCTACGTGACCATCGGTGCGCTCTATTCGGACGGCACGCCCTTCGGTAACAACGCCCTCCAGGACATCGGTATCAACTGGGCAACGTGGGATCCCGGACCAGGCGATCTGTTCTCCCTCAACGGCGCCTTCTTCGTCACGCCTGTCGACCCGCAGGGTGAAGAGCAGGGCGGACGCGTGCTGATCGCTCAGTTCACGACCTTCTCCGGCTCCGGCGCGTACGACATTGCGTTCTCCGCCGGTTTCCAAGGCAAGGATGACGCTGGCGTCACATGGCAGTCTGGCCACAGTGTCCTGATCGCCGTGCCAGCTCCTGGCGCCGTGGCCCTTCTGGGCCTCGCAGGCCTCGCTGGCCGTCGTCGTCGTCGCGCCTGATCGGCTCGATCTTCGACTGAGAATCTCGGAGATGGTCGCTCGGGATTGACCCTCTCCACTAAGAGAACTCCAAACCCGCCGCTGCACCCCCACGCAGCGGCGGGTTTCTTTTTTTGCCCCCGGAGATCATCGTCGTCGGCTGAGAGGGGCGTCCGCCGCCCGTAGGCCTCACCTCAGCCCGCCGCCCTGATATCAACTGGTCCCCGTTCGAAGGTGGTGGCGCAATCGAGACCGCCAATGGTTCATGGTTCGTCACTCCAGTCGATCCCCAAGGTGGTGAAATCGACAATCGTGTGCTGGTCGCTCAGTTCACGGTCATCGGTGGCACCGGCAACGGGTATGAAGACATCGTTGGCTGCATGAGTTTCCAGGGGAAGGACGCCAACGGCAATACGTTCCAGAATCTGAACGTTTGCATTGCAGTTCCTGCGCCTGGCGTCTTGGCCCTCGCCGGCATCGTTGGACGCCGTCGCCGACGCTGATGTGATCTTTCGTGAGAACTTCGCGGTTCTCAAGTGATTCACGCTTCGTGTAACACCCAGACGCCCCCTCGCAGTTCACTGCGAGGGGGTGTTTGTTTGCAGGCGAAGCGAGTACGCGCCGCTCCTGCGCTCCTGTTCTACTGCGCTTCTTCAGTCCCATCCCGCAACGGATCCAACAACGCCCCCCAACCCTTGTGCCGCCCAACCGAAGATCCATAGATCGGTTGGCGAACCTGATCACTGCTCAGCGTCAGTACCGTGCGGCCACTCTCCCAGAACCGCAGGCACCGTTCATCAAATGACAGCCCGCAAAACTCCAGAATCCGTCGGGTCTGTCCCTCCAGATCGGCCACCAATTCCTCATAGCTGACTTTGAGAATTGGATACGTCAGCACGTCGTCCCAGTGCTCCATCAGATCTTGCGCAAGCCGCCACGACTGGCCGATCGACTTCAGATCCGAGGCGAAGGCGTTGGTCCCTGGCGGGAGTTTCTGCGTCCAGATCGAGAGCCCCAGATCCAGGGGATCGCGGGTGCAGTGAATGATTCTTGCTTTGGGAAAGAGCAACGAGATCAAGCCGATGTGAATGAGATTGCCGAGCTGCTTGTCAACGACTTTGCTGCCCTTCGGGGCTCGCGCCTTCAGATCGGCCAGATAGGCTTCCGCGATCTCGGTGAGCCCACGCTCATTCGTTTCCTGCAGCAGGTCGGGCCATGGAAGCGTTGTCCCGAGCCGCTCGGGCATCTCCATGATGAGCTGGCCAAGGGTCTCAATCTCGCCAACCCCAGCCGCGTCCGGATGGGCGTCGATGATCTGCTCGACCAAGGTCGATCCGCAGCGTGGTAATCCCACAATGAAAACGGGCCGATCGTTCTGGCATTCCGACCGCGGCAGGGTCGGCATCGCCTCGGTGGAGAAAGCGTCCATGAGCGTGTCGTTTCGACGTTGATCGATGTCTTCGGTCCACCCTCCAGTTGAAAGCGTGTTGGCGTGAGTGAACGCCTCAAATGCCTCGTCATAGCGTTTCGCTCGCTCACAGGCCTGTCCCAAGCCGAACCACAGTCCCCGCTGCACATCGTTGGTCGCCTTCGTGGCGGGCAGATGCCGCTGCGCAACGGCGATGGCTTCTTCGTAGTCGCCCTGCCGCGTCAATGCTCGCAGCCGTGGAATGGCAGTGATCGGCGTGTCCGGCGCACGCTCGATCGACGCGATGGCCCGGTCCATCTTGCCCATTCGAAGGTACGTTTCCGCTTTGCCTGCATGGGCCGCGTCGTAGTCGCCGTGGATCTTCAGGGCTTGGTCGTAGCGTCCGATCGCTTCGCGGTGCCTTCCTGCCGTTGTGAGTACTTCGGCCAGCAAGGCGTGGTAGTCGGCGCGTTTGCGATCACCACGAAGCGCCTGCATCAGGAGGGACTCCGCTTCGTCGAGCCGCCGCAGCATCAAGGCGATCTGGGCGAGCAGGGCGAGGGCCTCGTGGTCGTTTGGCCGTGCTGCGACGTGCTCCCGCAGCAGTTCTTCGGCCTGCCCGATATGGCCTGCCCGCATCAGCGACTGAGCATGATCCCGAAGGGCGCGGTCTTCGTGCGAGCCCACCCGTCTAGCCCTTGACAAGTTCGGCGTTGGTGGGGAATCGCTCGAGTGCTCGGAGCAACTGCTCGATTTGGGTTGCCGGCTTCATGTTCAGCAGCCGCCGCCGAAGGGCGGTGATGGTCTTGAACTCGGCCGGGTCGAGCAGCAGATCTTCCTTGCGAGTGCCGGAGGCGGCGAGATTGATCGCGGGGAAGAGCCGCAGATCGGAAATCGAGCGATCGAGGATCAATTCCATATTGCCGGTGCCTTTGAATTCCTCAAAGATCACCTGATCGGCCTTGGAGCCGGTGTCCACAAGGCACGAGGCGATGATGGTGAGCGACCCGCCTTCTTCGGCGTTTCTCGCCGCGCCGAACATTTGCTTGGGAATCTCAAGTGCCCGCGAGTCGAGTCCACCGCTCATCGTCCGGCCGCTGCTGCCGTGGCTGCGGGAGTTGTTGAAAGCCCGCCCGAGTCTCGTGAGCGAGTCGAGCAGAACGACCACATCGCGGCCCGCTTCGAGCATCCGCCGGGCGCGATCGATGGCGGTCTGCCCGAGTGTGATGTGCCGTTCGATGTCCTCGTCGTTGGACGAAGCAAGTACCTCGGCCGGCACGTTGCGGCGGAAGTCGGTGACCTCCTCCGGCCGCTCGTCGATCAGCAGGGCCACGACCTCGACATCCGGATGGTTGTGGGTGATGCCTGCGGCGATGTTCTGGAGTAGTACCGTCTTGCCAGCCTTTGGAGGGGCGACGATCAGGCCACGGGTGCCGTATCCGATCGGGCAGAACAAATCGATCAGTCTGCACGCGGCCGGACAGCCCGGATACTCAAGCGACAACCTCGGCTGGGGATCGATGGGCGTCAGTTCTTCAAAAGGCTTCCGCCCCTGCCATGCTTCAGGCTGCAGCCCTTCGATTTCCACGATTGACTCGACCACCGGCCGCGGTCCGCGTCGCGGCTTGCCGGAACGGCGTTTGGGTCGCTTCTGGATGATGTTGGCGGTGATCCGCTGGCCCGGTCGCAGATCATATTCCGCAGCGACATCCGGCGGGACGAGTGGATCGTTGACGTCAGTCACGATGCCGTTGTCGAACTGCCTGAGTTTGCACTCATGCGGCGAGTGCCAATCGAGGATCCCTGTGCAGGTTTCTGACATGGTTGTTCGAGCGACGGTGGCCTCGCCGGGTGGGTCGGATCTCTTTGGATGACCGGGAGGCCTCTACCGAAGCTGCGGTCAGTATATCACCCCTACCGAGCCGCCATCACCGCGGCGAGTTCGCCAGCGAGTCGGGCGTTGGCAAGAAGCAGGTCGATGTTGGCTCGAAGCGTGGCACCGCAGCTCACAGTGGCCATGGCGCTCAGCAGGGCGGGTGTTCTGGCTGGGCCGCCGGCCTCGACGATGCGTTCGGCCTCGGCTGCAGCCGCGTCCACATCCGCTACAGGCATGGCCGTTTCGGGCGGTGGTGACTGACACAGGAGCAGCCCGCCGCTTCCGGGCAGACTCCAGTGAGCGTGGGCGACGGCACCGGCGTCCGATGCCGATTCCACCCGGTGGACCGCCGGCGAGCCAGCCGAGGGTGGACACTGAAACCCGGGCATTCGATCGAGGCGGTATCCGAGCACCGGCACGCCCATCGCCTCGAGCACCTCGCATGTGGAGTGGGCATCGATGATGGACTTGGCTCCCGCGCAGACGACGCACACCTGCTGCCGGGCCAGTTCACCCAGATCCGCCGACACATCCAATCTCGCAGGCCAACCCGCGTGAACGCCGCCGATGCCGCCCGTAGCGAAGATGCGCGGCTGGGGGAGACCGGCGGCTGCTACCGCCGCGCTGAGCCGCAGCGTTCCCGATACGGTGGTTCCCGCCGAGCATCCGGTGGCCAGCACTGCGGCCATCGTGGCGGTCGATGCCTTGCCGGCAGAACGATCGTCTGCAAGAGATTCCAGTTCATCGTCCGACAAGCCGACTCGCGGCGTGCCGCTGAGAACCGCGGTCACAGCCGGAACGCAGCCGGCCGCCCGAATCGCCTCCATCATGCCCCGCATGGTGGCGAGGTGAACCGGGAGGCTGCGGTCGATGGTGGTGGGGCAGTCCCCGTGGGCCTTTTGCCAGACTTCACACGGCAGGCCACAGGTCAGCACCGCTGTTTCCAGCAGCACGACACCGCGATTGCCGTGAAGTGCATCGACAACCTCCTCGTGTATGTGCAGCGGGTCGCTCACCGCCGGCGGCCGCGAAGACGTCCGCCCATCCGTTTCTTCGGCAGACTGCTCGGCACGATGCCACCCGGGAAACGGTCGGTGTCCTCGGCCAGTTCCTTGCTCGGCGCCTCTGAGATGGTGCGGCCGAGGTTCTTTCGGTTCTCTTCCCGCTCTCGGTCCAGTTCGGCGCGTTTGGCTCGCACATTACGGGGCTCCGGGCCGGGCTCGAAGTCCTTGAAGTGCAGTTCGTCGATTTCGACGTTGGTCAATCGCTCTACGTTCTGAAGCAGAGCACCCTGTTCCGGCTGCACGAACAGGATGGCTCGTCCGCTTCGCCCTGTTCTGGCGGTGCGCCCGATGCGGTGTACGTAGACCTCTGGGTCATCGGGGATGTCATAGTTGAAGACATGCGTGATGCCGTCGACATCGATGCCGCGGGCCGCGACGTCCGAAGCGACGACCACGTGCAGGTCGCCATTGCGAAGCTGCTCCATCACGCGGTTGCGTTTGCTCTGGTGCATGTCGGCATGCAGGGCCTGGGCGTTGATGTCCCTCTTTCGGAGATCGTCAGCCACCTTGTCAACAGTGATTTTGGTGCGGCAGAAGACCAGCGCGAGTCCAGGATTTTCTTCCTTGATGATGTGCCTGAGCAATCGCCGTTTGTCCCATGCCTGCACGGTTACGAAGGACTGTCGCACCTGCGATACGGTGAGGCTCTTCTTGTCGACCGTCGAGAGGTTCACCGGATTGTGCATGTACTTTCGGGCAAGTCGTTCGATCTCGCCCGAGATCGTCGCCGAGACGAAGATCGTCTGGTGGCGGTGTTTCATGGCGCCGAGGATCTTGCGAATGTCCTCACGGAAGCCGATGTCGAGCATCCGGTCGACCTCGTCGAGCACGGCGATCTTGACCTTGTTGTACGGCAGGAGCCCGCGGTTGTTCATGTCCATGACCCGCCCGGGCGTCCCGACGATGATCTCGGGATTCCGCTGGAGCCGCTTGGCCTGAATTTCGACCTTCTGTCCGCCGTAGACCGCCAACTTGTGCAGGCCGGTGTTCTTGCCGAGGACATCCATCTCTCGGGCGACCTGAATCGCCAGTTCGCGGGTCGGGACGAGGCACAGGGCCCCGAAGGCATCGCCCGGCTTGAGCAGGTGCAGGATGGGAAGCCCGAAGGCCGCCGTCTTGCCCGTTCCGGTTCGTGACTGGCCCATGACGTCCTTGCCCGCGATGGCCAGTGGAATCAACTCGGCCTGCACGTGGGTCGGATGCTCGAAGCCTACTTCCTCGATGCCCGAGAGCACATCTGGGCGGAGGCCAAGATCACCAAAGACCTGTTTGGTGTCGAAAATGTCGCTCATATGGGTCGTGCCATTCGCCCGGGGGTTGCATTCGGAATGTCGGTCCGTCCGTATGACGGAGCCGCTCAGCCTGCTGCGACTCATGGTAGGATCGAACGTAAGTCGATACAACCTCCGGACAGGCCCGCACGGATGCATTCGGACAGCCTTTTTCATGTTGATCTCGCCGCCATCGCCCGCAACGCGGCGGCGTTCTCGCGTCTGGTCGGACCCCCGACCGTGTGCTGCGGCGTGGTCAAATCCGATGCATACGGACTCGGTGCTCGCCCGGTGGCCGAGACGCTGACCCAAGCGGGGATGTCGCTGGTGGCCGTCTTTCGCGTGGAGGAAGCGTTGGATCTCCTGAGTTCACCGCTGGGCCGACCAGTGCTCATTCTCGGCGCGGTCCGCTCGCTCTGCCCCATGCACCCGCTGATGCCCTCGCTTGCTTCTGGGGATGTGCAGTTGGTCGTGCACGATCTGTCGCAGTTGAAGGAGATTGGTGCCGTGGCCACGTCGTTGCCCGGACCGATTCAGGTGCACGTGATGGTCGACGCTGGGATGCGCCGCGGGGGGTGCCCGCCGAGTGAAGCACCGCAGCTCGTCGAGGCGGCCATGCAGATGCCGGGCATCGGGCTGGCCGGGCTGATGACGCACTTCACATCGGCTGGAACGGACGCCGCTGCAACGCGGGCGGAGCAGGCGGTGTTCTCTGAGATCGTGGACCGCATCGGTCGATTGCCGGAAGGATGCCGCGTGCATGCCGCTGCGACAGCGGCCACCGTGCGGGACCCGGCCTACCACCAAGGGATGGTGCGAATCGGGCTTGGATGGGTCGGATGCATACCGGGCGACGAAGCACTCTCCGCCGCGTTTGGCTCGCAACTCAGCCCGGCCGTTCGGTGGCGGAGCAGCCTGCGCCACGTACACCATGTGCAGGAAGGGCACGCCATCGGGTACGGACAGCGGTGGCGGGCGAAACGCGACACCCGTGTGGGGATCGTTCCGGTTGGCTACGCCGACGGCATACCTCTTGCTGCCGGTGCCTGTGACGGCTGTGAAGGTGCCAGGATTGCAGTCGTGTCCTCCGCTGGGGAGCGGATCGCGGGCTACGCCACCGTGATCGGCGCGGTCAGCATGGATCAGATCGCAATCGACCTCGGCGATCTCCCGGAAGTTTCCGCAGTGGAGCCGGGACGCGCTGTGGAGATCATTTCTGCGACCCACGAGGGTCCGACCACCCTTCGCAACTTCGCGGCCGCGTGTGGCATCACGCCGCATCAACTGCTCGCCAGTATCGGCCCCCGCGTTCGCCGCGTACTGGTGAACCGTGAGGAAACTGTCTCCCAGACCGAAGCGTGGCACCCCGCCGCTGCGGTATGAGGGTCCGCGCGGTTTCGAAGGCAAAGGAAGCAGTTCCCTTCCTGTGTGTCTGAAAGGCGACCTTCCGGGCCGGGGTTCTTCGCTCTGCAGGAGTGAAGAAAAACGAAATTGGGAGCCGGGCATCACGACCCGACTCCCAACTTCCGACTTTCGGATCTATCCGCCGAGCGTATAGCGAACGAACTTCTTGATCGTGCAGCCCTCGGGGAGGATCTTCTCGATGGTGGTGGTCTCGTCGAGGACGTACTTCTGCTTGATCAGCGTGTTCTCTTCAAGGAACTTGCGGACCTTGCCCTCGGACATCTTCTGGGCGATCTCCTCGGGCTTGCCCGACTCCTTCGCTTCCTCGATGGCCTTGGCGCGGATCTCGGCGAGTTTCTCCGGTGAGATGTCGTCGGGGGTGATGGCGGCTGGGTCGTAGAAGGTGATGTGCTGGCAGATGCCCTTCAGTGTGGCCTCATCGCACTCGCCTTCGATCTGAAGCAGGCAGGCCCGCTTGCCATCATGGTGGACATACTCGCCGAAGGTGCCGCCCTCGAGTTTTTCACCGCGGGCGAAGTTCGCGTTCTCGCCCGTTTTGATGCGGATGTTGTCGATTGCGGCGGTCATGTCATCCGTGCATGTGACGGGACCAGCAGCACCGGCGAGCGCTTCGGTGATGACGATATCCATCATGGCGGTGAACTCTTCGTTGCGGGCGGTGAAGTCGGTCTCGGTCAGCACCTCGACGATGGCGGCGCCGCCATCTCCGATGGTGATCGCGACACGACCCTCACCAGTTGTCCGCTCGGTGCGGGTATCCATCTTGCCTTTGCGTTTGGCGCGGATCCACTCTTCGGCGGCAGTCATGTCGCCGTCGTTGGCCGCGAGGGCCTGCTTGCAGTCCATCATGCCGAGTCCCGTCTTCTGACGGAGGTTCATTACGTCTTTTGCAGCGATGGTCACGGTGTCTTCTCCGGTTGTGTCACTTGGTGGTATCGCTTGCCGCTGCTGCTGCTGCGACTTCGGCGGATTCTGGGGCGGGCGCATCGGCGGCGAACTTCACGCGGCTCGAGCGGCGTTTGGGCTTTTCGCCTTCCTGCTCACTGGACTCGTCGGCACCTTCGGCGGCGGCCGTGCGGGCGACGAGGCCTTCGCTCACAGCGGCGGCAAACTCCCGCATGATGACCTCGATGGATCGCATCGAATCGTCGTTGCCGGGTACGGGGATGTCGCAGTCGCCGGGGTTGCCATCGGTGTCGATGAGCGCGATGGTCGGGATACGAAGCGTACGGGCTTCACGCAGGGCGTTGCTCTCGCGGTTCGTATCGATGATGACCACTGCGCCGGGCAACTTGTTCATGTCGCGGATGCCCTGCAGGTTGCGAGTGATCTTTCGCTTCTCACGCATGAGTTGTGAGGTCATCTTCTTGGAGTAGGTTTCGATCTCTCCGGATTCGACCAAGGTTTCGAGTTCTTCGAGCCGCTTGAGCCGCTCGCGGATGGTGCGGAAGTTCGTGAGCGTGCCGCCGAGCCATCGCTCAGTCACCCACGGCATTCCGACCTCGGTGGCGAAGTGCTCGACCGAGCCCTTGGCTTGCCGCTTTGTGCCGACGAAGACCACATTGCGTCCGCTCGCCACCGTCTTGGTGATGAATTTCTTTGCAAGCAGCAACCCGCGGACCGTCTGCCGGATGTCGATGATGTGAATTCGGTTCCGCTGCCCCCAGATATAGGGCTTCATGCGAGGATCCCAGGCACTGCGTCTCTGGCCGAAGTGAATGCCTGCGTCAAGCAGGTCCTGAACGAGATTGTCCGACATGGAACAAACCTTCTTGTGCAGCGTCACCGACGAGCCGGCGTGCGGGGTCCGCAAAGGCGGAGCCGATCGTCCGAGGGACGCTTGGGGGGGCTGGCTGCGGCCAGCGAATGAAGCAGGGTTGGTTCGCCCCCGCACGGGACGAGCCGACCAGAACAGCCTGCGGCACGCGCCGAGCAGGCAAGACCGGCCAGTCTACCGAACCACGGCCCTTCCTTCAACAGCAGGGCCGATTTGGCGGGATGTGAAGTGCCCATCAATGATGGTGGCAATGGCCCGCCCTCGGACTTTTCGCCCGGCAAATGGGCAGTTGCGGCCCGCAGAGTGGAATGTGGCCGGGTCGATGATCCACTCCGCATCGGGATCGATGATCGTCAGGTCGGCGGGGGTGCCAATCTCAAGCCGCCCGAGGCCGAGTCGGTCGAGTCCTGCGACCGCCGCGGGTTCACAGGTCATCATGGCGAGCATGGTGGCCCAGTCGATGACGCCGCCATCGATCAGAGCCTCGCGGTACAGGGGCAGGGCGCATTCCAGTCCGACCATGCCGAAGGCAGCCGATGCGAAGTCGGTCTCCTTGGACTGGGCCGGATGGGGCGCGTGATCGGTTGCCAGAACGGTAATTGTGCCGTCTGCGATACCAGTCTTGATGGCCTCGACATCGGCGGCGGTGCGAAGTGGTGGGTTGACTTTGGCGAGGGTGTTCCAGTCACTGCACGCATCTTCGGTCAGCAGCAAGTGGTGTGGCGAGGCCTCACCTGTGGCGGGTTGTCCTGCTTCGCGGGCTTCCCGCAAGGCGATGACACTTTCGGCCACACTGAGATGTTGCGCGTGATAGCGGGCGGCGATACTGCGATTGAGCGTGAGGTCGCGGCGGAGCATGAGTTCTTCGGCTTCACGTGGCCATCCGCCAAGTCCGAGCCGCGTGGCGAGCGGCCCGGCATTCATGGCGGCGCCGCTGGTGAGTGTCGGGTCCTGGCAGTGCTGCATGAACACCGAGTCGGATGCGGCGACAAGACTCAGAATCCGCTTCATCATGTCGCTGTCGGCGATACCGTCCCCGTCGTCTGAAATGGCGACGGCACCTGCCTCGACGAGTTCAAGAATCGGCGCAAGTACCTCTCCGCGGCGGTTGATCGTTCCACAGGCAACGGGAAAGACGCGGGTCAGACCGGCGACTGTGGCGCGGTGCTTGATGGCGTCGATGACGGATCTGCAGTCTGCGGCCGGTGTCGTATTGGGCATACAGCAGACCGTCGTGAATCCGCCTGCCGCCGCCGCCGCGCTGCCCGAAGCGATTGTTTCTTGATGATGCCCGCTTTCATCCGGGTCGCGGAAGTGCACGTGAATGTCGATCAGCCCCGGGCTGACAATACAGCCCTCGCAGTCAAAGGTGTCTTCGGCCGGAGGAAGCGGCGTATCCGAAAGAGCAACGATCACACCGTCCCGCACCAGCACGTCACCGGTACGGTCCAGATCGGTTGCGGGGTCGATGACTCGGCCACCTTTGAGGAGCAGTTCGGTCATACGCGGGATGGTAGTGGGGGAAGCGGGAGGCGGTGAACGAGGCGCAGAACAAGACCCGAGGCGAGATGCCTCGGGCCTTGCCAGATTCCATTGCTGATCGTGGGGATCAGATCACTTGGCCTTCTTCTTGCTGGCGCAGCACGCAGGGGTGCCTCCGGCCTTCTTGGCGGCGGCAGCGGCAGCCTTGGGGCAACCGCCCGTGGCCTTCTTCTTGGCGGCGCAAGCAGCCTGATCAGCGCACTTGGACTTGTCTTTGCAGCAGGCCGGCGTATCGATGACACCGGGGCTGGCGGTGGTGGCGGGCTTGTTGCAGCCAGCGATCAGGGCGGCAAGGCCCAGTGTTGCGGTGATGGCGAGCATTTTCATTGAGGTCGTCTCCTGATTTGATGAGTACCCCCCGCTGGGGATGGTCACCGATTGTAGCGGATCGGGCCACGTTTTCACCCCAAACGTTCAGAAGTCGGAAGGGCGGGAAGCAAAGCAGCGATTTCTCCGTAGAATCGGGCGTTATGGATGATCAACACGCCATGGAACCGGAACTGCGGGCCCGGTTGCATACGCAGGCCAAGGCGTTGAGTAGCGGCCCAGGCGTGTACTTGATGAAGGATTCGGCGGGTGTTGTGCTGTATGTGGGCAAGGCTGCTTCGCTCCGCGACCGCGTGGGGTCCTACTTTTTAGCATCGGCCGACCTCGGTCCTCGCAAGCGGCTCTTGCTTGCGGGCATCGCCGACTTTGAGATCATCGAGATGGAGGCGGAGTGGGAAGCGCTGCTGGCAGAGGCTCGTCTGATCAAGGATCTGCGGCCTCGGTTCAATGTCATGTTGACCGACGGAAAGTCCTATCCCTATCTCGCGGTCACGACGAAGGATGACTTTCCGGGCGTCTACGTGACGCGCGATCCTGCCGACTCCCGCTTCCGCGGCGCCCGCATCTTCGGCCCATTCACTTCTGGACGGGACATCCGTGAGACGGTGGATGTGATGCA
>MPLY02188450.1_pt1 | contig 13214 bp, 4 predicted proteins | sample 1617301 | NCBI WGS metagenome assembly MPLY02 (sample SAMN05944805, study PRJNA350692) | marine metagenome | biome: marine; feature: ODZ; material: water; isolation source: 140 m water sample filtered on 0.2 um supor filter | place: Pacific Ocean | collected 2012-04-08 | depth 140m m
CTTGTTTTCTAATAGAATTAGGTCTGTAGACCAGGATTTCCCGTCGTCAGACAGGGCAAATACAAAACCTAGACTTGCCTAGACTTGCCTAGCCTAGCTGCCCATAGCCTGTCTAGCAGGATTTCCCGTCGTAAGCTTGCCTAGCCTACTTGCCTAGACTTGCCTAGACTTGCCTAGACTTGCCTAACTTAGGTAGCCTCCAAACAGTGTTTCTCGAACTTTCTACGACCTTTCTCGAACTTTCTACGACCTTTCAGACTGCCTAAGAGGTTGCCTTTCTCTACTACCTTCTACTACCTTTCTCGAACTTTCCCTCAACCGCAAGGCAACTTGTATCGTCGTTCGCAATCATTTCTTCGACTTAATGGCATCTGCAGTACTCCCAGGGCCCGAGGACGTCACCTAGAGCGACTTCGCAGAAAACTCGTAAAAACTGCATCTGGACACGTCGAAAATCGCTCGGATTTCGAGATTTCGTCGAAATCGCCGACGTCGTCGAAATCGCAGAAAATAGCTGGAAGTCACTCTCGATGCCATCATTCGCAATCATGTCTTCGACTTAATGGCATCTGCAGTACTCCCAGGGCCTGAGGACACCTGGAGCGGCTTTCCGGAAAACATTGAAAAAGTGCATCTGAACGCGTCGAAAGTCGCTCGAATTTCGAGATTTCGTCGAAATCGCCGAAATCGTCGAAATCGCAGACAATCGCTGGAAATCACTCTCGATGCCATCATTCGCAATCATTTATTCGACTTAATGGCATCTGTCGTGCTCCCAGGGCCCGAGGAGATCACCTAGAGCGACTTCCGGGAAAACATTGAAAAAGTGCATCTGGACAGGTGCCTAGACTCTTACACCGTCAACAACATGTACACATCATCTTCGCTCTCTCCCTCTCTCCCTCTCTCTCTAGAGTGCGCGAGTTTCCCCAATTTTATTGCCAGTTTTATTGCCGATTTTATTGAGGAAGAGGAAGACGCCTTTCATTTTATTGGTTGCGTCGAAGAGTTGGCCAGTTTCAATAAGAGCCAATCGTTGGCAAGTTTCAATGAGAGCCAACAGAGAGAGGAGAAGAGGCTGGTCAGTTGCCAACAGAACCAGACCCAAACGAAATACATGGCCAGTTTCAAGAAGAGCCATGATCATTTTGTCGTGCATGAGTGTGCAGAAGCCATTTGAGTTTACCACAACTCTCCCCGTCGCAATGGAAACGCGAGGTGCATTCCTGATGCTGCTTATGGTACACTGCAACATGACGAAGTCTATGCTACAGAGCAAGACCATTACGCATGCTCTGCTACAGAGCTATGCTACAATAGTTTCAGCAGGAATTTTGTTGCTCTTCTTATTTTGCGTAGTCGCCGTGCTACAAATCAGACTAACAAGAAGTGCGGGACATTGGGTACAGCACAGAGCATCAATGATTGAGACGGGAAACTCAAGACCTCACCGGACAAGTACCTCTGCAGCAGAGCTGTATTACCTGCGGCACAACCGTGCGTGCGCAGCGGCAGCAGTGGGAAATAAAGGAGGCCATCCTGGCTCCAGCTGTGCTCTCCAGATATCTGGCGCTGGCCTCATAGCGGTATTCCTTCAGAGCATTTGCGAAAAAGCATTGTGTTATTTTACTCTGGCCATGAAGCTGGTGAGTCTGTTGCTTGCGAGAATGCTACAGAGCATCTGCGAAAAAGCATCGTGTTATTTTACTCTGGCCATGAAGCTGGTGAGTCTGTTGCTTGCGATGCTGCAGGGCACGCTGGAGATTGCACAGGAAGTGGCGCTAACATGGTTCACGCCGCTTGAGTTAGCGGCGTGCCTCCACCTGGCTCGTACTCCCATACACCAAGACCATTGTTTTCTTCAATGTGAACAGAACGGTTGTTGGGTTAGTGCATCGCCCAGACCATCAATCCAGGACATGTCAACCACTGCAATTGCTCTGTTCACTCTCTTGCTTGCCCTTATGGAATGGCACGTCCCGCGAAAGATTCCGTGGCAACAGCTAACATGTCGCATCCTGACCGCTATATGTATGCATGCCTTGCGCTCGGAGACGGCGTGCGTAGTCATGGCTCTGCTGCTGCCGACCTTCGGAAAAAAATCACAAGCGCAAGGGATCACACCCATGAAGCGGACCGCCACTACGAGTCATGCTACGGAGCAGACCGAGGTCGCTGCAATGACGCCTAGCACGGAGCTCTGCGACCACCAAGGACACGTTGCTACAGAGCCCGTGCTGCCACAACCGACTGTCAACACTGGTAGCACACAAGAGCAGACGTCGCTGCCACTCTTAAACAGGCTGGACGACGTAATCTCAGTCATCGGTCCGCATGCAGGCGAGGGAGATGCTTTCCGAACACTGCACCTTGACGCGGAGAGGCTGCGCAACGCAAAGCAAGATGAGATCCGAGAGCTGTGCAAAGCGTGGGGCCTGACGCTTACAGAAAAGAATCTGCAAGGCAAGTACCGAAGACGATTGGATGCAGTCCTGAAACGGGACATCGAGCAGAAAATGATCGAGCGGGCAAGAGAGCTACAAAAACAATTAGGAATTGCGATACACAGCACTGCTACAGAGCATGCGAGAGCAGATTTTTCTCTTGAAGATGCGGTGGCTGAGGTGCTTCATCGGCTTGAAGACAGAAGCAATGATGCGGACATCATGGCAAGAATTGTTGATCATGCGTGTCACTCCCAGAACTGCATCAGTCACCGAGTTGCTGCGATGTGCCGAGAAGCAAATTGGCATACTTCCACAGAGCTGTGCAACGACCAGCCTCTTGATGCTTGCGGATACATTGCTGCAGACGCCGTTTGTCGCCTGCGTGACGCAGCTCTCGGAGAAGGAAGCAGCTGGCATGACATTTTATTGCCAGATTATGCGCAGCTGGAATGTATCGATCGTGGCAACAAAGTCCTGCGCAAGACAGATGACGATCGCAAGCTTGATTGCGACCAGGTTAACACTCTTGTTCGCCACTATTCTCATCTTCACGAAAGACGCGGAGCGGCAGAGGAATGGTGGGGTGGCGCTGTCGGCCTCGATCACTTTCTGATAGGTCTGCCCACCTTTGTGGAAGAACTGTCCACCACCACTTCAGACAGGCAACACCGATGGCGAGCCTGGGTAGTGAATACGCAGACCTCCGCACACCCTGGAAGTCATTGGTTCACAGTGGTGGTGGGCGCAAAAATGCAGTTGCTACAGAGCATTGGGATACCCACCGACCCAAACACCAACAACTATCCGAATCTCTTTGATTCGCCAGACCCAGCTCTATCCAACGCGTTGCGCTGGGCGCAAGCACATGCTATGAAGCCACAAGTAGCATCTTGGCTGCATGCGTGTAGCCAATGGGATTCCGCAGTGGCCAACAAAGAGTACCGTCATCAGAAAAAGCGACGGAAGCTGTGCAAAGACCACGGCATCCCATGTACAAAAATTGTCGATTCAAATGCAAAGCTCAATGCTGCGATGGAGTACATCCGACGAGAACTCAGTAACCGCATAGAGCAAATCCGCGGCACAAGGACGTCTCTGCAGTGTCTGCTACAGGGCAAGGCGTCATTTCCACCACGCGGCTATCACATACAGAAACGAGGAGCCTCTGCGGATGCCGCATGTCACCCGCCGCGCAAGAAAGCAGAAGTCGGTGCCAGCAAGCTGGAGAATTATTTTGAATCGAGGGCCACTGGCGATTCACTTCCAGAGATAGACGCCCTTGACATCCCTGACGTGGCTACCGACGTGAGATCGACCTACCTCCGTCTCCAGACGAAGCGGGACATCTACGCGAAGGACACGGATTTCCATATCGTAAAAAATGCACTGTCTGAGCTCCGTGGTTACGTGGGCAAAAGGCGATTGCGCAAAATGATTACAGACCCCCCAAAGACACCGAAGACGATACGACAACATTTCAAAGAAAGCAATTTTGGAACTCTTGCGTTCTCCTTCTCTCCGTCTTCTGCTGCAGCGGGTGGCGCCCAGCAATCGGAAGGGGAACGTCACAAAGTCGATCATTCACATGCGTGGAGAACATACTATGTTAAGCTCCTCGTTCTCGCGCAAGCACGGCCATGGCTTTCTGCGACAGAGCGATTGGACCCTATAGAAGATGCACCACCTACACCAAAGACGAACTTCCAGCTGGCTGAGGCCATCAAGCGACCTAAGAGCGCAGGTTTCGCACCATTTGGGTGCGACTTCGAAGACGCTGGCGCATACAGCCCCATGGAGACGCGACTACTTCTGTACGCCGAGATCCACAATTACGATGACCATGACTATGGAACGTTCACCACGCCGCGCGAAATGATGCCCTACACGTACCCGGCGGTCGGGATTAGTTCGTTTTTTTTTAGCAAAATTTCGGATTGTCAACCCGCAAAAACTGCTACTAGGGAGTCTCTAGAGGCTCTAGGAGTAGAAAAATCGAATTATTTGGGTCGAGATCTACCCCTGGAAGGTCCCTAGAGTCTCTGGGGAGGCTATCGAGTGGAGGTACCGAATTAATCATGAACCGAACTAATCATGACCACTGGGTACAGACAGCTACAGGAGTGGATCCTTGAGCGACGGCGACTGCAGCAGCTGAACATTGCAGCCGAAGACTCTTCTCGACAGCTTGTACAAACAGGCGAAGATCTGGCGGCCAAGCTATGCGCGTTCGCGTCGGACGGCGTCGTGGTGAAACACCTCATTGAGTTTGCGCTACCGTGGAAGAAACGAGCAGCCGCGGCAGAAGTCACACCGAAAGTCACATCATCGACCATGGACAATCGAAGCGAGAGACGAGGCGATGGTACAGAGCACGGCAAAGATACCAGTGACGACGATGCTCCACATCCAGACGATCGACACAAAAGCACAGATGATAGTACAGAGCACACCAAAGATGCCAGTGACGAAGCCAAACGGCCAGACGACCGATGCAAGACTGCCGGCGATGCTACAGGGCGCGCCTCACAACAGAGATTGAAATTGAAACAGCACGATGACAGCCACAAGACGTCTTCCCACGACGTGACCTTGAGCCAACACACAGCAAAAGCGATGGCAGACAGCTTCTTCAAGTTTGTGGAGCAGGAGCATCTCCAGCAACATCTGAGTCCTATGAGTGCCGGGCAAATTCTAGCGCTATGCATCTTCCATAGCAGACTTTCGTGGCAGAAAGGCAAGCCTTTGGAATTGCATGACCGCGATCAGTATTGGATGCCGAAGCCTACATACACTCCAGCTGCACAAGTGCAGGCACCTTCGCCGCCACATTTCGTAGAGCGAATGCGGAGCACTGCTACAGGGCATGTTTCACCAGAAATGCAGCCACCACGCACCTGCTGCCTTTGTGGCCAGGGATTGATCGATGCACCAGCACTGTGGAAGCACTGCGAGGTTGAGCACCACAGCTGGGCCGAAGCAGTGAAGCGCATCCTCTGGGAAGCGGAGCAACTAGATGCAATTCCCCTACTCCCACCTGACAAGCGCCGGATTATTCAGAACTTCACTAACGCTCTTACATATTCGAAACCAGCGGAAGGTCACTTTGGGCGCGACAAAGTCTGCATGAGGCAATTGGTGGGATGCGCAACGTGCGCCAAAGTCTCGTGGATAGACAGGTGCTTCCCATGTCATCTGTTCCAAGACTGCCCAGATGCATTGCGACCACGAGAGGAGAATGATGCCGATGATGCTGAACCCGAGGCAGCAGCGGAGGAGTCTAGCGACGAAGAGGCGCCCGCTACAGAGCAGCGCCGAGGAAGACTGCTTAAGGATGAGGATGGCTTTTATGTGATCGACGCCCATAAGATAAACGAGCTGCTCGACGTGAACAAATACATCGAAGCCTGGCCGCAGATCCCCAAAGAGGAGCTACACGCATCCTCGGTAGAACACCCCAGCCACCCAGAGTACAGATGGCTGCTCAACACGCGAAGGGTACCCGTACAGGCGTCATCTTCCGGTTCCGCTGCTACAGAGCACGAGCTGCCGAAATGCGCCGGGGTAGGTATCAAGGATCGGCCCCTATGGCTATGCAAATCATGTACAACGGCCATTTGCAGACCCGAGCCCGTCATGCCATTCTTTGCTTTAGCCAACTGGAACTGGGGCGGCCGAGTGCACCCTCTCTACTACAACCTCAGCATCGCCACAAAAGCCTTGCTCGGATTGGCCATCATGATCTGCAGACTGATAGTTCTGCGACATAGCGAACACCCAGAAGACCAAGAGAAAGGTTTCGTAGGCAATACCATCCTATTGACACAGCCGCGTCCAGAGGAAATCATGCAGAAGCTCCCCCCAGCCAACGCTGAAGTGTCTAAGTATTTGTCGGTCTGCTTTAACAATCAAAAACTCACGACGGCAGATGTGGGCAAACACCGGGCCTTGGAGATTGACCCTGAAGAATACATTAGATGCAGCGAGCTTCGCAAAAAGGTGTGCCCTGTATTTGCAGAAGTGCAGCTAGACGAACAGCAACTTCGGACACAGTGGCCCGAGCGAGCGGTGCCGACAGCTATCCTCCAAGGCGCTCAAGCAATGGACACGTTGCACACCTTCAAGCCCACTCTCGATGGACCGGCAACCATGAAAGCACCTACGTGCAACTTGCCTTCCGGCGACAAGGACCCACAAGTTATAGACGACGACGACGGCGCCGATGCTACAGAGCACGGCACTAGCGAAGACGGTGCGGATGCGAGGGAGCACGACGCTGGCGATGCGACAGAGGACGCCAATGCATCGACATTGCCTCTCGACATGCCGGCAGAGTTCTTGATTGGAATGCATGAAGACGATGCCCATGACCCAGTCGATCTCATGATCGTCTTCCAGAAGAACTTGGAATTGGTACAAGAAGCGGGTAAGCGCATCTACAATTTTGAGCAGCGACGTGTGCAAGCAGCAGGGACCGAGAAGGCTGCCGATGTGGCCGCCACTCTGGCAGCCGAGAAGACTAAGCATAGTGCAGCATTGGTAGACTTGCGGAGACTTGCCAACAAAATGGGGAGGGAGTATCAGCAACAAATGACAGACGCGCTTGCTGCTGCCCGCATGGATGGTGCAAAGGCCAACACACCGAGAACATTGCACATCAGAGCAGGGAAGCCAGTGAACATGTTCGAGGCAGCGGCGTGGCCATCGGCCTTCGTTGAATTCTTCTACGGGGACTGCGCACCGAATCTAGGCAGACCACGAAGAGTTGGAGTACGAGAGCTCTTTCACTACTTGGCAACCCGCGAAGAATTAGAATACAGCTTGGAAGCGGACACAGATGATCCACTGATTCCAGGGGGCCGCTACAGAGCGCGTCCGCAATCCCGGTGGAACTCTCCAGAGTTCATGGCCATCTTCGCGGATGTGGTTCGGAAGCTGCGCATCCTACAGACCACAAAGCACATGTGGGAGGGCGCAGCACCCAAATGGGGGATAGACATACAAGCGATATGCGATGCGAAAGTGGAACACTTCGAGCAGTTGTCAGCCATCCTCGCGCGTCACGGCCAACAGAGCATGCCAGAGATGATGCGAGCAGCCGCCGAACACAAATTGCTTCCATTGTTCAAAGCACTGCAGTACGTCACCTTCCAGACTGCGAACATTCCACTGACGCAGGGCTATAAGATGAGCCTCAGACAGCTAGGCTTTGCGCTCAACGTATACGATGGGCCGCTGACCGTGTTTCTCACTACCAACTTCGCAGACGTATATTCGCCGATCACGGTCATTCTTATGAATGGAGCTGGCGAGCCTCTTGGCAAGCGTGAAGTCAATCTGCTAGACAACGAGCCGTGCATGCCGACGCTGCAGGCCATGCACCGCGCATTGGCCCAGCACCCAATGCTACAAGTGGAGTTGTTCCTTCTATTGGACGACCTCGTGCACACCGAACTGTGTTGCATGACCGCCTTTATAGGCGTGAGAAGATATGGCGAAGATGCCAGGCAACCCTTTCGAGAAGACGACTTCGCAACCACCGGCCAGATTGGCATAGCCCAGTTGCCACGGTCAGCGTTCAAGCCATTGGAAGCCCAGGGGCGTGGCTTCACGCATGGTCATCAGAAAACAATTTCCGTGCCTCGAACGAGAGCTGCGCGACTCAAACACTTGTTCACGAAGGCCGCTGCTACCGAGCACGGAGAAGATGAGCTCAGCAGATGGTGCCAGCGAGCGCGGGAGGCAGTGCTGCAAGCCGCCTGTACTTTGCAATACGATTCTGCCGTGTACTCGGGCACCCAACTTGGAGTGGCATTGCGACCGGAACCTTTTTCGAGCCGGCAGCAGCAGCGTAGCAGGTTCGATGGACAAGTGGAAGAGGCTGACGATAACGCACCCAGGCGACACCTCATTCCAGTCACTGAGCGAGAGCTCAACGGCCACTTGAAGAGGGAAGAAGAAAGTGCCATAGCAGAGTCACGACCAATGCGTCATCCCTACAAGGAGCTGCCCCTGACTGGCGCCACTCAAAGCATGATGCCGATGTATCGCCGCTCCAGCAGCTTTAGTCACATCGAGATACCAGACGAATTCGGCTACTATCCGGGAGCCGCTACAGAGCACTCTGAGAACGGCGGATGGCTTCCGTATGCCAAGGAGTACGCTGTTGGGCCGAGCGGGGAAGTGAAAGGCTTCCGTATGCCGAACGGTGAGCTCGCTTCAGCAGAACAGATCAAAGACGATTGCGAGGCATGGAGAACAAGCTTTGCACGAGACCAGCGAGCCAGCTTCATCCAGAACCAGGACCACGGCTGCACAGGCACATGCGTCAAATACGAGAAAAAGAGGGGCGCTGCAGAGCTTCCTCAGCGTGCTGGCCAAAAGATTGCTGGGCCCGGCGTTCCCAAGTGCCGCTTCAGATTCTTCCGACATGTTGCCCTACGCATAGCCGGGACTGTCAAATATGTCATCAGGCGCGGCAAAGAGCTAGTCGAGAATGCCTTCATTGCAACCGGCAACGAAGAAAACGAGTATGGCAAAGTCATGGTGCCACGACAGTCGCCCTTCAGGTCTTCCTCTATGGACGTACTGCAATCAACGCTCCGTTGCAACGCCGACTATCAATACCAGCAGAGAGCAGTGCCAGACCTCCAAGGCACAGAGCAGGAGCCTTCTGGTACAGAGCAAAGGCAAAGCACAGAGAGCCACAACTTCAACGCATCCTTCTTGCGCGGCTGCGGCGCACTCAAGTGTCGCACGGGCAGGCTCATCATGACAACACTTGCAACAGCGATGCGAGCAGCCAACGTTGCAGATTTTTACATGACGAAGTATCTGTCCAAGGCTCAAGAGGCGCTTGGTCCGGTCATGCAGCCTTTCATCGCAGGTATGCGCCGCATCGCTACCGCAGAGAGTGCACCGGAAGCCGCGGAGACCACTCTCGTCCAACGTGCACGGCAAAGAGTACGCCGATTCATCTTCTGCGCGAATCGCACGATGTGGTTCTCTGCCTGCGAGCTCGGCGTATTTCTGACAACAGGCGACAGTTGCGTCAAAACCGAAGAAAACACCAAGGTCTTCTCTGGCAAAGGCATCGCGATGATGCACGAGTGCAAGCGGCTACTCAACCATAGCACTGCTGCAGAAGGACTCCTGCTTGCCCGCAGCAGCACAGAGCGCACAGAGGCGACGTCTATGGACGCATTCCTTGTGCCACGGCCTACAGACACCGACGCCGACGCTGGCAACGACGCTGCACTCGACGAAGATTGCGATGCGGCAGAGCGCGCGCATGGAGATCCCGAGACCGACGATGCACTCGAGGAAGATCGCGATGCTACAGAGCACGCGTATGGAGACCCGTCCAGCGCCAACACAGAACCACCCACAAAGAAGCAACGAAGACGATCAACCGTCGCGAGCGATGAGCAGCCAGGCCCTGGTACAGAGCACGCCGATTACCCTGAAGACGATTGCGAGGAAGCTTTTCCTCCGGTGATGACAAGTTCGGACGCAGCCGCTACCATTGCAGACGCCACAGGGAAGAAGCAAATGTTCACAAAGAGCTTGGCGCATCGAGATGACTGGCTGCATCGTGGCATCATGCTTCGCGATATGGATTACTACCACTATGCACGCTACGTCGAAAGAGTGGAGATGCCAAGATCAGGAAGTGCGCAAAGCTTCCAAACACGGCATGGCGCCTACTACCTCTTCGATAGACACTACCCCCTTGCAAAGAGCTATGTCCAAATACTGCGAAAGCGACCAAAGACGGTGCAAAACGTCGGGCCACAATGCAAGCGCTCAGATGTTAATGGCGGTGAGGACAACGCCGTGTATAAAGCATACTTCCATTCGTGCGTGCATTGCATGGGGGCCCAGCAGTGTGCCAACCCTTTGATGTACCAGCAGTTGCTTTATCCACGAATAGACGACATCGACAAATATTTAGCGATGCTACAGAGGACGCCTTACGCCAAACGGCTGCAAACACGATTCGCTCCAGCATGGAACGCTCGCCGCTACGAGCTCGAGGTCCTCGCCGACCGAGCTGCAGAGAAGCACAACAGAGCCATGCGCATCGGTGTGATTCACGACACGACTTCCTTCAAAGGCGTACGCATCCCGAGAAAAACCAGTGCTCCAGACGCTGCTACGGAGCAGATATTCGAACTCAAAATGCGACAAGTTCTCATACAGCAAGCAGTTCTTCAAACGATGAGACGCGGCACTTGCCTGGAACGCGTGATGCAGAAGCTCATGGAGTGTCTAGCTATCCCCGTACCATGGCACCCCGACCAACCACATCTGGCCGAATGGCAAGCTTTCTCTACTCGAGAAATTCTGTTCAACCTAGATCAGTCGGTGGAAGCTCGCAACATGGCTCAGAAGCAGGCTGCCAAGCACAAGAGTCTGCTCACAAACGATGGCGATGAGGATGAAGACACCATGTCCAAACCTAAGATCGTCATTGAAGATCTCGGAGGCGCACCTGCTGACCTTGATGACGAAGCGCATCCAGAGGATGCCACCGCTGCCAAACACGAGCTTCAACTGTCCACGTCCATCATCACACGGGTGCTGGCAAGGACGACCGAGCGTGATACTGCTGGCCAGGTCGGCCGCCCGAAAGACATGCACACAGAGATGCAACGCGTCGCCGCAATCTTTGGCACCGAACTTGACGACGCCATCAAACCGTTCCACGTCCAACAGCACGACAACAAGGCAATGGGCATCACAATCCACGAGGCATTGCAACATCAAAAGACAACGGCCGAGACCATGCGACAGCAGCAACATACAGAAGTGCCGCGTGAGCAGAACGAAGCGCATGCCGAAGTCCAGATGCTCGCTCAGGAGGCGGCGGAATTGCTACAGAGCCTTCCCACGGACCTCGCCGCATCAGGCCCAGTGGCTTTTGCGAAACATCTTGTAGAGGCAGCCACACTTAACCAAGACCAGCGGGCACCAGTGGCGCTCATAGCAAAAGAAATGCAGACTGCGTGGGAGAAGCAAGGCAAACCGCAGCATATGAAACCTCGCGGTAAGATTCTGCGGATGCTCCTGCTCGGTGGAGGTGGCTCCGGGAAGTCGCGCATCGTGAACTTGGTTCTCACAGCGTTGTTTCTCCAATTCTGGGGTCCCCGTGGCTGCGTGAAAGCGGCACCATCAAACAAAGCCGCCAGGGGAATCCTAGGCAAGACATTACATGTTGTGGCCAAGCTCGGAGGTGGCTCGCTAAACATGATGAATTTGCGTTGCAAACCTGAAGCCCAGAGCGCGCTCGCATACCTCTGGGTATCATGTGGAGCGTTCATCATCGATGAAGCACCCCAGGGAGCAGCCGCATTGTATCACGCAGTCGCCCTGCGCAGTTGCTATGGGCGCGCAGCTGCCCACGAAGTGGAGGTGTCGGACTATGCGGAGCCGTCTCAGACCTTCGGAGCCATGCCAATAGTCGTTGAATGCGGTGACGAACTGCAGCTTCCACCAGTGCCAGCGTCCGCTGGATTATTTGCGGAGCGGAGCCAAGTTGGTACAGAGCATTTGGCGGGAGTGGAGATCTTCAAGCAGAAGGACTACGTCTATCGACTCAGCACAATGAGACGATTCACGGATGCAACGCTGATTTCTATACTCACCAAAATGCGCCGCAGCGGTGGTTGCAAGCTCACAACGCAGGAATGGAAGGCATTGCGCAACACCGATATTAGTGCAGCGTCTGCTACAGAGCAACGCGAACGTCTGCGAGGAACCGAGCATTGGTATCAATCTGCACCAACGTGGGCCACTGTATCCATGGCTCAAGTCATCCGCTCACGACTCTCCGCAGTACAGGCGGCCGCCACGCTCTTTGTCGTACCCGCCAAGGATTATGTGCTTAACCGCCCACAGAATTCCAAGCTCACAGACGCGTATCTGGCGGAGCAGATAGCCAGCGTTCCCAACATGAACAACACCGGCAGGCTGCCCAGTATTGGGATGGTTCACCTTGGGATGACCATACGCCTGACCAACACAGTGGAGGCGCCAGAAGCAGTCACCGACAGCACAGGCGAAGTAGTTGGCATCGATCTTGATCCAGACGAGCCTAGTGACGCTACAGAGCGCACGTCTCCCATCGAAGGTATCAGGATCCTTCACAGGTTGCCAACTGTGACAGTGAAGCTTCACAATGTCAGCACCGAATTCTTGCCCCCAATACCTTGCACACTTCATGCCGTCGACGGAGCTTGTCGAGACTGCGAGAGCTGCGACTTCCGCGCAGGATGTGTAGCAGTCCAGCCGCAGCTCGCACGCCGCAGCTTCACTGTAGAAGTGCCGGATCCAGGTTCCGACACATGGTACACACTACGAGTCCAGAGACGACAGCTACCAATGACGATCAAAACAGCAAGCACGCTCAATACATTGCAAGGCGTAACAGCAGATCCTGGCCTCATCTTCCATTGGAAATTCCCACGCTTCTTCTCAGGAGAGCTGCGGTGGCTGGCGACATATGTGGCTTTGTCCAGGCCCCCTTCTCTGGCGCAGTTGATATCTGTAGGACTGCCCGACGAGTTGCGCAATATTATCCAGGGTGGGCCGCCAGAAGGCATTCTATCGAGATTCAACGACATGTTCAAGGAGAAGGAAGACGCCACGCATATGCGAGCCGCAGAAGTCATGCGAGAATTGGGATGGGACGCAACAGATTAGTGAGCACTGCTACAGAGCATGTCACTCATCAGTCACAGACCGGAGCAACGCTAAAGCATTGGCACA
>MPLY02038549.1_pt1 | contig 13187 bp, 14 predicted proteins | sample 1617301 | NCBI WGS metagenome assembly MPLY02 (sample SAMN05944805, study PRJNA350692) | marine metagenome | biome: marine; feature: ODZ; material: water; isolation source: 140 m water sample filtered on 0.2 um supor filter | place: Pacific Ocean | collected 2012-04-08 | depth 140m m
ACAATGATCCTGATTTTCCGTTCATTCCGTTTCGGCTTCATCACCTTCCTCCCTATCCTGATTGTGGTGCTCTGGTATCCTGCCACGGTCCATACCGGCGGAACCAACCTGAACATTTTCACCGCCATGGTCGGCACCATTATCATCGGCATCGGCATCGATAATTCAATCCAGATTACCGAACGCGTCCGTGAAGAAGGCACGCGCCCCGAAGGCATCATGAAGGCGGTGCAGTATACGGGCCAGTCGGTCGTCGAGGCCACCTTCACGACGATGGGGGGTGTCCTGTCGGGGGTCATCATCTCGTTCTACCGCACCCAGTTTATTGGCTTGCGCAACTTCTTCGCGCTGATTATCACGCTGGTGCTATTCTCGCTGCTGCTGGCGGTCTTCGCACTTCCGAGTTTCTACCAGGCGCTGCACCACTACGGCGATAAGTTCGGCCCGCGGCGCCTGAAAGTCAAGCGCTAGCTGAGCATTTCCGCGACAGCGTCAACCGCTTTTCGTGCATACGGCAGCAGCCGCGGCTCGATGTGCTGCGGCTCAGCGCCCGGCCCGATGACGCCCATGCCGACTGGCTTTCCGGTCGCGAGCTGCAAATTGACGGTGGCCTGCACGACCGCCTGCCCCATCGCGAGCCCGTGTTGCGTCTCACCGCGCTCGATGATGCCGAGCAGCACCGCACCGGCGATGTCGTCGCGTGCCAGCAGCCGCTGCAGCGCCAGTGGGCACTCCAGCGCGCCCGGCACCCACTGCTCGGCGACGACCTCGAGCCCCAGTTCGCCGGCGCGCTCCCTCGCCGCGGCCGCCATGCGGGCGACCACCTCGCGGTGGTAGCTGCCGCAGACCAGCGCGATGCGCTTCACCGGGCCTCCATGATGCGCGTGACGGTCTCGACGACCGCGCGCGTCGTTGCGTCAATCTCGACGTTGAGCCGGTCGCCCGGCTGGCGCGCACCAATCGTGGTGCGCGCCAGCGTCTCGGGAATAATATGCACGATGAACTCGCCCTCCGCGGGCCAGGTGCGGCCGACGGTGAGCGAGATGCCGTCAATGGCCACGAAGCCCTTCTCGAAGATGCAGACGATTGCGTCGCCTCTGACGCGCAGCCGCAGGTCGTGCGCGCCCTCGCCAGCCTCGACCGCGACGACTTCGGCGACGGTCGAGACGTGGCCCGAGAGCAGGTGGCCGCCCACTTCGTCGCCTAGCCGCGCGGAGCGCTCCAGGTTCACTACGCCCCCGTCGGCAAGCCGCTCGCCGAGCGTTGTGCGCGCGAGTGTTTCGGCGACGACGTCGAACTCCAGCGCGCCGTTGCCAATCGCGCTGACCGTCAGGCAGGCGCCGTCGACTGCGACGCTCGCGCCGGTCGCGATGCCGTCGGCGAAGCCAGCGGGTGGTTCGACCGCGATGCGCTGCGCGCCGTCGTTCTCGACGGCGCGCAGCGTGCCAGTGGCGGTCACGATGCCGGTGAACATCCTACTCCTGTCCGAAGATGCGCAGGATGCGCGCCACGATTTTGCGCGTCCCCGCTAGGCCATGCTCCAGCTTCGGCAGTCGCACGACCTTCGCAATGTGGCCGCGCTCGGCCAGCTTCGCCTCCAGCGCCTTCGGTTCGAACAGCTCCTGGTCGTGCCCCAGCGCGATGATGTGCGGCTTGATTTCCTCCACGATGATGCCGAGCATGTCGCCCTCGCGCCCTACCACCGCGTGGTCGACCGGCTTCAGCGCCGTGACCATCTCGGCCCGGATTGCGGCCGGCACGACCGGCTCGCGCTTCATGCGTCGCACCGTCGCGTCGTTGGCTATAATCACTACCAGTTCGTCGCCCAGTTCGCGGGCGGCTCGCAGGAAATGGATGTGTCCGGGGTGCAGCAGGTCGAAGACCCCGGTGGCTACTACGCGCTTGCGTCCCACGCGGCAACAATTTCATGCCCCTCCAAAAAAGGATGCCTCCCGGCTTCGGCCCATGCGGCTGCTGACTCGGGCGGCAGCCGTCCCCCGTCGTCAGCGAGCATCTCACACCCGAAGGCGACCGGCGGCAGCCCTGCCATCTCCGCCAGCGTGACCATTAGCTCGGTGTGCCCTTGCCGCCCCGCCAGCCCGTCGGGATGCGCGACGCAGATCGGCACGTGTCCCGGTGACCGGAACCGTTCGCCCAGCAGCAGCTGCGCCGCGTCCGGCTCGAGCCCCGCGGCAGCCAGCTCGCCGAAGGCGGCAACGGTGCGCGCGCGGTCGCGGTCGGTGATACCGGTGTAAGTGTCGCGCGCGTTCAGCCAGAGCGAGAACGACGAGCGGCTGTCGTATGGTAGGTCATGCGCGCGCAGTGCGGACAGTGCTGGGAAATCGGCGGCTGCCGAATCGAGCACAGCGTCCATGAACGGCAGTCCCAGCCGCTCTGCTGCGTCATGCGCGACAGCGATGAAGACTAGCCCCCCGCCGCGCTGTCGCAGCAGTCGCACTCGCTCTGGCGCCGCGTGCTGGGCGGCGAAGACGATGTCAGTCTCACCCTCGCGCCCCGGCGCGTCGTAGAGCAGCAGTGGTTCGCCCGCCCGCAAGGCGGCTGCGGCAGCCTCGACCGGCTTCGCGATGGTAGCGTCCACGCTGCGCGACCCGCGCGCTATCTTAAACGGTTGCGTAGCTACGCGAAAATACGTAATTAACTAGTCGCTGAGGACCTTGAACTTGGGTTCCTTATCCTTGACAGCCTTGAATTGGGGAGCGTCATCCTCGACCGGCTGGAAGACCGGTACATCCTCATCGACAGCCTCGAACGATGGCTCATCCGCGACCGCCTTGAAGGTGGGGGCGTCGTCATCGACAGGCATGAATGTCGGTAGGTCGGCTCCGCTTTCGCGCACCATCGGGGAGCCGGTGTCGACCGGCGTAAAGGAGGGCACGCTGCCGCCAACCCCGTGCTCGAACGCGGGTTCGCTGCTGTTGCCCTTGATTTCGCGCATCGCAGCCACCGCAGCGTCCTTGACGTCCTTGACTGCGTCGTTGGTCAGTATCAGCAGCGCATCCATCACGCCGGAGGGCATCTCGAAGTCAATTGCCCGCGCCACGGCTCCCAGCGCCGTAGCGGCGGTGGCGCGCACGCGCTGGCTGCGGTTTTTGGTCTCTTCCACGTAGAGCTCCACCAGCTCATCGAGCTCACCAGGCGGCAGCTCGGGAATCTTAGTCCAGAGTTCCTTTGCGGCGAGATAGTCGCCCGCCAGAACTGGTTTGAGTAGTGACTTGACGCTGACGCCCAGCTCCTTTCCGGCAGGCTGTTTGCGCGCACGCCTGACCTTGCGCACCTTGCGCTTGCGAGCGGCGGACTTGCGCTTGCGTATCGATACTTTCTTGGAGGGGGCGGGCTCAATCCCTTCCTCTCCCTGTTGCAAATGCGCCTTGCGTCCAGTCAGCTCACGCACCTTGAAAATCTGGTTGCGCGGCATCTTGTCGCTGTGCCTGTCGAGCCCCGCGCTCTGTCGGCGGCTGGCGATATCAGTACCCCTTTCGCTGTCGAGCCCCGAGGAGACCTCGAACTGGGGTCCCTCGTTGAGCGTCACCACTCCCGGCCCCCCGTCGGGCTGCCCCATCGGAGGGCTGACTGGCTGCGGGTCGAAGAAGGGCTCCCGCGCGAGCAGCGCCCGCAGGTTGCCGTTGTTGTAAGCGTCGAGTGCAATTGCGTTGCCGGTGACCAGTTTCAGCAGCTCGGGCGCATTTGCGCCGCGCACCAGCCGTTCGACCGCGTTGAGCAGCTCGGGCCGCTCCTTGGCTAGGGCGTGGAATTCGGGCGCCATCGCCCGGACTTCGGCCAGCTTCTGCTCCAGCCCGGTGTCAAGGCTGGGGCCGGAGCCGGGTTGCGGGGCGGTTGCGCCGCCAATCGAAACGACGTTGGTGAAAGTCTCCTCGAGGAATTCCTGCGGCGTGTAGGGCATGCGGCCACCGCCCTGCTCACGCAAGTCGCCCTCCAGCGCCCGCTCGCCGAGCGCCAGCACAAACATACAGCGCGGCAGGTCAAGGTAGCTGGCCATGAACTCAATCAGCTTCAGCAGCACCCCGGGAGCAGCCATATCGACGCCCTGCACCAGTATCACCAGTGGCGGCTGCGTCACCAGCCGGTCGAGCAGCTTGCTCATCGCGGCGTCGAACTCGCGCATCGCCTCCATGTGGGCAGTGCCGCGCGTCACGACGGCGAGCTGGTCCAGCCCCTCCATCAGCCGGTTGGTAATTTCGGTGACCGTGCTGTCGCGATCCGAGAAGTCCTGCAACTGGAGCAGTAGCTGCTGCGCCAGCGGGACGCCGAGGTTCGGCTCCGATAGGTGTCGCCGCGCGTTGAACAAAAGCACCGTCAGCCCGCGCTCTTGCAGTCGCGGTTCGAGCTCAACCAGCAGCCGTTTGCGCTCGGCCGGAGAACCATTGTAGAGCGCAACTGAGGACGGCGGTTTGCTTGCACCGGCTAGCTCTTCGAGACGGTGAAGGGCTTCTTGCATACAGAGTTATGTCCTTGAGCAGAAAGCTGATTCCCGCTGCCGTCGCGGCAGTCACCATCTATTTTAAAGGTTCGGGAGGGGTGGAAACTGAGTGCGGGGGTCGCATAGCCTGGCCAATTGTGCCGGACTTAAGATCCGGTTCCTCAGGGATTCGTCGGTTCGAATCCGACCCCCCGCACCATCCTTTACCGTTCAGCTACGGCGCTGCGCTCGTTGCCAGTCGGTGCCGCCGTGCGGCGACACGCCGGTAGAGCCAGCGCAACAGCCGCATCACTCCGGGAAACCGCGAGAGCAGCCAGAGCGGCCAGCCCCACCATATGTGGCGGCAGAGTTCCATGAGCGCGTCCGCGCCGCCGAGCATGCTGTCATCGGGCAGCAGCAGCAGCAGCTCATCCGGGGCGGCGGTCGTGTCCGCCGCCCCGCCATCCCGGGCGAGCCGCTCGCGCACCCACTCCGCCTGTAGCTCCGCTAGCGTAAAGCCGGCGCGCTGCGCCAGCCCGCCCCAGCGGTCGGCGAGCCCGCGGCAGAAGCTGCACTCGCCGTCATACAGCAGCCACCCCGCTCCAGACACGGTGCGCCAACCGGCGCAGCGTAAAAGCGCGTTGCGTCGCTCTGTGGGGTCGCCCGCACGGCGTTACGCAGCTTAAATATCAGTCGTCAGAAAGGTGGAATGGTCCAGTAGACCATCGCGAGCGCCAGGATACCGGCGACGATACCGCCCCACGCGGCGCTGCTCCACGCCATGATTTTGGAGCCGTCAAGCGGCGGGACCGGAATCATGTTGAAGCCACCCAGGATGATATTGATGATTACCAGGAATCGCGCCAGCACACCGAACCAGCCGAGAGGCCCGGCCGCGCCAGCCAGCAGCAGGTAGAACGGCAGCACCGCCAGCGCCAGCGCGATGTTGGTGAGTGGCCCCACCGCGGCGATGTGGCCATGCTGTTGCGGGGTGACGCGGCCGGCGACCATCACCGCTCCCGGCGCCGCAATCAGGAAGCCGAAGGCGCCCATCAGCAGCGCCAGCAGCAGCCCGTTGCGGTTGCCGCGGTATTCAGCCCAGCAGCCGTATTTCTGTGCCATCCACTTGTGTGCCAGCTCGTGCAGTAGGAAGCCAGTCATCACCGCCGCGAACGACATCAGCAGTTTCACTGCAAAAATCGAGAGATTCGCGAGTGCCGGCTCAATCCCATCGGCGAGTGCCAGCGCCAGCGCGACCGTCAGTATTGCGACGGACTCGGCAATCTGCGCCTTCTCGTAGTTGGAAAAGAGCATCCCGCCCGGCCGGCGGTTAACCTGCAGCGGCTCGCCCCACCCGGCGGTGAACGGTGAAGACTCAGTGCGATAGGTCGCCTGTCGGCTCCGCGAGCGGTCGCTCCACATGGCGCGCCACCCTGCCCTCGTCTTAAGGAATTTGGCCGACGCGCGACGCAAGCGCTTAAGCGCGCCAGCCATCGCCGCGCGTGGAGGACAAGACGCAGCAGCTGCGTGCGCACATCGCCGCGCTCGAGGCGGAGCTGGAGCAGCAGCGCGAAGCGCACGCCGCCAAGATGAAGCGATTGAAGTCGGAGAACTACGCGGCGCTCGAGGCGTCGCAGAGGCGCTATCAGGGCGAGCTCGCCATCCAGCACGCCAACTTCGGGCGGCAGATTGCGGAGCTGAAGGCGCGGCTCAAGGCGTTCGACGTATGAGTTCCCAATTCTGGGCTGCCAACCTGCTCGGGATGGTGACGCTCTTCGCCCCGGCGTTCTGGCTTTTCCTGCGCACCATCGCCCCTGTCGAGGAGCAGCTACAGGAGCGCAAGCTCTACCTGGCGTGCGGCGGCGGCGCTATTTTCGGGACGATTGCCGAGGCGCTGATGCTGCTCGGCGGATTCAGCCTGCGCTCGCCCACCGTCGGCTACGCGTCGTTACTGATTGTAGGACCTGCGCTGGTGACGCTGGTGCTCTGGCTGGGGCTGCGGCTGCGCACTTTCCGCGACGCGCGCCACGCCGTTTACTACGCGGCCGGCTTCGGCCTCTTCTTCGGCGCGGCGCACGAGTTCTGGAAGCTGCTTGTGCTCGAGGCGGGGCAGCCCGACGGAGTGCTGCCGTTCCCCGGCGGGCTGCTCGACGCCTGGTTCGGACTGGCGGCGACGGTGCTGCTGGGCGGCATGGCGCTCTGGCTTATGCCGGCGCTCCAGCGCGACAGCGGCGTCCGCACCGCCGCCCGGCTGGCGCTGCTCTACCTCGCTCTCGGCTTCCTGCGCATCTCGGCCATTGAGCGATCCGAGCCGGCGATTGACGCGGCGACGGCGCTCGCCTTCGCGGCGGGCGCCGCGGCGCTCTACCAGCAGGGTGCCGCGAGGCTGCCGGCGTGATTCTCACCATCATGCTCGTCCTGCTGTTCGTCGGGCTCATCGCCGGGATTTTCCTGTGGCAGAAGCTCTACAACCCCGGGGAGCTCTGCGCCAAGTGCTACCGCGTGCTCCCGTCAAACGCGCGCGAGTGTCCATGGTGTGGCGAGTCGCGCGATTAATTCAGCCGTGCCCCTGATTCTGGCGTGGTTCCAAGATAATCATCAGCGCCCAGCCTGTCACGCCGCCGGCAAGCAGTCCGGTAATCAGCCGGCGCGGGTTGGTTGATTCGTAGTCCGTGAGCAGCTGGATGGTCCCGTCGAGTCCAATCGGCACCAGTGCCAGCAGCACCAGCGGCAGCGACAGCTCCGGGCGACGCCGCAAGGCGATAGTGAAGCCCAGCGCAAGGCCGGCGAAGATGCCCAGGTCGCGCGCGCAGAACGGCATCTGGTTCCCCGCGTAAGTGTAGGATCGGCTCGAAATCGTATGACAGTTTGCATCGCCCAGCCAGTAGACCACCGCGGCGACGGGGTTCATCGCATCAATCGTCTCCCGGTTATCGACGAGCCCGACGTAGCCTGATAGGTCCCCGGTCGCCCCCGGCTCTAGCAGCAGTGGCCCGCCTGCGACCAGTAGCACCCAGCCCCAGAGCAGCGCCAGCGCCACCTGTTCGCGGCGCGAAAGCGCGGTGACGAAGCGCGCCACTTGCGAAGCGGTCACGTCTCGAACAGCTCGCGGTCGCCAAGCAGCAAAAGTAATGCAGTTAGAGACAACAAACTGCCGAGCAGGAAGCCCCAGCTCAGGATGCCCGCCACTGCGCCGAAGAGCGCCAGTCGGAAATGGCGCTCGAGCAGGGCCGCCCCCGCCCCCATCAGCGCTATCAGCGCCATCAGCGCCAGCACCGGCGCCTGCGCGGCGCTGGGGGGCCACGGTCGCACGACGTTACTGCGCTGGTTGGTGACGTCATGGCCATCGCCCGGCTCGAGCTGCGTGTTGAGCAGGTTGGTTGCGGCGGGCCGCAGGTCAATCCAGATCGAATGGGTGCGGAAGCCGGGGCTGAAGAAAGTCACCTTCAGTTCGCCGCTGGTCAGGTTGTGCAGGAAGTAGCGCCCCTCCCCGTCGCTGAATACCTGCTGGCCGCCGCCGGCGACGCGCACGTTCTCGAGCGCGGTGCCGTTGACGTCAATCACCGAGCCGTAAAGGCTGGCTGTCGCCGGCTCGTCCCAGGGCGAGTCGTAGCCGTTCCACTTGATGGCGGTCGCGCTCGCCGCAAACAGCCCGAGCACCGCCACCGCTAGCAGCAGCAGCCCCGCCAGCTGCGCGCGGCTACGCGGGCCGTCGATGACCGACTGTACCCGTTCGATGCGGTAGGCGGTCGAGAGCTCGCCCAGCAGCTCCAGCGCGCTGGGTGCGGCTGGTTCGGGCGGGACGGGCGGTTCGCTGGGGGGCGCGGGTGATGGGTCGCCTTGCGGGATTTCGTCTTCCGCTTCGTCCTCCTCCGGCGTTTCCTCGTCGGCAGCCGTTTCCTCGTCGGGCGCTTCTTCTTCGACCGCTTCTTCCTCTGCCGCCGGAGCCTCCTCTGCAGCGGGCACTTCATCGCCCGGGACGTCGAAGCCATGGTCGCAGCTGGGGCAGGCGATCGACCGCCCCGGCCGGCGTCCGGTATCGAAGCGGATGAAACAGACCGGGCACTCCAGCTGTTGCGTCACCATCGGCGCGGACCTGCACCCGCGTTAAATAAACGTGGCGACTCGCCGCGCCATGGAGCCGGCGATAGCATTGCTGCTCGGAATTGTGCAGGGCCTTACGGAGTGGCTGCCGGTCAGCAGCAGCGGCCATCTCGTGATTTTCGAGCACATCAGCGACGTCCGCCCGCCACTCTTTTTCAACATCGCGCTCCACCTCGGCACGCTGCTCGCCGCCGGCTGGCTGCTGCGCGCTGACATCGCCGGCGCGCTGCGCGCGACGCCCGGGGCGCTGCGCGCGCTGCGCGACGGCACGGCCGACCCCGACGAGCGCACCGTGCAGCTGGTGCTGCTGGCGAGCATACCGACGGCGATTATCGGTTTCAGCTTCGACGCCCTCGCGAGCGGCTGGCTCGCCTCGCTGCAAATTACCGGCGTGGGGCTGCTCGTGACCGCCGGCGTCCTGTGGGCGTCGCGCGGTCGCGGCGGCACACTCGACGTGGCGAGCGTGCCGCTTCTCGTCGGCCTATGGATGGGGCTGGCACAGGGGCTGGCGGTGCTGCCGGGACTCTCGCGCTCAGGGCTCACGATTGCGGCCGGGATGGCGGCCGGCATGCGCCCCGTCGCAGCGGCGCGGCTCTCGTTCCTGATGTCGATGCCCGCCATCCTCGGCGCAACCGCCCTCGAGCTGTTGCAGGAGCGCGAAGGCGCGCTCGCGGGAGTCGCGCCGGCCGAGTTCCTGCTTGGCATGGCCGCCGCCGCCGTTACGGGTTTCCTGGCGCTGCGCTGGTTGCTGCTGCTTGTGGAGCAGCGCCGCTTCCACTGGTTTGCGCCCTACTGTGGCATTGTCGGGCTGATAGTTATTTCACTCTAGGCCTGCAGGATTTCGGTCTGCACGACCAGTTCGTAGTTGCCCGAATAGATCTGCGAGGCGAGTCCTTCCATCCCCGAGCCGGAGATGGTGATGGTCCACTCGCCCTCGACAGTCGGCAACGGTGGCGAGTAGGGGCCGATTTCCGTCACGTTGTCCCTCCAGTAGACGATTTCGTAGCAGGGCGGTTCGTTGTCGTCACGGCAGAACTCTTCGCCGTCCGGGGTGCGGAAGGTGAGGTCGAGCGTTCCCGCCGGCCCTTCCTCGGGCTGCTCGCCGCCAATGAGCATGTAGTCAATCGTAATCTCGACTCGCAGGTAGCGCGCGCCTTGCGGCAGCTCGAATTTGTGGGTATACTCAACCCACGAGAGGTTCTGCAGCGCCTGCTGAAACTGAAGGGGTTCCTCCACAATATCCAGCACAGCGTCGATTAGCGTACCTTGGTCTTGGTCGGGGTCGGGGGCAAACTGCCCCTCGAAGCGGTTGAGCTCGACCTGCGTGTAGACCGCTTCCTGCTCGGGCACCAGCCGGTCCATCAGCCCGTTCATGGCCGGCACGTCGATACAGCCCACTGTGGCGAGCATCAGCGCGACCGCCAACATCCGCTTCATGGGCGCCCCGTGTTGCTGCTGGATTAAAGGATGACGCCCCCCTCCCTTGTCGTACGCGACTGTAGCGGCAGATTGATAACCCCGTTATCGCCCTCGCCGTCGTGGAAGCGGAAGAGGCGCTGCGCGCAGCCGCATTGCAGGAGGCGGCGCGGCATGGTGCGGCGCAGCCGAAGTCGGTGCTGGGGAAGGTGCTTGGCACGCACGCTGAACTGCGGTCGCAGGCGCGTGAACTCGGTGCAGTCGCCGAGCGCGTCGTTGCCGAAGTGAACGCGCTCTCGCCGATGGAAGTGGCGGCGCAGGCGCCCGCCCCGCCGAAGCCCCGCCAGACGACCGACAGCGGCCACCGCGGGCTCCCGCTGCTCGAGGCCGACGGTGCAGTGGTGCTGCGCTTCGCGCCCGGTCCGAGCGGGCCGCTGCACCTCGGCCACTCGCGCGCGGTGGCGCTGAACCACGCCTACCGCGAGCTGCACGACGGCAAGCTCATCCTGCGGCTGGAGGACACCAACCCGGCGGTGGTTGACCCAGTCGCGTATGACCTGATTGCCGCCGACATGGAGTGGCTCGGCGCGACGCCTGACGAGACCGTGGTGCAGTCGGACCGGCTCGAGATTTACTACGACGACGCCCGCGAACTGCTGTCGCGCGGCGCGGCCTACGTCTGCCACTGCGACGCCGAGGAGTGGCGCGAGCTGAAGCGCCAGAGCGTCGCTTGCCCCTGCCGTCCCGGCGAGCCGGCGACGCAGCTGGCGGAGTTCGAAGCGCTGCTCGCGGGAGGCGACGGCATCGTCGTCGTGAAGACCGACCTCGCCGACCCGAATCCGGCGCTGCGCGACTTCGTCGCCTTGCGGGTCGCTGAAACGCCGCACCCGCGGCAGGGTGACGCGTGGCGGCTCTGGCCGACCTACAACTTCGCGGTCGCGGTCGATGACTACCGGCTCGGCGTGACGCACGTGCTGCGCGGCAAGGACCACCTCAACAACACCCAGCGCCAGCAGTGGGTCTACCGCCACCTTGGCTGGGACGAGCCGCAGTTCATCCACTATGGGCTGGTCTCGATTCCCGACACGCTGCTCAAGACCAGTACCATCCGCGAAGGCCTCACCGCCGGAGAATACTCAGGTTGGGACGACCCCCGGCTCGCGACGCTGGCGGCGCTGCGGCGACGCGGCTACCAGCCGCAGGCGATTATGGATTACTGGGTCGCCGCCGGGGTCAAGGAGGCTGACATCACACTCTCGTGGCAGAACCTGGAGGCGGCCAATCGCACGCTTGTCGAGCCCGAAGCGAAGCGGCTCTTCTGGGTGCCGGAGCCTGTCGAGTTGGTACTCGACGCGCCGCAGCCGCTGGAGAAGCGGGCGCCGTTCCATCCCGACCGTGACGAGATGGGCGAGAGACGCGAAACGGTCGCGCCCAGCGCGACCGTTTCGCTGCCGGCAGCCGACGTGCAGAAACTGGCGGAGGGCGACCTGCTGCGGCTGAAAAACCTGTGCAACTGCCGGCTGTGTGACGGCCGGCTCGAGCACGCTGGCGACAATCCTGTTCGGGGCGTGCCAATCGTTCAATGGTGCGCAGCCGGTGCGCCGTTGCAGCTGCTGCGACCGGGCGGCTCGCTGACCGACGGAATCGCGGAGCCGGCAGCGGCGGAGCTGGAGGGCGAAGTGGTGCAGTTCGAGCGTGTCGGTTTCGTCAGGCTGGAGCGAGGGCAAGCGCTGTTCCTGCATCGCTGATTCGCTGACGACAGATATTTAAATAGACTTCCACCGCCAACAGCATATTCTTAATACCCTCAGGCACTCCCCCGGCGTGGACTACGGACGGCTGACCGCAGCATACGCTGCAATGGAGCAAACGCGCAGCCGGCTTGAGATTGCGTCGTTGCTGGCGGAGCTGTTCCGCGACACGCCGTCGGAAGAGCTGGCGGCTGTGGCACATCTCTGCTTGGGCCAGCTCGGCCCTGCTTATGACTCACGCGAGATCGGGCTCTCCGACAAGAGCGTGCTGCGGACGCTGGCGCTCGCCAGCGGCGCAGCGCTGGTGGAGCTGCAGGTCACCTACGCCGAAGCGGGCGACATCGGCCTCGTCGCCGAAGAAGCGCTTGCAAGCAAGGCGCAGCAACCGCTCTTCGAGGCGCCGCTGACCGTCAGCCGGGTGTGGAAGCGGCTGCATACGCTCTCGCGCGAAACTGGCACCGGCTCGCAGGAGCGCAAGTTTCGCACGCTGGCGGAGCTTCTGCATGACGGCACCCCGCAGGATGCGCGCTACCTCTGCCGTACCGCGGTCGGTAAATTGCGGCTCGGCTTCAGCCAGATGCTGCTGGTCGATGGCCTGGCTGAGGCGTTTGGCAGCCGTGAGGAACGCGGGATGGTCGAGGCGGCCTACAATCGCCACCCCGATATCGGCTGGCTGGCGCAGCGCGCCGCGGCCGATTTTGGCTCGCTGGACGCGGTGAGGGTCGAGCCGGGAATCCCGCTGCGGCCGATGCTGGGCGAGCGGCTCTCGTCGGCGGAAGCGGTGCTGGAGAAACAGGGCGGTGAGGCCTGTTTCGAGTGGAAATACGACGGCTTGCGCGTGCAGGCACACCTGCTTCCTGACGGCACGCGGCTATTCTCGCGCAGTCTGGAAGATTTGACGCCGCAGTTCCCCGACGTGGCCGAAGCGCTCGAGCAGGCGCTGCCGGCCGGCGTGATTGTCGAGGGCGAGGCGCTTGCGATTGACGAGGCGGGCAATCTGTTGCCATTCCAGGTAATCGCGCGCCGGCGCGGGCGCAAGCATGGGCTGGCGGAGAAGCTGAAGGAAATCCCGGTCGGCGTGCGCCTTTTCGATGTGCTCTATGCCGATGGGCAAGAGACGCTCGACACGCCCTTCGTCACGCGGCGTGAACAGCTCGAAGCGCTGTTCACGCCGTCCGACCGCGTCGCCTGCACGACGCTGCTGCGTACCGCGGACGAGACCGAGGCGGAGCAGTTTCTGCTCGACGCGCTCGAGGGCGGTTGCGAGGGGCTGATGGCCAAGGCACTCGACGGGGGCTACCGCGCCGGCGCGCGCGGTTGGCAGTGGATAAAATACAAGCCTGATTATCGCAGCGACTTGGCCGACACTATCGACGCCGTGGTCGTCGGCGGCTTCCATGGTCGCGGCCGGCGCGGCGGCTTCTGGGGTGCGCTGCTGATGGCGACGTGCACGCCGATCGGCTTCGAGACGGTCTGCA
>MPLY02022242.1_pt1 | contig 13114 bp, 10 predicted proteins | sample 1617301 | NCBI WGS metagenome assembly MPLY02 (sample SAMN05944805, study PRJNA350692) | marine metagenome | biome: marine; feature: ODZ; material: water; isolation source: 140 m water sample filtered on 0.2 um supor filter | place: Pacific Ocean | collected 2012-04-08 | depth 140m m
CCAAGATCAAGCTTGCTCAGCACCTTGTCGGTATCAGCCATCTGGGGGATCCATTTAGGGGAGACAAAGCTCCCCGCTTCGATGACCTGAAGACCGGAATCTGCGAGGCGGTTGATGAGTTCTACACGGAGTTCAGGGGTTGCTACCCGTTGTTCGTTCTGTAGTCCATCTCTTGGGCCAACTTCAACAAGGGTAACCGTTTTCGGGAGATTCATTTATCGCGCAGGTCTAAAGTTAGGTTTACGAGTCGGTCTCTTCGTCATCTGCCCATGAAGGTCTGCATCTGTTGAAGAATGAACTTATCCCTTCCCGTCCCTCTTGTGAGACTCGGGCGTGCGCAATCCGGTCTGCAGTCTCAGAGATTAGATTTTGATCTATTGGGTTTTCATCAACCAGAGCGATAAGCTCTTTTGTGCGTGAGAGTGCGTTTGGCCCGCCTCTCTTCAGATGGCTGGCAAAGTAAGCAACGGCCTGGTCCAGGCCATCCGGTTCAGTGATCTGGTGGATCAACCCAAGCTGAAGCGCTGTGGCAGCATCAAATTTCTCCCCTGTCAGCATGTATCGCCTGGCAGACCTAATGCCTATGGCTCTGACAACATAGGGGCTGATGACGCCTGGGACAAGGCCGAGTCGAGGTTCAGTGAGGGCAAAGTGGGCAGAGGAGGAGGCAATGGCTATGTCACAACAGGCAATCAAGCCAATCCCTCCACCGTAGGCAGAGCCACCTATCCGGGCGATCGTAGGCTTGTTGATCTGATAAAGGGTCTTCATTAAGTGTCCAAGAACCAGCGCGTCTTTTCGGTTTTCTTCCACTGAATAGTCGGCGCTCTCTCTCATCCACTCCAGGTCGGCGCCGGAACAGAAACTCTCTCCCTGGGCACTGAGGATGATGAGGCGCACCTCATGGTCATCTTCAAGCTGGGTCAACAGCTGGCAGAGCTCTTGAATCATAAGAGGGTTAAAGGCGTTATGAACAGCCGGGCGGCTGAGTTCAATAGTGGCAACATCACTCCCTCTGTCCAGTGTGATCGTCTGGAAGTCTGGTTGTGTCATCTACATTCTGAAAACCCCAAAACGGGTCTCCTCTATTGGGGCATTGGCGGCAGCACCCAGCCCCTGGGCAAGCACCTGTCGAGTTTCTGCAGGGTCAATGATGCCATCATCCCAGAGTCGGGATGTGCCGTAGTAGGGGTTGCCCTGAGTCTCATACTGATCAAGGATGGGTTTGCGGAACTCATCTTCCTCGCTTTCACTCCACTGTTCCCCTCGGGCCTCCATACTATCCCGTTTGACGCTGGAGAGCACACTGGCGGCCTGTTCGCCCCCCATCACTGAGACTCTAGCATTTGGCCAGGTCCAGAGAAAACGGGGATCATAGGCACGGCCGCACATTGCATAGTTCCCCGCGCCAAAACTTCCACCGATGATTACAGTTAGCCTGGGGACACGTGCGCAGGAGACGGCCATGACCATCTTGGCGCCATTTTTGGCGATTCCTCCCGATTCATAGCGACTGCCCACCATGAAGCCGGTTATGTTCTGCAGGAAGACAAGGGGAATTTTTCGCTGGCTGCAGAGTTCGACAAAGTGTGCGCCCTTCAGAGCTGATTCAGAAAACAGGACACCATTATTAGCAACCACTCCAACAAGATGTCCTTCAATTCGAGCAAAACCACAGACAAGAGTCGTCCCGTAGAGACGCTTGAACTCATCGAACTCACTGCCGTCAACGATGCGGGCGATAATCTCACGCACATCATAAGTGTGACGGCTGTCGTGAGGAATGATCCCGTAGATCTCTTCAGATCGGTAACCGGGGGGGGCGATCATTTTTGCCTGATCGGGAGAAGAGGGCCTGTTGAGGTTGGCGACCGCCTGACGGGCCAGAATCAGGGCATGGCGGTCATTATCTGCGATATGGTCAGTGACTCCTGAAACCCGAGTGTGGACATCTGCACCGCCCAGTTCTTCAGCGGTGACCACCTCTCCAGTCGCTGCTTTAACAAGCGGCGGCCCAGCCAGAAAGATGGTGCCCTGGTCTCTGACAATGATTGTTTCATCTGACATTGCCGGGACATAAGCACCTCCGGCAGTACAAGATCCCATTACCACGGAAATCTGGGGTATTCCGGCACTGGACAAATTGGCCTGATTGTAGAAGATGCGTCCGAAGTGAAAGCGGTCAGGAAAGACCTCGTCCTGTTGAGGGAGGAAAGCACCCCCTGAGTCAACAAGGTAGATGCAGGGCAATTGATTGTCACGGGCAATATCTTGGGCTCGAAGGTGTTTTTTTACCGTGATAGGGTAATAGGTTCCCCCTTTTACTGTTGCATCGTTAGCGATAATGACGCAGTCCTGACCTTTGATCTGACCGATGCCGGTGATGATACCCCCGGAAGGGACAGGGTTGTCATAGAGTCCGTCACCGGCAAGTTGTGAGAATTCGAGAAAAGAGGCACCCGGGTCACAAAGGAGGGTGATTCGTTCCCTTGGCAGCATCTTTCCCCGGGCAAGATGTTTTTCTCGGGCTCTCTGACCACCCCCTTTGCTTGCCACCCTGAGTTTGCCTTTGAAAGCAGTTACCAACTGTTGCATTACCTTGGCATTGGTGGAGAACATCTCTGTTTGGGCGTCAATGCGTGATTTCAGCCTGTTCATCACCTACCACCCTCCTGACTCAAGCCACTCATCAAGATCAGATAATCGATCATTTCCCCAGAAAGACTGGTTATCGACAATAAAGTAGGGTGAGCCAAAGACACCGGCCTCAATCGCACCGTCGGTCTCTCGGCGCAGTCGTTCCTTGATTGCGGAATCAGAAAGTGCAGCCGCAAAAGAGGTGGGGTCTGCACCGCATTCAGCAGCGATCTCAGAGACCACCGTGTGAGATGAGATATCGCGATTCTGGGAGAAGTAGGCCGCATAGACCGACAGGGCAAAGTGTTTGGCTCTGTCCGGTTCTGAGCCTGTCAAATAGTAGAAACCGCGACAGGCAGCAACAGACGCGACCGGAAACTTGCTGGGTATGGTGATAGAGACATCGTATCGACGCGCACTTCTGAGGATATCGAGACGGGCATAGTCTCCCACCAATGGTCGATTAATAAGCGGGGTGCTTCCAGTCAGTTTCATTGCCGCTCCCATAAGGTAGGGTCTCCAAATGACATCACGACCATGGGTGGCAGCGATTCCATCTATCCGCAGGCTGGCCAGATAGCCATAGGGTGATGAGAAATCGAAATAAAAATCGATGGGATTGGCCATAATCGCTCCTTAGTCTGTCCGCTCAATGGCGATGGCAGTTGCTTCACCCCCACCAATACAGATGCCGGCTACTCCCCGTTGGAGGTTTTTGTACTCTAATGCGTTGAGAAGGGTGACAATAATTCGAGTCCCGGATGCCCCAACAGGGTGCCCCAGTGCACAGGCACCACCATGGATATTGACCTTTTCATGGGGCAGATTGAGCTCTCTCATCGCCGCCATGGTGACGACTGCAAAAGCTTCATTGACCTCATAGAGGTCTGGGTCTGAGGCAGACCACTCCAGTTGAGTAAGCAGTTTTTGAATGGCGTGTACTGGAGCGGTGGTAAACCAGTTCGGTTCATGGGCATGAGAAGAGTGACCCAGAATGCGAGCTCTGGGTTTCAGGCCCTGTTTTTCAGCGGTGGATTGCCTCATCAGAACCAGTGCTGCACCACCGTCCGAGATGGAAGAGGAGTTGGCAGCAGTGACCGTGCCGGTCTTGCTAAAGGCAGGCCTGAGTTGGGGTATTTTTTGAATGTTAGAGCGAAAGGGCTGTTCATCACGAGATTCGATGTTTTCACCTCGTCTCGTTTTTACTGTGATCGGCACTATTTCATTATTGAAGCTGCCGTCTTCATTTGCCGTTTTAGCTCTATTTAGGGATTCAATCGCAAACTGGTCCTGTTCCTCCCGGGTAAATCGATAATGCTCAGCACACTGTTCAGCAAAAAGGCCCATCAGCTTTCCCTGGTAGGCATCCTCTAGTCCATCAAGGAACATATGATCTTTAACCGCATCTCCATGGCCAAGGCGATAGCCCTCTCTCGCCCTTGAGAGTATATAGGGAGCATTGGTCATGCTCTCCATGCCGCCGGCAACCATAATCTCCGAGGAGCCGGCAATGAGACTGTCATGGGCGACCATCGTGGTTTTCATTCCAGATCCGCACATTTTGCTCAGGGTGGTAGCCCCGGCCCCCCAGCCGAGCCCTGCCGAGTGAGAGGCCTGGCGGGCAGGGGCCTGTTTTACCCCGGCGAAGAGACAGAGCCCCATAATAACCTCTTCCACACTACCCGGTGCTATGCCGGCATCAGCGACGGCCCCACGGATTGCTGCAGCCCCAAGGTCAGGGGCTGAGAGGGAGGCGAAAATCCCCTGGAAGCTACCCATAGGGGTTCGTTTGGCTCCGACGATGACAACGGGGTCTTCTTGATTCAATCTCATTTTCTATCCTTCACGGGTTTTGGTAGGAGTCTGCCAAAGTATTCAGCGTCTCTTTAATGATCAGATATTGTTTATCAACTCTCTTTAAAAAGTTCTCGGCCAATCAGCATTCGGCGTATCTCACTGGTTCCAGCGCCGATCTCATAGAGCTTGGCATCACGCAGTAGTCTGCCGGTTGGAAAATCATTGATGTAGCCATTGCCACCAAGAATCTGGATGCTCTCAAGGGCCATCCAGGTTGCTTTTTCCGCAGCAAAAAGAATGGCACCTGCGGCATCCTTGCGAGCAGTCTCCCCCCGATCGCAGGCCTTGGCAACACTGTAGACATAGGCACGACAGGCATTCAAAAGAGTATACATGTCTGCAAGTTTTCCCTGGATCATCTGAAATTCACCGATCGGCCGGCCAAATTGCTCACGATCATGGGTGTAGGGGAGAACCACATCCATGCAGGCCTGCATAATCCCAAGGGGCCCGCCCGCCAGGACAGTTCGCTCATAGTCCAGTCCGCTCATGAGCACACTGACGCCGCGGTTAAGTTCACCCAATATATTCTCTTCGGGGACTTCACAATTATCAAATACCAACTCACCGGTATTTGACCCACGCATCCCAAGTTTGTCCAGTTTTTCAGAGGCAGAGAAGCCAGGGCAGGTGCTCTCGATTATGAAGGCAGTAATTCCATGGGGACCTGCCCCATGATCGGTTTTGGCATAGACCACCAGAGTGTCAGCATCCGGGCCATTGGTGATCCACATTTTTGTGCCATTCAGGAGATAGTAGTCCCCTTTTTTGTTTGCACTCAAACGCATGCTGACCACATCTGAACCCGCCATGGGTTCACTCATGGCTAATGCACCGACCTTCTCTCCCCTGACCAGTGAGGGAAGATATTTTTCCTTTTGAGATGGGGTCCCATTTTTAAAGATCTGGTTGACACAAAGATTGGAGTGGGCGCCGTAGGAGAGCCCAACTGAAGCAGAGGCCCGGCTTATCTCCTCCATGGCGATGACATGTTCGAGATAGCCCATGTTGCTGCCGCCATACTGCTCATCGACAGTGATTCCCAATAGGCCGAGTTGGCCCATCTTGACCCACAACTCCTGTGGAAAATGGTTCGTTCGGTCTATTTCGCTTGCCTGGGGAGCGATCTCGGCTGTTGCAAAATGATCAACCGAGTCTCTCAGTATCTCCGCTGTTTCTCCAAGACTAAAATTGAGTGTCGGATATGATCTGTTCATATAGGGCGCTCTTGTTGGTCTGGATGGTTATCAAATACTCCAGAATAATGAAGTAATGGAGTGCTCATCAAACACATATAGCTTACGTTTACGTAAACGTCAATATAAAATCGGCGTTGTTGCCTATCCTGGAGCAGAGCGGGGGTTAAAGTGACCGCTTATCAACAACTCTCTGTGCTTTGCCCTGGGAACGGGGAACACCCCCTGTGGGTAGTATCTCGACAGTTGACGTCACTCCAATATAGGATTTGACGTTGTTGATGAGCTGCTGGGTGGCCCGATCAATATCGGAGGCGGTGAACTGATCCTGTTTAAGTTCAACGTTGATGGTCAGCGCATCGAGGTTGTTCTCACGAGTCAGTTTCAACTGGTAGTGTGGAGCGAAAGCATCAATACTGAGTATCTGCTCCTCAATCTGTGAGGGAAAGACATTCACCCCCCTTATTATCAGCATGTCATCACTCCGTCCGGTGATTTTGTCCATTCGGCGCATGGTTCTGGCTGTGCCTGGCAGGAGGCGGGTCAGGTCCCGGGTACGATAGCGGATAATGGGCGACGCCTCTTTAGTAAGAGAGGTAAAGACAAGCTCTCCATCTTCCCCATCATTCACTACCTGGCCTGTCTCAGGATTGATGATTTCAGGATAGAAGTGGTCTTCCCAGAGTGTGGGCCCATCTTTGGTTTCGATGCACTCCATGGCAACACCGGGCCCGATGACCTCAGAGAGACCATAGAGATCCAGAGCAACCATATCAAAGCGATCTTCAATCTCCTGTCGCATTGAGTTTGTCCAGGGCTCAGCACCAAAGAGACCTACCCTGAGTGAAGTCGATCTGGGATCAATGCCCTGGTTCTCAAACTCATCAGCAAGATTGAGACAGTAGGACGGTGTGACCATAATCGCATCAGGTTTGAAATCGGTTATCAGTTGAATCTGTTTCTCAGATTGTCCCCCTGACATGGGAACCACTGTGGCACCCATTTTCTCAGCACCATAATGAGCTCCCAGACCACCGGTAAAGAGCCCGTAACCATAGCTGACATGGACGATGTCGCCTCTGTGGACACCGGCAGCCCTCAATGATCTTGCCATCAGATCTGCCCAGAGATCGACATCATTCCGGGTATAACCGACAACAGTAGGTTTTCCTGTTGTACCGCTTGAAGCATGTACACGAACTATCTCTGACATTGGCTTGGCAAAGGCCTTGAAAGGATAGTGATCTCGCAGATCCTCCTTGGCGGTAAAGGGAAAGGCAGCCAGATCCTCCAGAGTATTAAGGTCGGCTGGTGAAATGCCCGCCTGCTCAAATTTATTTCTGTACATCGGCGAGTGTTCAAAAGCATGGTTGATTGACCACTTCAGCCGTTGGAGTTGTAGTGCGCTGAGTTCATCCCTGCTTGCGCGCTCAATTTTTTCGAGTTCAGACTCTCTTGGTGCTGTTGGACTCATCATTGGTTCTCCTCTGGCCTTTTTCTATGCATTACTTTTTGGGTGGGGTCTTAGGAAGTTAAGTGTTCAAATGGGGCTTATAATGAAGCAACTTTAATAGTAACTGATAAAGATTGTCACTACGATGACTAAACCCAAATTCAGTCTCTTTCAGATGCCGGCAGAACATCTCTTTTGTTCCCTTCCTGAGCCTGGAGAGACCCCTGTTTCTTACCCGACTGTTTTTATATGAAATAAAAACATGGACGAAGAAGGGGTTATTTTGTAATGATTGGGGTTGTTGCAAAAACAAAGAATCAGTTCTGACTTAAAGATGATGACTCAAGCAACTAAAGGAGACAGGTGCAACCGGTTAAGCAATAACCGGCAAGCTACCCAGACATTAAATCATTAAACTTGATGGAGACCTCTTAAGATGAAAAAAACCATTTACAAAAACATACTGGCAGCAGGTATTTTAAGTGCAGGTGTTGCGACCGTTACCCCCGCCTCGGCTGAAACCACCCTGACACTCTCTTCCTGGCTTCCACCCTCTCATCCTATTGTTGCCAATATGATTGTCCCCTGGACAGAACAGGTGGCAGAGGCAACCAATGGCAACGTCAAGGTAAAAATTCTGGCCAAGGGGCTGGGCAGTCCTCCGGCCCATTTTGATATTGCTCGAAAAGGCCAGGCTGATGTGACCTATGGTGTCCACGGCTACCAGCCCGGGCGTTTTCTCCTGACCAAGGCCGCTGAATTCTCATTTCTTGGTGATAAGGCAGAGGATGTCTCTGTGGCCTACTGGAGAACCCATAAGAAACACCTGGAGGCGGCCAATGAACATGAAGGTGTTCAACTCCTCGGTGTCTTCACCCATGGACCAGGCCAGATGTACAACGCAGTAAGGCCGATCAGTTCACTTGCCGACCTTAAGGGACTCAAGATCAGGGTAGGTGGAGGAGCTATTAATACCATCACCACAGCGATGGGTGCCACACCTCTGCTTAAATCTGCCACCAAAGCCTATGAACTGATGTCCCATGGGGTCGCAGACGGTACTTTCTTCCCTAAGGAGTCAATCAAGTCCTTCAAACTGACCAAGCTGGTAAAATACGCCACCATCATCCCCAAGGGGCTCTATAATGTTAGTTTCTTCCTGGTCATGAACTCCAAGAAGTTTGACAGCCTCTCCGATGCGGATAAAGCGGCGATCATGGAGGTTTCCGGTGAAAACTTTGCAAGAATTTCAGGCAAGGCCTGGGATGCTGCAGACGCTGCAGGTGTTGTCGCCATGAAAGCAGATGGCGTTCAGATTCAGACAGCATCAAGCGCACTTATGGCTGAGATCAAGGCCAAGGGAGATCCCATCGAACAGGCCTGGGTTGATGATGTGAAGGAGAAGACCGGCCTTGATGGAGCAAAGATTATGGCCGACTTAAGGGCTGAAATCGCCAATGTTGCTGCAGGCAACTGATCCCAGAACAGGGTATTGAGCTCTAATACCATTGATCGTCCACAGAACCGGGTCATCCACTGGATGACCCGGCTTCTTGGGGGGACAGCTGTTCTCTTTTCTGTTTGCCATGATGCTGCTCACATTTATTGATGTGTGGGGTCGAGCGTTTCTCTATCCGGTAATGGGTGGATTTGAAATCACCGAGATTATGCTGGCAACACTGATTTTCTGTGGCCTCCCGTTAATGACTCTCGCTGAGGAACATATTACCGTTGACCTCTTTGACCGCTTCATCCCCAAGCGCATTCTCCCCATTCGTGATGGCGTGATAAGCCTGATCTCTGGGGGGATGATCTCTGTCGTCTGCTACCAGCTCTGGTTGAGATGGGAGGAGACCGTCGCTTACGGCGATACCACGGCAATTCTGCTTATCCCTCTGTCACCCCTCACCTTTTTTATGTTCATCATGACAGGTCTGACTGCTATCGTCTTCTTTTTCCTTGCCTGGGCAAAGCTGTTTTCAAAAAATTAGGTTTACCCTGGAGTAACACTTGATCGTCTCAATCCTAGGCTTTATTGCGCTTCTTGTCTTGCTTGTGCTCGGCATGCCCATTGCGTTTGCAATGGGTCTGGTGGGAACGATTGGCTTTGCCCTGTTGGTAAGTTTTGATGCCGCAATGGCACAAATTGCCCAGGTGACATATGAGACCGGACTCAATTATGGGCTCTCAGTTGTTCCGCTGTTCATTTTAATGGGGAATTTTGTCACTCGTGCTGGGTTGTCAGATGAACTCTATGCCGCTTCAAATGCATTTCTTGGCCATCGCAAAGGGGGGTTGGCGATGGCTACGGTGGTGTCTTGCGGTGGTTTTAGTGCTGTTTGTGGGTCAAGCCTGGCCACTGCAGCAACCATGGCGAATGTCTCTATGCCCTCAATGCGTCGCTTTGGCTACTCAAAGAGTCTGGCTGCAGGATCTATTGCGGCAGGGGGTACCCTTGGAATCTTGATTCCGCCCAGCGTCATCCTGGTCATCTATGGCCTGATGGTTGAAGAGGATATCGGGAAACTGTTTATTGCCGGTGTTCTCCCAGGGTTGGTGGGCATCTTCTTTTATCTCGGTGCCGTCAAGTATACGATCTGGCGGGATCCCACAGCAGGGCCGCCCGGTCAGAGAGTCTCCAGGCGAGAGCGTTGGAGATCACTGTCAGGGGTATGGGGGGTTATCGTGCTGTTTCTGATAGTGATGGGGGGGATCTATTTGGGCTGGTTTACCCCCACTGAGGCGGCGGGAATCGGCGCATCAGGAGCATTTCTGTTTGCCCTTTTACGTCGTCGGCTCACCCTCGCTCTCTTCTACGACAGTCTGATTCAGAGTGTGCGAACCACTGCGATGATCTTTAGTATTCTCATCGGGGCGACCATTTTTGTCGATTTCGTCAATATGGCAGATCTATCCATCCTTCTGGTTGAGTGGGTAAACAGTTTCAACTTGCCAGCGTTGACTGTGGTTTTACTCATTATGCTGGTCTATATTCTCCTCGGCTGCATTCTTGAGTCCCTATCAATGATCCTGTTGACCGTGCCGGTTTTTTATCCGCTGGTAGCAGGGCTTGATTTTGGGGGGCATGTCCCACCCGAGATGGTTTTGATCTGGTTTGGAATTATTGTTGTGGTGGTAACAGAAATCAGCCTGATCACACCGCCCATTGGGTTGAATGTTTTTGTTCTCAAGGGCGTGCTTCCTGATACCTCCACCTCAACAATTTTCAAGGGTGTGACCCCGTTCTGGGTGGCGGATATTTTTCGTCTTACCCTGTTGATCATGGTTCCGACCGTCAGTCTGTATCTGCCTTTGTTGATGGATCGCTGATTCCTGATATTTTGGCCTGGTTGTTGAATCCGGCCTGAACTATCGGCCCGCTCAGCTGTTAGAGGCCGTCTGCAGCAAATTGCATCCGATCCACAGTCTTTATCGGTCTGTCTGCTGTTCCAATTGGGTTGTTGAGAGTTGTCGGCTGAGTGATAAGGCTGGTTTATACCGTTGTTTGAAACTTCATTTGGAGTGTTGGCAAGTTTAAGTGCACACTTGCGCGCTGGTGAATAGCTGGAGTAGAGAAATCCACTTAAAAAGAGAATGACAATTTTGGCATCCGTGAACCAGATCCGAGATCACGAGCCGCACATTTTTAAAGTGCTTTATTTAACTGATTTTCCTAAGAGAGAACACATGATTAATCCATATGCCTCCGAGACCCTCAACCCACTCTTTGTCTGCGATCCACAGTCCCACTCTGCCCTGGCTTCTGAAGCCCAAGCGTTACCTTCGATTATCGTCAGTTCTGCAACAGCAGCCAATGCTGTCATGCTCGGGGCTGGATATTTCAATCCACTGACCGGCTATATGACAAAGGCTGACGCCCTCTCAGTTGCTGAAAATATGCACACCACAAGTGGGCTCTTCTGGCCAACCCCAGTTCTCAACTTGGTTGAGAGAGCGGAAGAGGTGGAGGCCGGATCGCGAATTGCCTTGCGTGATCCCAATGTTGAAGGAAATCCTGTGCTCGCGGTAATGGATGTTGAGGCCGTTGAGAGCTTCTCCGATCAAGAGATGGCGATGATGACAGAGCGCGTCTATGGAACATCTGATCCTGACCACCCTGGTGCCGCCACCTTTAACAACCAGGGCAAGGTCACTCTCTCCGGTCCCATCCAGGTTCTTAACTTCAGTTATTTCCAGACCGATTTCCCCGATACCTTCAGGACGGCGGTGGAGATCCGCAATCAGATTCAGGAGCATGGATGGCAGAAGGTGGTTGCTTTTCAGACCCGCAACCCGATGCATCGCGCCCATGAGGAGCTGTGCAAAATGGCGATGGAAGCGGTTGATGCGGATGGTTGTGTGATCCATATGCTCCTGGGAAAACTGAAGCCCGGGGATATCCCGGCGCCGGTTCGGGATGATTCAATCCGTAAGATGGTGGAGCTCTATTTCCCTCCCAATTCAGTGATGATTACCGGTTATGGGTTCGATATGCTCTATGCCGGCCCGCGAGAAGGGGTGCTTCACGCCGTCTTCCGTCAAAATATGGGGGCAACTCACTTTATCATTGGACGCGATCACGCGGGTGTGGGTGATTATTATGGTGCTTTTGATGCCCAGACCATTTTTGATCAAGAGGTTCCAGAGAATGCTCTGGAGATTGAGATTTTCCGGGCTGATCATACGGCTTATTCAAAAAAGCTCAATAAAGTAGTGATGATGAGAGATGTTCAAGATCATACCAAAGAGGATTTTGTGCTCCTTTCAGGCACCAAAGTGCGTGAGATGTTGGGTCAGGGAATTGCACCTCCTGCAGAGTTTTCCAGGCCTGAAGTGGCAAAAGTCCTGATCGACTACTTCCAGTCCATCAACTAGCCTGGAGCAACGAGTGATGTCTGCCCTTCATCTTTTTTATTTAATCAACGGCGGAGAAGTTAAATGACAGAAGTAGTCGCAACCAACGAAACTATCGTCGTGGTCGGTGGTGGCATCAGCGGAATGACTGCTGCACTGGAAGCTGCAGAGTGCGGCAAAGATGTGGTGTTAATTGAAAAAAACCCCTCTCTTGGTGGCCGCGTTGCCCAGCTTTACAAATATTTCCCCAAGCTCTGTCGTCCCACTTGCGGACAGGAGATCAATCAGCGACGCCTGAAAGTCAATCCTCGAATAAAGGTGTTGACGATGGCTGAAGTTGAGGCCCTATCGGGTCAAGCCGGGGACTACTCAATTACCGTCAACCAGTCCCCTCGCTTTGTTAATGAGAAGTGTACAGCCTGTGGCGCCTGTTCTTCGGCAGTGACGAGTGAGATCGCCAACCCGTTTGACTACAATCTCTCGAAGACAAAGGCGGCCTATCTGCCTTTTGATATGGCCTATCCTCAGCAATATGTTATCGACCCAAGCATAGTGGGCACTGAGGAGGGAGAGAAGGCAAAAGCAGCCTGTTCGGTCGGGGCGATCGACCTTGAGATGGAGGGAGAGACAATCAACCTCAAAGCGGGAGCGATCATCTGGGCCACCGGATGGAAGCCCTACGATGCTGGAAATATTCAGCCCTATGGCTATGATCGATTTTTGAATGTGGTTACAAGTGTTGAGTTTGAGAGAATGATGGATCCAAAAGGACCCACAGCCGGCAAGCTCGTCAGGCCTTCAGATGGGGCCGAAGCAAAGAGAATTGCTTTCATTCAGTGTGCCGGTTCTCGCGACCGAAACCACCTGACCCACTGCTCTCGCATCTGTTGTATGGCCACGCTTAAACAGACGACCTATCTCACCGAGCAATTTGGTGAACAAAGTGAAGCTGAGGCGACAATCTACTATATCGATATTCGCGCAATTGATCGATTTGAAGAGTTTTACAACAGGGTTCAAGAGGATGAAAAGGTCTCCTTTGTTAAGTCAAAGGTGGCTTATATTGCCGAAGATAAAGCCAGTGGTAATCCGATTCTTCATGGGGTAGATACAGAAG
>MPLY02082965.1_pt1 | contig 13086 bp, 14 predicted proteins | sample 1617301 | NCBI WGS metagenome assembly MPLY02 (sample SAMN05944805, study PRJNA350692) | marine metagenome | biome: marine; feature: ODZ; material: water; isolation source: 140 m water sample filtered on 0.2 um supor filter | place: Pacific Ocean | collected 2012-04-08 | depth 140m m
ATCACCTTCACTGTGAAGGTTGTCGCTGTGGAGCCTGATGGTCACGGAAGGATTCTGGGACTTGCCAAGAACATCCGGCCGGCGAGTGCAGCCGATGACCGCGAGTCAAAAGGGATTCTCCCATTCAGGGCATCAGACGATCTCGGATACCGGGCTTGGCAACTGGATCTGACAGGCGATGAGCCCGTTGTGCTGATCAACCGTATGGTTGGCGACTGGAACGGGTTCGCCCGAACTCCAGAATTCTGTGCGCTCGTCTATCCCGAGTTGATTCGAGGGATCGCGCTCTGGGTCGTCGAGACCGATCCGGATGATGACGCAACTTCGCCCTGGTTGAAGTTCCTGAAGGGCCTGGGTCATAGCCCACATGATGCACCAGACGAAGAGGAGGCCCGTAGCGCATGGACTGAGGAAGTAGCGTTTTCGTTTGCCGGCCGACACCACCTGCTCGATCTTGTCAGTGAAGGGATCGAGGAATGAGCGGCCATCAGTCGGTCCGCAGGTTTACCTCCGCCGGAATTCAGTCTGTTCATCGATTTCTGGATGGCGTCAGGGGTGGCGGTCACGAAGATCCCGGGCATCTTCTCGACGATCCGGACCTCACCGAGGTCATTGCAGACCAAGAACTGGTTCCCGCCGAACTCGGTGATCGTCGACAGACGGCCGAGTTGATGTTCGATCTCGTCGATGGCCTTGGTCTTCCCATGGACCAGGTCCGTACCGATGTAGGACTCTGGACGTGGCTGGCAATGTGCTGGTTCGATCAACTTGCTCCACGAATGCGCAATAAGAGAATCCTGAAGAGTCGATCCACTCTTGTGCTTGCAGCAGACGACTTTCGGACCTATTACCGTCACTACCTCGCCGGGCCATGGAGCATCTACATGGCCCATCGCGATGATCCAGATCGTGCTCAGGCACTCCTCCTGACAAAGCCATGGCAGCCGGGCGAAGTTGTCGAACAGATTGCCTCGAGGCAGGACATCATCAGTAGTCCGTCACTGGTCCAGGTTGTTACGACGCTCTACGTCGATTCCCTGACGGGCAAGCACAAGGGTGGTGCAGCGGGCAAGGAAGGTGGGAGTGCTCGTCGGTTGGCGAGCGTCCTTCTCCAACTTGATCTGACCTGGGATATCAACGCGATGGAACCAGAAGAGATCATGGCTCTGCTGCCTGAAGAGTTCGATCGCTACCGATAGATCCTCGCCGTCGGGCCGAAGGCGGCCGACTACTCCGAGCGCATCCGGGCGATGATCGGCTACAGCATCCACCCGCCGTTCATGGGCTACGTCGACGGGATGCACCCGCTGCGCTGCCTCTACGCCGGCTACGACCCCACCAGCACCGGCGAGAACGAGCAGTCCCGCCGCTTCTGGGAGGACTACGGCGGGCGCACCGGGTGCGCCGGGCGCGCGCTCAGGGACTAGAAGTACCGGATCTTCGCCGGGCCACCACCGGTTGCCGCCTCCGGATGGCGCCGCTCCAACTGGTCGGCGATGGGGGCACGGCCTGTGGCTCGGAGGCGTTCGAGGTACTCGGGGAGTTCGCCCCACACGTGGAACGGCCCGCCCTCCTCCATGACGATGTCGTGCGGGTCCACCCCGCCGGGCGTGGTCTCGAGCATCTCGGATTCCCATGCGTCCAGCCGGGACCGTGCAGCCGTCACCACCTCCGGGTACTCGGCGGCCACGTCGGCCTGCAGGTGCGGGTCGCTGCCCAGGTCGTAGAGCATCTCCTCCGGGTAGCCGTGGTAGCCGTCGTGGCGGGTGCGGACGTAGAGCCGGTCCTCCCAGCGAAGGCTGCGCTGCACGGTCCAGGCCGCCGCCGAGAGCACCAGTTCGTCCCGGCCCGATGAGGTGTCCCCGGAACGCAACTCCTCGGCGAAGCCCTGCCCGTCCCAGTGCTCCGGCACCTCGGCGCCGGCCAACTCGGCCAACGACGCGAACAGGTCCAGGTGGTAGTGGAGGCCCGGGTCGGCGCCGCCGGCCATTGGGTCGAGCATTCCCGGCCAGCGCACCACGCCCGGGATCCGGTGCGTGTACTCGTCGGCGGTGTGGTGGTCGCACCAGACGCCCAGTTCGCCGAAGTTCTCGCCGTGGTCCGACGACACGACCACGACCGTGTCGTCGGCGACCCCCTGGGCGGCGAGGGCGTCCATGAGTCGGCCCACGAGGGCGTCGGCCCGGCGGATGCCGGTGTCGTAGCCGTCGAACAACCTGGCCACGTCGTCGAGGGAGTCCAGCGAGTCCGGGAGCAGCGGGAAGGCCGGGTTGCCGGCGAAGAGGGAACCCGAGCCGCCGAAGCCCATCACCTCTGCAGCCGAGTGGGGGCCGCCCTGCGTCCGGTGGCGGGCCAGGACCTCCTCGGTGACCCAGTCGGGACGCCCACCACCCAGCACCTCAGCGTCCTCCAGGGTGCCGGTGTAGGGCGTGTGCGGGTCCCAGACGTGCACGTGGAGGAACCAGCGGTCCCGGTCGGCGTTGCGGGCCAGCCAGTCGAGGGCATGGCGGCCGACCCCTTCGGCGGACCAGGTGTTGTAGCCGTCCTGGATGGCCTCGTTGAACCCGGCGTACCAGTGGAGCGCCGAATGGTGCTGCCCGAAAACCGAGATCGTGGTCGTCCAGAGCCCGGCCCGGGACAGCACGGCGGCGAGGCTCCCGTGTGCCCGTGGCGACCGGAACCCCCGGCGCAGGCCCTCCGAGAACGGGTCGGCGGCGGTGCCCCCGTGGCTGACCGCCCCGTTGTGGATCCCGAACAGGCCGGTCTGGAGTGCCGAACGCGACGGCAGGCACGGCGAGTCCGAGGTGTAGAGCCCGTCGAAGCGCACCCCCTCGGCGGCCAGTTCGTCGATGCAGGGGCTGGTCGGACGGGGATACCCGTAGCAGCCCAGGTGGTCGGGCCGCAGCGAGTCGATGTCGATCCAGAGGATGCGGAGGGGGGGTGGGGAGTTGTCGCTCACCGCAGGAGTCTCGCAGGCTTGTCCCCATGGGGGAGAATGCGCAGATGGGCGAAGGGCTCCACGAGATCGAGGATCAATCCCCCGAGGCGTTGTATGCGTTCCTGGCGGAGCGTGAGTGGGGCGACGGACTGCCGGTCGTGGCGCCCACAGAAGAACGCGTCGGTGCGATGCTCGGCGGCCTGGACCCGGACGAGGTCCTCGCCGTGCTGCCGCCCAGGGGAGGATCGGCCACCCGTAGGGCCGTTGCCGTCAACGCCGTCATGGCCGGCTGTCCGCCGGAGGTGTTCCCGGTCGTGGCGACCGCCGTGCGGGCGCTCGGCCAGCAGCGCCTGAACCTGCGGGGCGTCAACGCCACCACCCATCCGGTGGCGCCGCTGGTCATCGTTCACGGCGACGCCGTCGCGGAGATGGGCTTCAACGCCGAGGTCGGTGCCTTCGGTCCCGGCAACCGGGCCAACGCCACCGTCGGCCGGGCGGTGCGCCTCGTGCTGCTCCACGTGGCCGGTGCCCGACCCGGCCCCGGCGACGCCGCCACCCAGGGCCAGCCCTCCAAGTACGCCTACTGCACCGCCGAGAACCGGGCCGCCAGCCCCTGGGAGCCGTACCACCACACCGTCGGCGTCGACGCCCCGAGCGCCGTCACCGTCCACTGCGGCGAGAACCCCCACAACTTCCACGACATGGAGTCCGACGACATCGAACGCATCCTCGACAAGGCCGCATCCGCCATGGCCACCTTCGGGGTGAACAACGCCTGCATCTCGGGCGGGGAGTGGTTCGTCGGCCTGTGCCCTGAACACGCCGCGACCGCCGACGCTGCGGGATGGACGAGAGACGACGTCGCCGCCTACCTGTTCGAGCACGCCCGACGTCCGGCCCGGGAGTTCCGCCAACAGTTCGACCTGCTGGCCTGGGCGCCCTGGATGAGCGACGCCGACGACGATGAACTCCTCCCCATGACCGAGGAGGCCTCAAACATCCGGGTCTTCGTCACCGGCGGTGCCGGCAGGCACTCGTGTGTGATCCCCTCCTGGGGAATGACCCGCAGCGTCACCTTGGCGCTGGAGGCATGAGAGGCTGTACCCGATGACCACCACCATCCTCGATCCCTCCGGGCCCCTTGCCGAGGGCGCCGTGCAACTCGCCTCCGCAGCGCCCGCCCTGGTCGGCGGGAAGATCGGCGTGCTCGACAACGGCAAGCCCAACGCCCGCCTGCTGCTCACGAGGGCCGCCGAGGGCCTGGCCGCCCGGATCGGCGGCGAGGTGGTGCGGGTGACCGGGAAGTCGGGCAGGTCGGGCGGTGCAGCCAACAACGCAGCGACGGCGTGTGAGTCCCAGGTGCTGGAGAGCCTCAGCAAGGAGGTCCAGGTAGTGCTGACGGGATCGGCCGATTGAGGGTCGTGTTCGTCGTGGAGTGTCCACGACCTCGTCGAACTCGAAAGGGCCGGTGTCGCCACCGTGGTGCTCGCCACTGTTCCGTTCGCCCACCTCGCAGCTGCCTCCGCGACGAATCTGGGCCTCCCCGATGCCCGGGTGGTCTCCGTCCCGCACCCCCTGGGCGGCACGGACGAGGCGACCGTCGCCGCATGGGCCGAATCCGCAGTGGACGAGATCGTCGAGGCACTTGAACGATGAGCATCGAAATCGACCTCGACGGCACGCGAGCCCTCGTGACCGGTGCGGGTGCGGGCATCGGCCGTGAGATCGCCCGCTGGTTGGCGAGGGCCGGTGCCTGCGTGGCCGTCGCCGACGTTCGGGCCGACAAGGCTGCCGAGACCTGCTCGCTGATCGTCGACGAGGCCACCGGCGAGGCGTTCAGCGTCGTCGCCGACGCACGCGACGACGCCCAACTCGAGGGCATGGTGGCGGAGGCGGCCGAACGACTGGGCGGCCTCGACGTGGCCGTCAACAACATCGGGATGCTGGGCCCGAGGGGCAGTGCGCCCCTGCTGGACCTCGACGGTGAGGCATGGCGCGACGTCCTGGACCAGAACCTTGTGCTCACCGCCCTTTCCATGAGTGCCGAGGCGCGGGTGATGCAGGGTCAGGACTCCGGAGGGGTGATCGTCAATGTCAGTTCCGGCGAGACCACGCGGCCGGCGCCGGGGCTGGCGGGCTACGGCGCCGCCAAGGCCGCCATCAACCACGTCACCGACACCGCCGCAGTCGAGTGGGGGCCGCTCGGCATCCGGGTGGTGGCGATCGCCCCCGGCACCACCCTCACGGAGACCGTCGCCGGGGCGCTCCCCGAGGGCTACATCGACGCCGTCGTGGCGTCCACGCCCCTCCGGCGCATGACCGAGCACGACGAAATGGGCCGCCTCGTGGTGTTCCTCGCCTCGGACCTCGCCCGCACCGTCACCGGCGGCCTCATCCTCGCCGACGCCGGCGCGAGGCTCTCGCGTTCCCGCCCCGAGTTCCCGGAGAATCCCGCCTAGACACCCTCCGAAGCATGCCTGAGTACCGCCCGGACGGCATCGGGTTCGGCGGTGCGCAGCAGGATCTCCATGGCCCGGTCGATCTCGTCGAGGCCGACGACCTCGCCCAGCAGCGGACCGGTCGGGAAGTCGCCCTGGTTGAGGATCCGGCAGGCCTCGGCCACCGACTCGGGCGTGCCACCGGCGCCCCCGTGGATGGTGAGCGACTTCATCACGACCTTGTCGGTGATGACGGGCACGGCGGCCCGGTCCTTGAGCCCCGCCCACACCACCTGGCCGAGGTGGTGGACCAGGTCGAAGCACAGGCTCGGTGTCGACGGCGCCGACGCCAGGTCGACCGCCACCGAGGCGCCGAAGCCTCCGGTGAGGTCCTGTACGACCTCGACCGGGTCGTCGACCGTCACGTCGATGGCGTGGTCGGCACCGACCCCACGGGCCACCTCCAGTCGCAGGGCATCCTCGTCGGTGCCGGTCACGACCACGGTCGCCCCCAGCGACTTGGCGTAGGCGGCACACGTGAGGCCCATGTGTCCCGGACCCTGGATGACGATGGTCTGGCCGGCCTGCAGGTTCACCTTCGCCAGCCAGGCCACCATGTTGGACAGCGGCTCGAACAGCGTGAGTTCCTCGGCGGAGATGTCGTCGCTGAGCCTGACGAGTTGCGTGCCCGGCAGGATCGACATGTACTCGCCGTAGCCGCCCCAAAGGCCCTCCCGCTCGTCGAGGCCGAACGAGTATCCGTAGCAGCGCACCCCGAACGGGTTGCCCTCGTAGGGGGCACCGTAGGTGACGATGTTGACAGCCACCCGGTCGCCGACCTCGACGCCCAGGTCTGCACCGTCGTCGAGTGCGTGCACCCGTCCGACGATCTCGTGGCCGGGCACAGTGGGTGAGACCTCACCCGGCACGTGCGGGTGGCCGTTCAGTTGGGCGACGTCGCTGTGGCAGAGCCCGACCGCCTCGACGGCCAGTACGGCCCCACCCGGGGGAGCGGTGGCGACAGCGAAGTCGTCACGCCGGTCCCAGGTGCCGTCGCCGTTGAAGACGATGGCGCTACAGGTCGTCACACCCTCTGCAGCAGTGTGCCGGTGCCGAGGCCGCCGCCGCAGCACATCGTGACCAGGGCGAATTCGCCGTCGGTGCGCTGCAACTCGTGGACGGCCTTGGTGGTGAGGATGGCGCCGGTGCCGCCCAGCGGGTGGCCGAGTGCGATGGCGCCGCCGTTGGGATTGACCCGCTCCATGTCGGGGTCGATCTCCTTTTCCCAACAGAGCACCACCGAGGCGAAGGCCTCGTTGATCTCGACGACGTCGATGTCTTCGATGGCCATGCCGTTGTCCGCCAGCAGCTTCTGAGTGGCCCCTATCGGGCCGGTCAGCATGAACTCGGGATCGGAACCCACGAGGCAGGTGTCGACCACCCTGGCCAGCGGCTTCACGCCTAGCGCCGCCGCCTTGTCGGCGGTCATGAGCAGGATGGCGCCGGCGCCGTCGGAGATCTGCGACGACGAGGCGGCCGTGTGCACCCCGTCGGGTCGCCCGGACGGCTTGAGCTGCGCCAGCCCCTCCATCGTCGTCTCGCGCAGCCCCTCGTCCCGGGCGACGGTCACCGTCTCGCCGGTGGGGCTGCCCTCGTCGTCGAGTACCGGGGCCTCCACGCTCACCAGTTGGGTCCCGTAGCGGTCCTCCCGCCACGCCCGTGCAGCCCTGTCCTGGGAGAGCTTGCCGAATGAGTCGCAGTCCCCACGGGTGATGCCCCAGTGGTCGGCCATGCGCTCGGAGCCCTCGAACTGTGATGTGAACTCGAAGTGCTCGAAGTAGTTGCGGTTGATCGGGCGCCCTGAGTTGGGTTCCTTGGGGGTGGTGGCACCGAACGCGACCTGGCTCATCAGTTCGATCCCGCAGCCCACGGCGGCATCCACCGTGCCGGATGCGACCAGGGCGTAGGCGAGGTTGGTGGCCTGTTGCGACGAGCCGCACTGAGCATCGACGGTGGTGGCTGGTGCCTCGAGCGGCAACCCGGCCGTCAGCCACGCGGTACGGGTCACGTTCATGGACTGCATGCCGACCTGGCCGACGCAGCCACCGACCACCTGACCGACCTCGAGTGGGTCGATCCCGGTGCGGTCGAACAGGGCCTTCTGGGCGGTGCCCAGCACGTCGACCGAGTGGCAGGACGAGAGCCCGCCGTTGCGACGGCCGATCGGGGTGCGCACGGCATCGACGATGACGACGGGGTTGTCGGGAGAGGCGGGATATTCGGTCATTGGGTGCTCCAGAGAGAGGGTGGCTACGTTCACCCTACGATTACCGGGCCGACCATGTGAGACCGGGCGAGGAGAGCAGCAATGGCGCACGATCATGGGCACCACGGGGGATCGGGTCGCGTCCTGGCCTGGGCCCTCGGTGCGAACAGCGCCCTGCTGGTCGTCCAGGTGCTGGGTGTGCTCGCCTTCTCGTCGCTGGCACTTGCCGCCGATGCCGTCCACCAGGGCTCCGACGTGCTGGCCCTGGCCATTGCCGTCGTCGCCGTGGTCGTTTCACGCCGTGCGGCGAGCGGTCCCTACAGCTACGGGCTCCGCCGGGCCGAGGTCATGGGTGCGCTGCTCAATGCCGTGCTGCTCGTTGCGGCCGCCGGCTGGATCGTGGTCGAGGCCTCGCGCCGCATCGGCGACGCCCCCGAGGTCGACGGTTGGGGCGTGGCCGCCGTTGCGCTCGCCGGCCTGACCGTGAACGGTGGGAGCGCCTGGCTGCTGCGCCGCACCGGCGACCGCAGCGTCAACGTCCAGGGTGCGGCGTTCCACCTGCTCGGCGACGCCGCAGGCTCCTTCGGTGCCCTGGTCGCCGGCCTGTCAATGGTGCTCTGGGACGCCGCATGGGTGGACCCGGCGGTCTCCTACCTGATCGCCGCCCTGCTGCTGTGGTCCGGAGTGGGCCTGATCCGTCGCACTGCCCGGATCCTTCTGGAGGGGGCACCGGGTGGCATCGACATCGACGAGTTGTCGGGACTGATGACCGCCCACGAACAGGTCGACGACGTCCACCACGTGCACGTCTGGGCGGTCGACTCGACGCTGGTCGCCCTGAGTGCCCATGTGGTCGTGGCCGCCGACACCCTCCACGACGCCCAGGGTGTCGCCGCAGGGCTCGAGGCCGACCTTGCCGAACACGGTGTTGCCCACGCCACGCTCGCCCTCGAATGCCATCCGTGCCAGGACCCGGAGCCCGGAGACTGCTAGCCGGTCGGAATCCCTAGATCGGCAACCCACCGGTCGCGGCAGCGGTCGATCCGCTGTCGGAGAAGGCCTTGATGGTGCGCTGGGCGATCCGCATCTGGTGGACCTCGTCGGCGCCGTCGGCGAAGCGTGCCCAGCGGGCGTGCTGGTACATGTGCGCCAGGGGTGTGTCGGTCGAGTACCCGAGCGCTCCGTGCACCTGGATCGACCTGTCGATGATGCGGCCCAGGGCGTTGGCGACGAAGTGCTTGGCCATCGACACCTCGGACTTGAATTCCTCGCCCCGGTCGATCTTGTAGGCGGCGTGGAGCACCATGAGCTTCGACTGGTAGAGCTCCATCGTCGAGTCGGCGATCAGCCACTGGATGCCCTGCTTCTCGGCCAGCAGCGAGCCGTGGCTGAAGCGTTCCAGGGAGCGCTCGACCATCATGTCTAGCGCCGTCTCGGCCTGGGCGATCCAGCGCATGCAGTGCGCCAGGCGGGCAGGTCCCAGCCGGTACTGGCCCAGCAGGTGTCCCTGGCCGCGGCCGCCCAGCATCTGTGATCCGTGCAGCCGCAGGTCCTCGATCTGGATCTCGGAGTGGCCGGTCGCGCCGTGCATGGTCTCGATCTGGCGTACCTCGTTCCAGCCGTCGTGCGGCAGGTCGACGAGGAAGGCGGTGTTGGCGGCCTGTGGCAGGTCGGGGTCGTCCTCGGTGCGGGCAATGAGGATGGCGAATGACGCCCGGTGGGCGTTGGAGATGAACCACTTGTGCCCGTTTATCACCCACTCCTCGCCGTCCTGGTAGCCGTTCGTCTGGATCAGGGTGGGGTCGGAGCCGGCCACCTCTGGCTCGGTCATGGCGAAGCACGACCAGGTGCGGCCCTCGCACAGCGGCTTGAGGTACTTGTCCTTCTGCTCGTCGGTCGCCCAGTGCAACAGCGTGTGCATGTTGCCCTCGTCGGGCGCCTGGCAGTTGAACACCCACGGTCCGTAGTAGGACCTCGCTGCCTCGGCCTGCACCATGGCCAACTCGACGTGGCCGAGTCCCATGCCGCCCCACTCCACGGGCATGTGCGGCAGCCAGATGCCTGCGGCATGGGCCTCCCTGCGCATGCCGATGAGTTCCTTGAGCCGCTCTTCTCCTTCGTCGTCGTGCCCCTCGATGCGCGCTTCGGCAGGCTTGATCACGTCGTCGACGAACGTGCGGACCCGTCGGCGGATCTCCTCGAGTTCCGGCGACAGGCTGAAGTCGATGGACATGGCTATCTCCCGTTCCTGATCAGAGCCCGGGGCCCGGACGTCCGGGTCCCTCGGTGGGAAGACCGTGCATGCCGGAGTTCAACTGCGCTTCGGCCATCAGTTCCGCCATGACGTCGGCCAGGTCGGCCGGGTCGTCGGGCTGGGTGGTGCTCGGCCCGAGGTGCCACTGCTCGGAGATCCCCAACTGTTCGCCGCGCACGTCGAACACCCGGCCCGTCACGTTCTGGGCGGCCTCACTGCAGAGCCACACCGCCGGCACGGCGATCCAACGTGGCGACATGGCCTCCTGGGTCTCTTCGTCCATCTTTTCGAATCCCGGCAGGTCGGAGGTCATGCGGGTGAAGGCGCCGGGTGCGAGGCAGTTGACGGTGACGCCGTACTTGACGAGCTCCATGGCCGTGATGATGGTGAAGGCGGCAATGCCGGCCTTGGCGGCCCCGTAGTTCGACTGGCCGACGTTGCCGTAGATGCCTGACGGCGAAGACGTGTTGACGATTCGTCCGAACGCCTCGCCCCCGGCCTTCACCTTCTCACGCCAGTAGGCGGCGGCGTGGTGGGTGGGGGCGAAGGTGCCCTTGAGGTGCACGTCGATCACGGCGTCCCAGTCGAACTCGGACATCGAGAACACCATGCGGTCCCGCAGGATCCCGGCGTTGTTGATCAGGATGTCGCAACTCCCGAACGTGTCGATGGCCTGGTGGATCATCTGGCCGGCGGCGTCGAAGTCGGCCACGTTGGCGCCGTTGACGACTGCCTCGCCGCCCATGGCCTCGATCTCGGCCACGACCTCCTGGGCGGGCGAGAGGTCGGATCCGCCGCCGGCAGCGTCGCCGCCGAGGTCGTTGACGACGACCTTGGCGCCGTGTTCGGCCAGCAGCAGGGCGTGTTCGCGGCCGATGCCCCGCCCCGCACCCGTCACGACCGCAACGCGGCCCGCACACAAGTCACCCATGGATTCCTGCTTCCTCGATGTCCCCGGCAGTGATGTTGCCCCGGCCCCCGAGCCTGTCATCCGGGCGATCCGGCTGACGAGACGGGGACAGGAGGCGCGTAGGGTCGCTGACCGTGAGCGGTCAGACCAGCTACGAACAGGGCCTCCATGAGGTGGCGGACGGCGTGTTCGCCTACCTCCAGCCCGACGGCGGCTGGGGGTGGAGCAACGCCGGGCTGCTGGCGGGCGACTGGTCGTCCCTTCTCATCGACACCCTCTTCGACCTCCGGCTCACCCGGAAGATGCTCGAGGCCATGGACGCGGTCACCGCCGGGCGACCGATCGACGTGGTGGTCAACACCCACGCCAACGGCGACCACTGCTACGGAAACGGATTGCTGGTCGAAGCAGGCGCCCAGGTGGTGACGACGGAGGCTGCTGCGAATGAGATGGGCGCCGTGCCGCCATCGGCGATCGAGGCGCTGCTCCACGCAGACCTGGGAGAACCGGCGAACCGCTATGTCCAGGAGGCGTTCGCTCCCTTTGACTTCGCAGCGATCACCGAAGCCGGAGGCGTGCCCGAACCCGACCGCACTTTTTCCGGCGAGCTCCAACTCGACGTGTGCGGCCGAACGGTCGAACTCCTCGAGGTCGGCCCTGCCCACACGGCCGGAGACCTGCTCGTGCACCTGCCGGACGCCTCCACGGTGTTCTGTGGTGACATTCTGTTCGTCGGGGGCACGCCGATCATCTGGGACGGGCCCGTAGCCAACTGGATCGGCGCATGCGACGCCATCCTCGCCCTCGACTGTGAGGTGGTCGTTCCCGGCCACGGACCCCTCTCCGACGACGCTGGCGTGCTCGCCGTACGCGACTACCTCGCCTTCGTCGAGGACGAGTGTCGGGCCCGCCACGCTGCTGGGCAGGGTGCCGAGGAGGCCATCGCCGAAATCGACCTCGGCCCATTCCGGGAGTGGGGGGAGTGGGAGCGGATCGTGGCGAACGTTCATGCCGTCTACCGTGAACTCGATGAACACCATCAGGGTCCCGGCAACGTCTTCGGAGCGATGGCGGCCCTGAAGTACGGAGGAGACGGAAAGTGAGGCAGGGAAGATGACCAGGTGCACATTCGTAGGGCTCGGGGTCATGGGCTATCCGATGGCCGGGCACCTGCAGGCGGCCGGGCATCCGACGACCGTCTACAACCGGACGGCTTCGAAGGCCGAGGCCTGGGTTGCCGAACACGGCGGTGCCCGGGCTGACACGCCGGAGGCGGCTGCATCGGCATCAGGGGGCGCCGATGTCGTGCTCGTGTGCGTCGGCAACGACGACGACCTGCGCAGCGTGGTGTTCGGGGAGACCGGCGTGCTCGCCGGCATGTCCGAGGGCGCCGTCCTCGTGGACCACACCACGGCCTCGGCAGCCGTGGCCCGCGAGGTCGCCGAGGCGGCTGCGGCACAGGGCGTGGGCTTCGTCGACGCTCCCGTGTCCGGCGGCCAGGCCGGAGCGGAGAATGGCCAACTCAGCATCATGTGCGGCGGCGATCCGGACGTGTTCGCCGGCATCGAGCCCGTGATCGACGCCTACGCCAGGGCGACCGTGCTGGTCGGCCCCGTCGGCCACGGTCAACTCACCAAGATGGTCAACCAGATCTGTATCGGCGGTCTCATCCAGGGGCTCTCCGAGGCGCTCGACTTCGGGCGCCGGGCAGGTCTCGACGAGGAGAAGGTGCTCGAGGCCATCGGCCAGGGGGCGTCCGGCTCGTGGCAGATGGACAACCGGGCCCGCACCATGCTGGATCGCAAGTTCGACTACGGCTTCGCGATCGACTGGATGCGCAAGGACTTCGGGATCGTGTTCGACGAGGCTGGCCGAATCGGGGCGACGCTTCCGGTGACCGCCATGGTCGACCAGTTCTACGCCCGTCTCCAACGCCTCGGCCACGGCCGCTCCGACACCTCGACGCTCATCGAGTTGCTCAGGGACGACTAGCAACTGGTTGGAGGTCGGGTAGCCGGAACGCTCCGGGCGACGGTACGTCTGGGCGGGGGACTACGAGGCGCTGTCCGAGCGTGCGGTCGTGACCTCGAGCGGGCGGTCGCCCATCTCGTCATCGGACGGGTCGTGGTGTGCGGAGGGCCCCTGTCAGGCGCTCGATCCCCAATGTGTCGCGTGAACCCCTGAAGATCCGCCTAGTGCGACTGGGATGAATCCCTGAATCGGAGGAGTCGGACCTTTTCGGGGATTCATCCCATTGACCAGAGGGCGTACTACTCAGCG